>JGI24158J21664_10010525_pt1 | contig 12338 bp, 12 predicted proteins | sample Ectturendosymbi3_FD_21664 | JGI IMG/M metagenome (IMG submission 21664) | reverse complement strand
CGTGTTAGCCGAACATAACGCTTCTCAAGGATAGAAAGAGGTAACGAATTGAGCAAATTGACGAATTAGACGAACAGAAATGTACACAAAAGACCGACGAAAAAGTAAGGAATTGACGAATTAAGCGATGACAACTTAGACAAATTCTACTGTATTACTTTGGGCCCATTTACAATGTTCCTTGAAATTTGCATGCAAATTCATTCTGTGGTATTTGCATTAAGTCAACAAATCAACAAGCAAAAAGTATGCGAAAACAGTATAATCCCTTTGCGCAGGTAATAAAGTTTTCGTGAAATATCAAGCTCAAGGGAGGATTTTAACCCCAAAACCTCCCTTTGCGTGCGCCCTTGAACACATCAAAGTAACGGGTTAAACTCAGTTTTCGAATCATATAAAAAAGTTCGGACTAGTTTCTTCCAAATCTTGAAATTCGCTTCCTAAGTTTGCCATGACGCAATGTAGGTTTTTGCAATCGGCCGCATCTTCCATCAGTGAAACAAGTTAACCAAATGTTCATTGAAGTAATCATGGCGAGGCGACCCACACATTTGCATTAAAAGGGAACTGAGGTGCAGATGGCGTGTGTAGGGGGATTACCGTTGTTAGGAGGAAGGAACTGAAACTGTAGGGCTTTCGTGAAGAGTTAATCGAGGTTGGATTACGACATTTTTTGCCATTTCAGTTTTTGTAGAATGCATCGTAATAAATGCTGCGGTATGAACAAATTTTCGAAAATGTCTAAAGCTTGAAAATCGCTGATTCTCGACCGTGTCTCGCGTCTAAACCTGGCCGTTTGTTTTTTGACCGCCGATGTCTTCACGTCTTTCACTTCTGCCTTTTCGTGAACAGCATGTCGGAATGGTGCGGGAAGCACCAGTACCTTCGCACCAACGGCATCGACTTCGTCAACTTGGTCACCAAACTTCTCGGTCGTCTGCTCGACTACCGTGACATCATAAGAGACGAGAATAGGGACAACAGGATGAGCTGCACGTACAACCTGATGGTGGGTGGGAACTCGTGCCTTGCGCTCGCATTTGAACCGGGGCCAGCGAACCCTTTGTTGTCGCTGGCGTCTGCGCCCAGTATGTGATTACCTTGTTTTGAAAGATGTCTCATCAAAACAAAGTCGTTGGCACAAATGTAGTTTTTTTTGCGAATGCATTTCCTTAAAACAAATGCAAAGCATTGGTGATGCTTCAAGAAACTTTGACCAGTTTCAGTAGATTTTTATCTCAGAGCATTTTAGTAGTGTTGTCAACAACATTTAAAAACTCTAGGTTTGCTGTAAAGCAAAGCTGCCCAACCCGCGGCCCGCGAGGTTGTTTGAAGTTTAAGTGGCCTGCGATGTAATAAGGTCGTGAGCAGGTTTTTTAAATTTTTATTATTTTTTTATAGGGTCGAGTAAATTTGCCATCAAAACACACCAAAATTGTACATGTTGTTTCTGTTATGGGCCTACCACCCAAAAACTTGCATAACAAACGCTTCGAAGATATGTCAATTTTTTAGATTTGGTTTACATCCATACAAGCAGGCAACACTGCGTGCAACTTTTGGACTCATTATCACCTCGTGTTATCGCATAAAACTTATCAAAATCAAGGAATTTGTTACGTCGCAATCACAATAGCTTATTGTTACGTCACAAAAACGTTTGTGGCCCGCAATGAATTTCCTCAAGTGAAAGTGGCCCGCAGCACTAAAAAGGTTGGCCAGGCCTGCTGGAAAGTTTCGAGGAATCAACCGATTGGACTCTGCTTTCATCTTTTTGCGATGATTCAAACCTGCACATCTGTCTATTCAAGTAACTAAAAACTGTTTAATCAAACATTACGTCGTAATCATCTGAATATACACAGCGAAGCTACGTAAAATCCAGAAACCACAAACTTTTTTATCACTCCGCGTTACCTTTGTAGTGTATTGGCGATCACAATATTAGTTGTTATCTGTTTTGCAAGCGCCGGCGAAGACATATAACAATACCAACTTTGCGCTTCTTCAGGGTTTTATTTTAAGGAAAATGTTAGGTACCCGATAGGGACCTGATGTTCTCTGATTCTAGGGACCTGATGATGATTTTTTTGATTCTAGGGACCCGCATCGGGTCCCTAAAACACCTGAAAAAAACCTGCGCTTCTTCGTCGCTACTGCATGGACAAGCTCGCGATAAAAATATATCTGGTAGCGAGTTTGCGCTGAGTGTTGGATGCTTGTGTTTACTGCAGTGGCGGAGTATTTATAATGTCGCAGTTTCATGTTTTCCCATGCTGATGTTTATGGCAAAAAGTGAAGTCGCGTTTCTGTCGCAGAATTTCTACAAAGATATCAACAGGATCGAAATGTACGTGCGCTACCTCTACAAACTATGCGATCTCCACCTGGGTTGTGACAACTACACAGAGGCAGCCTTCACACTTCTGCATCACGCCAAACTCATCAGCGTAAGTCTCTGACCTAATGAAGCAACTGTCGATGTTGTTTACTAATGTTTTGTTTCGTACCGTTCCCTCCGAATGAGATAAAGCATCATCGCCGAGTTTCAATTAGTCTGTGCAACTTTCCTGTATTACTTTGGCACTGGTTCTGCTGCTTTTCAGCAGCAGACGAAATTCCGAATTGGCGCTCAAGGAGTTGAAAATTTTTTCCAGCAGTGATCTGTATTTCATGTCAGCACATTTTGCAGTAGAAGTCTAAAACAACGTTGCCAAGCTCAAGTGCATGGCTTGCTTGACAGGAATAAATTTTTGCAACAAAACGCAATCCTCGCAGCGTGCTTCGTGACAGGGCCTTTATATATTCATCCGCCGCGAACAGAAAAGTGTGATGGCCAAAGCTGCAACGTTTACACCGCTTTGTCACATTCCTGTTTTTTACCAAAGTTGTTTATCGAACCTGGTCTTTCTTGTTCAGTGGAGCGACGAGCCTCTCACCACGCGAAACTCGCGCTACAGAGACGCACAGACCAACCGCGAGTTGAAGGAAGCCCTCTACTACGACATAGTAGGATTGTTTCAACGCGGAAAAATGTGGGAGGAAGGCATTAAGCTGTGCAAGGAGCTGGCGGTCCAGCACGAGCTGGAGACCTTTCGTTACCAGCAGTTGTCTGAGATACTGGTAATGTTGGCGTGCGTCTCGCTTGCTGCTTTAAATCTTCTTAAAAATATTTTGTTTGGCGACGCGTTGGGTGCGCAATAAACGCGTTGCTTGCAAAAGCAACAACGAAACATGTTTTCTGAAAGAACCGATGACCGAGGCTGTCTTATTGCGCTGCAACGAAGGATTTTGTATCTGATGGAACCCTCCTCGTGATCTATGTTTTTCGCTACATATGCTAACGTTGCCAATGTTTTTTAGTCGCGACAGTCGGAGTTATTCAAGAACATCACAACCACCATTCGACCTGAGCCGGAGTACTTCTTTGTTGGTTTCTACGGCCAAGGCTTTCCAGCCTTTCAAAGGGTAAGTGTCGCATGTAGCGTCTGGGATGGCTTGAACGTAGTTACAGCATTCGCTTGTATTTCAAGTCACCTGGACCACACGACCAGGGTGACAATGGGGCCGTTTTGAGATTGTCGCCCGTTTTTTAAACTGATAATTTAATTACATCATATCGCGTCACGCGCGCCATGTTTTAGATCAGTGATTTTTGACCTTTTTTACATATCTTACCCTTTTATCCATACACTCAATGGTGCTAATTTATTAAAAATACAAAATTAAAGAACTCTAACAATTTACATTTGCGGCAAATTTGGTTCAGTAAACTTACCCTTGGAAGATGAAATTTATCCCAGGTTGAGAACCACTGCTTTAGATTGTTGTTTATGTCACGTTGATGTAGGGTTTTCAATGTGGTCTTGCAAGGTTAGCGCCAAGTCGTTCCAACCCACGATCATTTTCCAGCCGCAAACTTTTTGTCCTCTACATGTTCCTGAACGCACCGCGTGAAAAGGTGGCGACCGACGAAAAAATCCTCGTTTTTTCCCAGAATCGCAAGTTCATCTATCGCGGCAAAGAGTACGAGCGCTTGGGCGACTTCACGACGCGCATTCTCAACTTCATACCGAGCGCAAAGAAAATGACTACCACGTCACCACCTGATGACGACGTACTCAACTCGCCTGGAATGCGTATCCTTGCTTGTTTGTGCGCATCAAGCTGCTGTTTATTGTTTGTGCGAGCAAAAGCGCCAGTGTAGGTAGAATTACGTGATCACACGGAATGCTGGCAAACTTCTTCATGCAGCAAAGCTAAGGTAGAGATTCAGTTGGGGCTTACAGGGTTTCCACGCGGTATTGAAAGTAATGAAAAAATATTGAATTGTGAAATCGGTTTTAAAGACCTTGAAAAAGTATTGAAATTGGCCACAATGCACATAAAGTATTGAAAAAGTATGGAAATTCTAAATGCAGCCATTTCTTTTTCAAATATTGTTTTTTTACCGCTAATGGCGTTTCTGCAGATGTTTTTTGCGTTGTGTTCCATCAATAAAATTTTGGGAACATGAAAAGCTAAATGGTGGTAGGCCTATTAAGGTCTTTTAATGTGGTAAAGGAAAATTTTTTTTGGAAATGTGTGGGAACCATGCTTAGCATCACCACACACATGTTCCAACTGCGTTATCAGCCTTGACCAACTGCTTCCGCTGCAGAGGTGCAGATTTACACTGTGACGCCGATCATGGAGGAGCCTCCTCATTTCAAAGGGAAGTCCGTGGACGACCAGATTCTCAGGTGAGCTTCCTTTCTGCCTGTTCGCGTGGAAGAGCGCTGCTTCGCAAAGCCACCAGTTCGGTTTCTCTGAACTTTTGCTGCTCTAGCGATGATGTCTGATGTCGCGAACATTTTTCTTTGCGCTCAGCTTTTACAAAGTCAACGACGTCCAACGCTTCCAGTACTCGAAGCCGTTTCGAAAAGGCCCGAAAAACAAAGACAACGAATTCGCGGTGAGTTTGTGTTTCATTGAAGGTCTTTGCAAGACTGGCTTAGCGCCAATTGCAGTGATGCAGTCATTTCACTGTAATTTACTCGAACAGTTAGTTATTCATTTCATGGAAGAAAGGTTGATGCACCAAAATGGATGTGTTAAAAATTTGTAATATCAAAATAACGGCCGAACCAGAAAATGTCAACAGCATAGCCCAGGCGTTTCGGGCAGTCTTTTACCATCTCAAGGATGATTAAAAAAGGTTGATCATACAAAACATAAAACATTGAACCTCTCTGGGCTCGTACACCGTGACTGCAGTTCAACATGTTTCCAACGTCACATCACGTGACAACTCCTCGTTCGCTTTGCAGAGCATGTGGATCGAACGTTTCACTTTCACCACCCGCTTCAAACTTCCTGGTGTGCTGCGATGGTTCGAAGTAGAGCACGAGACGAGGGTGAGTCGAATCTAATGCAACAGTCTCATTATTGTTTGTTACGTCGCGACAATGCGCCGCTTGGCCATGTGATGGAAGAGGTGCTTAGCGCGACTGAGTCTGAACTCTAAGTAGAGATCGGTAATACTTCGCTGGTGAGCCGCTTGAATTCCAGTGTTTAATGAAGAATTAACTTCCTTCTCGTTAAAATGTTGGTGTCTCGCGTATTTATGCCGTACTGTAAAATGATGCATTGTCTGTTCTTTACGCAACAATTAGTTTAAGTCGTCTTGTCAAAAAAGATAAAAGATTGCACGAAAGATCGATCGCTGTTATTCGCTTGGTCTGAGACTTAAGCCCAGAGGAACATCTGTTTCGTAAGTAACACGTTTCCTAAGAAGCCAGTATTTCCTCCTCCACACACCTGCAACCACTGTTTGTCCCCGCAGGTTAGTACGACAGCGAGGTTGAGATAAAAATCATCGCTCTAGGTTTCGCCGTAATCACTGCACGCTAGAAATTACCTGCCACTTGCTTGATAGAGCTCGAACGCGGCTGCGACTGTTTCAGTTGCAACAATCAGTTCAGGATTTAACTGTTGGGCTGCGTCGCTCGGAATACGCGAAGCGGCTGGCGAGGCCGATGCGAGCTGTCACGTGCTGGCGTTTTTTGATTGGCAGAAAGAGATCAGTCCGCTGGAGAACGCGATCGAGACGATGGAGCAGAGCAACAGCGACCTGCGGCGGATAGTCCTGCAGTACGACAAAAACCCCGAGCTACCCCTCAATCCTTTTTCGATGAAGCTGAACGGCACCGTCGACCCCAGAGTCATGGGCGGCTTTTCGAACTACGAAAAAGTAAGGCTGCTTTATACGTGGACTTGAAGCAATGGTCTCTGAAATTCTGCTTTTGTTCGCGTATGAATTTTTTAGCAAATGGAGCTTCAAAAAAGCTGTGCGGATATTTTTTCAGGGTTAATACCGAATTAGCTCCTATTCCCCTCTTGTGTAGAAGCATCGGTGAAAGTTTTTCTGACTGTTTCCTTTGGTGTAGCTGTTTGTTGCGTTATATTTTTTTCGAAAAAGGAAAACGAACTTTAATTGTTTTTATTTAAATATATATGCTTGGTTTTGGCGAATGTGTTTTTTGTTCTTAGGCGTTTTTCACCGATTCCTACATGAACGAAAATCCGGAACAGCACGGTCGGATTTCTTACTTGAAAGATCTCATCGCGTTGCAGGTATTGTATCCTTTGTTTACGAGCAGTATTGGTCACATCACGCTGCGCAGGTTGGGCGTTTGTTATTTTGGGTTGAGGCAATTGCAACAAAAGAAGAAAAAAATTCGATTAGAATGTCGGCGTGGAGCCTATTTCAAAAAAACAGGATTTAACAGCTTTCGAAACCCAGAAAGTGACCTATTCAAGCTGATATACTTACTAGATCTAAATGTTCTCACAGTCTCTGTAGCATGTAACTTCTTGTCGATACGATATAGTACATTTGGGTGACGGCGAAGACGAGCACTGTACAGACCAGCGCAATTTTTCCCTGTATGCTGATGCTCTTCCATCTTTTATGTTTTTATAAACATTTTCTTTGTGCTTTACGGNAATAATGCCCGATGACTGCGCGGCTGCCTGGNTGCTCACAAAACACAACGTGGTGCGTCTGAGTTGATGAGCATTCCGACGCAACAGCGTTCGGCGACTAGGCACTGATGCTTGTTGCTACGCAACTCGCAAGACTTTATCGTTGAATAACTGGTATTTAACACCCTTTGTTGGGCTGATGCGTCAACTGATGCCTAACGAAAGTCTCACCTTACTTGATATTTTTTCCCAATCGTGTGTCAATTTTAAGCAGTACGAATGTTGACCCAAGGTCGCTTTTGTTGCAACTGCGAGAACTTGTGTTGACCCACGATTGACCTTGAAGCGATCGTGACTTTGCAGATTCCCATTTTGGAAGAAGGTCTGCGCTTGCACGGCGAACTCGCACCGCCAGCCATGCAGCCTTTCCATCAGAACATGGAAACTAGTTTTGCTGACACTAAAGCTCACGTTGAAAAAAATTACGGAAAGAAGGTGAGTTTTGAGACGTGGTACGGTGATGTTGTCTTGTATTCCTCGTAAAAAGGCGTGTACTCAGTCGTGCAGTTTTAGTGGAAGCAGCGTGGAAAACATCAATTTTATGCTATCATAAGTATAATTATGATAATTAAAATGAACATTGAAAACGCAAAGACTTCATCTTGCATTTGTAGCAAGAGTCGTCGTTAAAGGCGTGTCCTCTTGCATAATACCAATTTCAACAGTTCGGTACCTACTTGCCTGTTGCTTAGCAACCGATTTCGTATGATGCAGCCACCGTTCAATGCTGGACGAACAGTGCGACGTACGTCACCCCGGCACGTGCGAAACACACAAAAGCCGCGACCCGAATCCATTTTATCCGTGCAGTCAAACACTTCTGACCATTCCTCTTACGCCGGTGATGGGTAAGTGAAGCGTGACGATGATTGCACGTCATCACTGCGTGTACGTGGTTGGAACTCGTAAAGTGTGAAGAACGGAAGAACGCAGGGGCTTCGATGTTACGCTTAATTGCAAGCGAGCGATGTTTTTTCTCACATTCAGCCATAACAGCCACTTGCCTACGGAAGCGGTGCCTTTGGAAATATTATATCGCTTGCCACGACACAATTGACAGGTTGCATTGAAGTCCTTGCTAATCGATGGTGTCTTGTGTTTTTTGCAATCTGCTGCATTCCCTCTCATTTGCTCAGCAGCTTTTTCACGCCCTGCACCTCAGAGGAAAACTTCTTGTGCGCTGATGTTCGCTGCACATTGGCCTCTTACCAGCGACGGGTTCAAGTTTTATTATGGCACAAAACTTGCGTGCGTAAGCAGTGTTGTCAGGGTGGCTGGTTCTCCGCCCAGCTGGGCTGCTGTGAACGTTAAGCTGCGTTTTTTGTATGGTGGGGGTGGGGTCGTTTGCTCATTTTTACGTGGGGGAAAAATCATCCGAAAAAATCACACGGTGCGTTCAAGTCTGTAATTCAACCAATTCATGAAAATCCATTATGAATTCCAGCGCAGGTTTAGCGCAGTGTTTCCAAACCTTTTCATCTGACATCCCACGTTAATTTATAAAAAAATATGAATATGAATATCGAATGAAGATGAAAAATACTTTAATTGTCACTCAAGTGAAAGGCTTGAAAAAAAAAGTTTCTCGACTTAAAGTGATTTTGCATTAATTCATTAAATGTCCCACCGAGTATTGCCTTACCACCAGTGGTACTGTGCATTTCAAGGGGTGCATAGGATCTGAGAGGAATAAACTATTTTGAAGNAAAAANTAGCTTGATTGCCCCGCTTAGCTTGGAATANAAATTTTGATTGATTTTGTGTGTCTTCAATTAGTAGTAATAACATACAAAAACTGACGGACTGTTTTCAGTCCTCACTAATCAATGGTATCTTGTTTTGTTTCATATCAAAATATGAATAAAGTTTCGCCCTTTTTTCGTCAATCTTTAGAAATGTACGCGCTAATCTAAAAATGCTTAAGGGTAAGATAAGAAAATGGCTGGGAACCCTTGCCTTACCGTGTTTGTGTGTGAAAGGATTTTGACACTATGGCCAAATGTGCAGAGACTGTTATAAAGAAAGCGTTGCCTAGCCTTATTAAGAGAGTACTAAGTCTAACGATGATGGAGGTTCGTTGCAATAACGTGGAGTGGAAGTGAGGTGCACTGCAAGCTTTTGTTGATAAATAGCAGTTTAANNGCCCCTTTGCTGCCCTGTCATGCTCCTGCCGGCAACTGGTTCAGTACTGTCATGTACATGACATTTATCTGAAAGTTTCGGCTTTCAACCCCCCCTAACCGCGCAAGTTGTGTTCTTTCTCTGCCACAGTCCACCGCCTGAGGTACCGATGAAAAAGCCGGGCTCAAAAAGCGGCAACGTCGGCCGGTCCTTGTCCTTGGCGGCGGTCGGCGACCGCAGCAGCGGACTGACCCGGGGGAGCAAGACCACCGAGTGGTTCGTCACCTTCGGCTCGAACAACTCGCTCGACAAGAGCGGCTCGTCTGTGACGTCAGCCGGCAACGTGGTCGGGAACGGAAAGGTGGAACTGAGGGAGGAGGTTAGCGCATGCTTGAGACTCGCGCGCGTTTGATTAATAATTGATAGTTGCATGCCGTGATCTCGGGGAGCGCAGATCTCGGTGCAGTTTGTGCGAAACGACGCAGAGATTTCGTGACGTGCAAGTGCTTGTGCACGTAAGCCGTTCGCTGGACCTTTGCGGCTCGGTTTATCTTGGTTCGGCATTTCAGGTTTTACCAAGCGAACTGGTAAAACTTTCGTTGCTGTGTGGGATTCGTACAAAGCGGTAAAATTCTGTTTCGCTGAAGAAATAAATTTGCGGTTTCATGTCAAGTCGATGCGCGATATTTTTCGCAGCTCACCCCCCAGCGGCCGCGTCGACCGAAGAGCCAGGTCGGGATGCCGGGACTTCCCCAGAAGCATTCGTCGCGTAAGTAGAAATAACGCTAGAAAGCGTGCGAACATTCAGAAAAGCATCTGTGAAAAGAACGTAAAAAAGGATCAGAAAATCGTTGAAAGAAAAACTCCACCGTATCCATGGCGACAGCCAGGATCGAACTTTTCACATCGATTGCCGCGAACTGAAGCGAAAACCTTAATCGTTGCCCAACGTAGGATTCGGTCGGGTTTTTTGGTCGTCGTTTCTTGTGGCGTGTTGCGATGTAAAGCGGTTGGTTTTCACACAAAGTGTTTTTGACACAAAGACTTGAGCTCGTCACGAAGTTACTGAAATTTCAACGCGTCATGTTTCGTCAGTTCGAAGATTTTAACGTTTTTTTCTGTCACTCCAGCTGCGCACAAACCGCCGCGAGGAGGCCCGCCCCCCCTTCCCTCCAAGCAGTTCAGCGATTACGGCAATTTGCCCGACGTGGACTCCCGGAAGCACGAAACCGCTCCGCCCCTTTCCCCAATACCCGCCAACAAGAAGGTAAGCGACGCCCTGTCGACTGATGCTTTCTTGAAATTCGTGACGTCATGGTAACGTTTTTGCGGTTGGCAACGGTCAGAAACTATAGGCTTGTTGAAAGCTTTCGAGGAATCAAGCGACTGGGCTCTGCTTTCATAACTTTTCGATGATTCGGACTTGCGCGTGTCAGTATTCATCTATATTCAAATAATTACTCTCCGTAATGGTGACGTAGTTGCATCAATCAGCAAATTTTTTAAACAGGAAATTGATTTCACTTGACTTACGTGTCCTCAGTCATGAAATCTTACTCAAGTAAAATCATTTTGACGTTGCTCTGTGGTAAACATGGTCATCATCATATCGTCTTCACTTGTTTCCAACTCACGCTCATTTTCACTTTCCAGCCGCCTCCGCCGCTACCACTGAAGAAGCAGGACTCCTTGACCGGCGGCAACTTATTGACACCCCCGAAGAAACCCATGCGTCCCCCCAAGACTCCCTGATCGTCTCCTATGCACTTGGTGTGACTTAGAAAATCCTTGATCGAGTTCAGCCGGTTACGTTCGGCGAGCTCGCAAACAACTCTCAAGTTTCTTTTTCATAAACACGTCTCTCCATCCCATGCGTGTGCCCACATCCTGGAGCTTGATCTCAAGCTCGCCTATTTCGTTTAACACTTGCACAGTTCTAACCGAAATTAAGCTGCCTTCCCACTGTCTGTGCTTTATCGTTTAACTCCTTCGTACGATTTCAATTATAATGTGAAGCGTCGAAAAGGGGGGCTTGTCCCCCTGGATTTTGAAATACGGCATTTTCCTATTGCAATTTTAGAAAAAAAGGGTTGTTTTCGTAGTTTCGTGAGGGATAAATGAAATTCAACCACGTTTGGCCTCCCCTGTAAAAGTCTTTTTGACTCCCTCTGAAAAAATCCACTGTTGCCCCCCACCTGGAAAAAATCCTTCCGACGCCCATGCTGCTGTGGAAGGTTGGTGGATAAATGAATGTATGAACGGGATAATCGCAGCTGTCGCTTGCAAGCGCTTCTCCCTGAAGCGCACTGGACGATCCATGCGAGTCAAGCCTCAGTCATGCCTCGGCGGCGTTAAACGATCTGATCTTCAGCCAGGTGCTTTTCCTTGTCACCTGAGCGCGAAAAAACAATTCCAGCCGCCCGCCCGCAGCAATTGTAAGATGGGGGGAGGCTGGCAAGCGTTGATTGGCTCCTCCTTCAGGTAGTAGTGCGCGTTTTCAAACTACTAACGCGCGTTGAAACAGTTTTTCTTCGACTTCCATCTGTATCTCCCCGTGCACTTAACGCGACGCCTTGTATCAATGCGTTGTTCTACTATCTCACGTGCGTAACCCAGAAGAGTCCGTTCCTAGCGCTGTTACGTCAATCATTCCCGATCACTTTCTCGCTTCTCGAACGGTCGCTGCCGCGCAGGCGTCAAACGCGCGACAGTCGCCGGTCGCGAGTGTGCGCTTTACTCGCCCGATACCGGCTCGTCAGCGACTGCACGTCTGGTCCTGACTCGCTACCCGCTTTTCGTTCAACTCGCCCGTGCCCCTCGTTGAACCCGCTATTGTCGTTCGGATCCATCACTGGATCGATGACGCTTGTGTCTGTGCAATACCGTGTAACATGAGACAAGAGTGTTGTCGTGACGCTTCGTGTAGTATTCGGTCGTTGGTTGACGTGTCGACGTTGCTAGGTAACACATTTTTCATATATTTTAATCTGCAATCAATGCTTTCCCGAGGTAGTAACTGGTTTCGCTGCACTACGTTCGTCGACGTGCACTGTCCTTTTTTACGTATATCGCTGTAACTGTAGGGTTTCCCGTCGTAGGAACCCAATGTTGAGGTTTGGGGTGTTGCCCAGCGTGGACGTTGCTTGCGAGGAATGACTGTCGTTGCATGCAGAGATGCTGGTTTCCCCAAA
>JGI24158J21664_10010524_pt1 | contig 12338 bp, 9 predicted proteins | sample Ectturendosymbi3_FD_21664 | JGI IMG/M metagenome (IMG submission 21664) | reverse complement strand
GATCTTTTTCCGTATTTATTTTCTGCTGCTTGCCAGAAAAACGCTCCTCGTGTAGCACTACGGGTTGCATAGGAATGTATTTGATTCAAGGGAGTAAAGAGTTGCTTAAAATTGTCAAGTGGGTTGCCGGCGTGCATTTCATGCATAATCTTATGATGATTTATACCAGGGGTGCCCAACTCGTCTTCGACTGAGATCGGCTAGAAAATTTCTTGCTAACTCGCGATCGACCGGTTGGTAAAGAATCCACAAGTACAAAACGCCAAAGTTGAGTATCGCACGTGCAAATACAGTTACCACCTCCTTAGTAAGTGATTCACAGATAGAAGGCAAAGCGTCTTTAAATCATGATTTTCACGCAATAACAGGAAAACATATCACAACACCTTCGCGGCATCTGCCTTGCTAGCCTATGGTATCCCATAGACGATAGCATATCCCATAGGCGATAGCCTCTTGCGATAGCCTATGGTCCGCTATCGCAAGAGCCACCAAAATATATGTGACCAGCCAATTCATGGATAATTTTTTTGTATTGTCTGGAATTTGATTGACAAGTGTTCTTTTAAGTATCTTGTCAATTCAATGCAAAATCAGGCGCGATCGACCAACTGACACTCGGCGATCGACCGGTCGATCGCGATTGACTTGGCCACCCCTGATTTTTACTTTTGAAAGCAAGGTGCAACTTTGGCCAATTTTATGCTGTGTTATCAGAGGACTTTTGCCTAGTGTTTGCACTTTCTTTTACTAGTTGCTACAATTCGAATGTATTACTGCAGTTTGGAACATAGGCGTAGCCAGGGAGGGGCCAAATGGGTCATGGCCCCCAAATGAAGGAAATACGACGTCAGTTTATGAATATTTCTTTGAATTCATGAGGAAAACGTAGACATGCTCTCGGACCCCCTAGAACCCCCCTACAATGGTCGTGCCTTCGGCACTTCCCCTAAAGTTGATTTGTGACGTCACACGATTGTGACGGAACATTGCCCCCCCTCGGAAATTCTCTGCGTACGCCACTGGCAGCAACGCTGTTCGATTGGCGGACATCACTGCCGTTTATAGCTATTGCGGCTCCATGCTTCAAAAACTTCGCTTCGTTGTTTGTACCTGCTGAACGGCCCGTTTGCCAAAGCGTGCATACACTTGAATTCTCACACGTCTGGGCACGTGAGAGGTGAACTAAGCTCATTGGTTGACGCTGAGCGAAGACAATGGCCAAATCTGTGGCTTAGACTACGAAAAGGAGACATGACAAACCGCTCCCTCTGCGCTAGAACGTAAATCAATAACTGTCAGTAAAACAACACCGCTCTGGAAACATAGTCAACCTTCGACCTCGATGCAGCGACCAGTGCTCGAATGTGTTTACGTGCTTGCCAAGGCAGGCGCGGTTGGATGGCCAAGTTTCAATGCGTTTTGACAGCGGTTTGCCGTCATTCTGTAAAATACGAACTTGGTTGTCCAAGTCGGGTACCGCTCTAGTTCTTTATTGATTTAATAAAAAGTTGCTTTTTTGGAATTTATTTGCTTTTGGTGAAATCGTAGGCAATGTCTCGAAAGCAAAATTGAATTGCAGAGTAGTTTTTGCACGGCACAGAGCATTTAAAAGATTTATTGTCAGGCATGTGGCCATTGGTCATGGGAGATAATACGGGAAATTTGCCAGCCTGCATTGGAGATTACATGCAGTGAGTATCTTTTTATCAAAGAGAGAATGAAAGTAGATCATTTTGCATTGAAACCAGTTAAAATTTATGTTTTATGAAGCAAAATAATCTACTAAAATCTAATGAAGCAAAATTTAGTATTTGGTCTTATCTCTGTCTGTAGATTGTGTTTAACCCATGAACGTTTTGTTGACAGTAGACTTTAGTTCTTAATGTTCTTTTGTTGGCAAATACAAGATCGTCGCTTAACCATAAAGTTACCATCATTTTGGATATTTTCATGGTTGGTATTACTTTTTTGAGGGTGTGCTGTAGTTTAATTTGGAAGTGACAACGAAGGTGCGCGTGGGTGATGGCATTGTCGTGTATTTGCGAAATTGCAAAAATGTATGTAGTGCCGTCTTTCTGCTACTCATGCTATTTTGTAGCAGCTGAAACCAGGTTCAATTTCGATCAAATCGATTTTTTCTTCTGGTGATGACTTTTATTTTGTTTATGTGCCACTTTTTCGCCCACCCATTCAGGTAGGCGAAACATCGACACATAAACGAAATAGAAATCAGTACCACAAGAAAGAATTTATTTGTGTGTATATGGTGGCGTTCTCAGATGGTCGTTTTTTAAACTGCATTACCGATTTTAGTTGACGCTTGTGTTTTTCGAGGGAGTTTCCACGAGGACATCATACACTGATACACTTGCAGTATTGTGGAACAGAATGTTTCGTGTGTCTAATGGCGTGAGATTTCTTGTTTTCAAGAAAAGTTTGAAAATGAACATGCTAATGCGCACGAAGCCGTTTGAATTATTGTTCATAAATGTGAGAAGGAAGCCGTCTTCAAGTTAGTGGTGATCAGTGTGATAGCACTACGTTTGCTTGAATCTATTGTGCTGTTTTTAGTCCTGTAGGCTTAAAACAAGACAATCTTGTGGTGTGGTGTGCGCCAGTTGTATTACTATTTGGTCTCTTAAATGGGTTATTTATAACCAGTACAGAGTTCCTACTCAGCTTCCACTGCTCTTTGATGGTGGTTTTGTATGAAACCGATTTGATGTGCAAGTGACTTTTCTCGTTCAGATCTCCAGCCAGCACAAACGCAATGTCGGAAACCAGTACAAAGCGTGACGCAACTCATAGCTCCCAGCAGCTACCGACATCCATGTTGGATGCAGAAAATGGTGGAGTATCCCCACAACATCGTGCATCCTACTCTTCGTGGACTACCACACAAAGTCAGAAACGCACAAGTCTGCGAGACGGAAACCCGTTATTTGTCAACGAAACAAAGTAGGTTTTGCCGAAAAGAAAACAGCTTAGACGTAGGTCTTCTGCCCTGTTCACCGAACGCATCATGAGTCTGCTTTAGCTTTTGTTTTTATTTAGCCTTGCTTCCTGATCTACAGTACACAGATCGGCCAATGCTAAGCGCACTGTCATTGCATCCAGTAAATGAAATGTTGTTGCTTTGGAGACCCCATTAGGCGGGTACGATATCATTATCGATTTCCGAACAGCACTGAACTTCTAAATTTTCGGTAATTCACCAAACAGAAGAAGTTTAGTCACAGCCGCATTTTGGTGTTTTTAAGAAATCCTAGTGAAAAGTCCCTGTAAACACAAAGATTTTGTGGCATATTGTAACTGCAGCGGAGTATCAGTGAATAACGTGGGGCCGTTTGAAGAAGATTACTTGGCGAAAAGCAATAACGATTGACCACAAAGGTAAATTTGCTTCAGCAGATATATAGCAGTGGTTTGAGTGGCCACGTGCTTGGGGTTTTAAACAAAATTTAGTTGAACTTTATTGAAATCTGCTGTTTAAACAGGCAAAACGACACAAGCTGAATGTGTATTGCAAGAAAAAAAAGCGTTGATTTTTATGGATTTGTGCTTTGCTGCAGCGCGTTTCCATGTTCTACTAGAGCAGTGGTTCTCAAACTTTCATGATTTGTGGCCCCATTCCAAAGAATCTCAACACTTGTGGCCCCCTGTTCATCAATAAAAATACCCAGCTTTGTTTTGGTTTTTGTAATATCACGGTAGAGCTATTTAATAAAGGACTCTTACTCGTGGCCCCGGGAGAACCGCTCCGTGGACCCCAATGGAGGCCGAGGGCCCGGTTGAGAAACCTGTGCTAGAGCTTTTATTTTAATGCTAATAAGCTAAAAGGCTGTTTGTTGATGTCATACGGAGAACTGTTTGCACTTCTTTCGGAATCATGACACGCTGTAGCTCATGCGGCAATCAAAACGTCTCGTCGCGTTGTGTACGACAGCCAGGCAGGTAGTCTCCGTGCTCACGCCCAAACACGCCAGAAACGCCGCATGCAGCCTGGCATGACTGTGTTTACTCCGAGATAATTCATGCACCCTTCGATTAATTCAATTACGCCGCCCGGAATGCATCCGTGAGGTCCTTTTCTAAGCTTCAAAGGTCGCGGTCTGTGAAAACAAAAGGGGAGTGAGGTGGACGGTTAATCTTCAACCATGCCGTGTGTACGACGCCTCCATCAAAATAGCGAACCGAAAGCAGTTAACGACTGCTGCCATTGATTTTGAACGTCATTTACTTCAATCACAAAAAGGTGCAGCAAAATGTATGTGTACAACATTATTTGTCAACCTGGGGATCGGAATACCATTGGAATACCTAAAGTTTTCATGTAACTCTGGAGGTCACATTATAACAATGGATCGTTGCATTTAAACTGAAAATACCTTGACCATGTGATAATCGCGTTTGCTTGAAAATATCTTAAATTATTTGAACATCGGCTTTACCTCTCTTGTCAGCAACGGGACTGAGCAACCGCAGAGCAACGTTGTTGCAGGTTCTGATTTTGTGAAAACGGCCGGGTTGAAGTAGTATTTAGACGCAAACTGTTCCAATCATGACGCAAAACCGTTTAGATTTCTTTCGGTGACGTGAGGCCGATTTGTAACATAAGACTTGATTCATGCGGGTAATTTCCATGCAGCATAGTGATTCTTGACCTTTCCAACTACGGGGACCCCTATTCCTAAAGATATTTGGCATGGCGATTCCTCGTCTTGAGTTACGTCATTAATCGAATTGGTGGTCTTTATTGTTTGTGCATCTGAGTGTTAAAAGAAAACACTTCGGCATTCCTTCTGGGGACCCCTCGATTTTTTGTTGGGGAGCCCGTTAAGAACCACTCATCCAGAATATGCTCCAGTGATGCAGGCATCAAATGAAATCGTACTAAACATTTCCAAGTGCAAAAACGTATTCTACTGGATAAATCCGTGTGAAAACAGTCAAATCACTTATAGGGTAGCTAACTAGGCGAGAATGAGATAGACATTACTTTCTGACGTTGCTGTTCACAGGTGCACTTCAGACATGTCAAAAGGTGTGAAGGTGTACTCTCAGATAGTAATTGAAACAAAACCGTCTCCAACATTTTTGGGGCAAGCGGGAAAATCAACGGTTGTTACTCTATCCGCTCAGTTTTCGTTAAATGTTTTCATTCAGGATGTCACATCTATTTCTATGAACATTGCAACTGCTGGTGCAGATGTTGCGGAGAAAATACAAGACATTTTCATGTTGCAATGCTGCAGTGAAATCTGTTTGTGGGTTTCTACTGGTGGAGCTCTTTGTTATGGCGTCACGTTCAGCGAAAAGTACTCGCTGTGTTATATGCACGGATATGTTCTCGCTCCAACCACGCAGCTGCTTTCGCAGTGTTTGCTCTTTGTTGCCCTGGTGGCGAGTCAGCGGCAGCGCTGCACAAGAACTTATTCCCTTTCACCCGCCCATCAACGCCGAAGACGAGACTGGACAGGCCTCAAGTACCGTTAATTATTAGCCGACCGTGAATCGAACCCAGCCTAACTGCTTTTATGGCGAGTGCTCAACCAGCTGCCCCACTTGGCCGGTGTTTTTCTTGATTGTTGAAAAATGACACCATGTCCACTGTTGTCGATTGGCGCTGTGCAGCGAATGTACATATCAGAGTAGACGTGCATAATGCCTCCGGATGAAAAACAGTTGGGAATCACGCATACCTCGTTGTGTGAAACGTTGGTAATGGTACTACCATGCCTTCTATGTCCGATGTACCATGTTTCTTTGAAATTAAGACCGAACTACAAATTCATCAGATAATTTGACTGATTGGATGACAGTGGAGCAGTTCTGTTTTCTTTTTTCGCTTTGCCAGCAACTGATAAGATGCTGCTCCAATCATTGCGAGTATGTAATAGCTTTCCATTTGTCTACTCAGTAGATATAGACTCTGCTGTTTCGCAAGAGGCATGATACGCATGAACTGTCTACAGGTAAAGTGAGCTTGACAGTTCATTGTACGCAGCACTCATGGTCAGTTTTCCCTTCAAATCTGTCGCATCTTCTAACGTGCTGTACAGTATAAGCATAGCCTAACAACCTCTTTTACAGTTTTTTTTCTATGGGTTTGCAAGTTTTTTACCTGTTCGCCGGCGAGGTAAACAAATTATAACATTCTGCTTTCGACTAACACCAGTGATGCCTTTGGACGAAAAACCTCCCTTTCCGATGATGTAGTACAATTGAATTCTCTTCCATAAGGTTGTTCAATGACACCTCTGTTTCCATGTCAGATTGTCCTGTCGTCCATTTGTTTTGATAAATAGGATTGATTTCGAGAGCCGATTGTCAGCTTGATCTTTTTTCGCGTTTCAGAACTATATCCATGTCCTTATGCGCATTTAAACTGCTATTAAAAATCACGCTGTAATGTGTTTTTCTCTTGAATTCGCCTTTGTAGCGCGATACATCCCGTTTCTACAGCTAAGCGCTACCTTCAGTTGACAAGGGAAAGGGGTCGTCGTTTTGCTATTTGCGCATTGATCAGCGCTTGAGCATTCTCCATGTACTTGACATAGGTCACGCACCGCTGCGCTTCTCAACTCACTTACCAAAATGTATTCGCAGCTAACATGTTGAAAAATCTTAGTTGACCTTTTTTGCAATCACTGGTTGTTCTTATGCAGTTTGCTGCAGAAATATTGCTTTGGAGAAAAGCTCGCAGTAAACTTTTCCGTTGTGATGCAGTCGTTTAGCAGGATGCATTCTGTTTCAGGTACGTTGAACCCCCAGACGGCGGCTGGGGGTGGATCGTGGTGGGTGCAGTGTGGGTCGACAACATGCTCGTGATAGGCATGCTCAAATCGCTCGGTGTGCTTTTTCCGGAATTTCGCGCCTACTTCCAAGAGAGCGCTGGCGCGATTTCGTGGATCAATTCAATCTCACTCTCCATGCGTGCCACAGCTGGTGAGTGGAACGTTGCTGAAAGGCAGCGACAGAGCTTTTTGCACAACAGAATCAAGAATGTAAGCACAATCATAGGCGTCGGAACATAGGCGTAGCCAGGGGAGCCAAGAGGGCCATGCCCCCCAAACTTTTGGCATGTCTTGTCATTTTGTGCTTTGAGAGGCGGTGTCCCAAACAAAATATTGTTGCTCGCTTGAAGTCAAAAGATTTGCACCCGCCAAAAAATTTTGGGCTGACCACGCCACTGCGTCGGAAAGATTTTTTTCGAGGAAATGGGGTAACAGTGGTAAAATTTCATTTTACCGACCCCGAAACTAAGAAATATTTTTCCGCTAAAACGTTAGTAGCAAAATATCAAATTTCAAAATCCAGGGAGGCCTTGGACTCTCCCTGCGCCTACTTTCGACACCCCCGTGAGCACAACGGCGCATGATAACGATGAGACCTGCGCGCTGTAGCCAGTGTGCAAACGCCTCTGATTAAATATTATAACAAAACGGGTAGCTTACAGCCACAAATCTTTTGCGTTTGGTCAGGGCCCACCAAACTACGGCCCGCGGCCCGCAAAACCATTTTGTCAGTAATGAAAAGCTAATATAACTACGAAAAATTTGTTGATTTGGTAGACTGTAGCATATCACGAAACAATCACCTTACGTAAGATGTCCGGCCCTCGAGGTGTTGTGTACCTTCAGACAAAAGTTTGGAGACCCCTGCATTAGGTAACACCTGGTTCCTGTGGACGCGACGTTACCAGTTTTAGGCAAAAATTAGTCTCAAGAGACACTTCCCATCTATTGAAAAAGTTGATTAAACGTTCGTCCTCCGTTACAACCTCATTGTCATTATAAATATGCATTTGGTTCATTCAAGTAGGTTATATCGTAAGTGGCATGAGTGCCACTAATTACAATGAAGGTCAAGTAAAGTCAAGTCAAGTTATGTTTTCGCTGCAAGTAGGCAACAAATAAGACATTTCAAATTACAACAAACAGCACAGGTTGGGCGAAAGACGACCAAAGCAGCCAATCAATCAAACCCAGCTTATGTTTAATGACTGCCAAATTTAAACAGTACAGGTGAGGCACAAAACATGAGTTCAGTACGAAAAATAAAAAAAAACGTGCTCAGTTTAAGGTAAACCATTCAAAACATCTTACAAATGTGACTCTTAAAGAGCCAATATCCAGCAAGCAATTGAGATTTCACTTGATAGGAAAACATATGTAGTGGTAATGTTTTAAAATCTTAGTAGAAATGCAATCCCATGTAATAGGTCCTACATATTGCAACATTTTTTGCCATTATCACTTCTAACATGCTTATGATGAAAATTTTCTGAAATCTGTTGACTTGTACCATGATCGTGCATTTTGTACAGTTTTGAAAAAATTTGTCAAAAGAAGGTGGCAAGATTTTGGCAATATATTTCTACAGAAACTTTGCCAAATTAGGTTGATATAAATCAGAAACTTTGCGAATTTTAAGTAATTTAAAAATGTTGTTTACACTTGACCTTTTATTGTTGAAAGTCACATATTTCAAAATTCGGTTTTGTCGCACTTGTACTGGTTGGATAGCAATTTTATGAGCTCGTCCCTAATCAATTATGCAATATTGTAGATACGAATGAAAAAAACTAAAATAGATTAAAACGCAATATTTTCTTGTCAGCGAAATGTCTAAGTTTACACATGACGCCATAGGCTTGAACGTTTCCCACAAAGGCAATTGATTTGCGGTTTCCATGAAAGTTTATCATCAATTATAACATCAAGATTAGTGATACTATGAGTTTGCTGTATTTTGACACCATTCATACAAATTTCAAACTTACAGTTTGAAGACCGAGTTGTGGTAAAAAAATATAAATTGTTTTACTGTAGTTTAATCTTTATGACCTCATCTGAGATATTGGTCTGTAATGACTGGGTTTGGAAGGAGAGGAAGATTTTGAAACTGTTGCAATTTGCGAAATTTTTAAACATAAGGATATTAACTACATTCCATACTCTTACTAAACAACATTGTAAGGATTGGGGCAGTAGTACCAATGGCCAGCTTTAAAGATTTAGCTGAAATGACATCAATTCCACTAGATGGAGTGCTTTTGAGATTGGTTATACAAGCAATGGCTTCTTCTGTACGCGATGGCTTCTTCTGCACAAGTGCCAATAGATCAAAAGATTTGGAGATGGATTTCATAAATGTAGTGAAATATGCATTGGTAGGACGAATCCCATTCCCCATAGATATTCCAATGGAAGAAAAATACTCTTTAGAGTATAACTTACAGCCATTGAACCGCTCGTTTCTTAGCCGTCACGTAGCTTCAAACTATAAAATCGGAAGACTGTTTTTGATGTGTATAATACAATTCATTAATTGTTTTCCATGTTTCCTTTAAACCGTTTCTGTTTTTTGAAGTAGCTGGAAGTAATACTGTTGTTTGCAAGCTTATTATATTTTTGTATTGCCCAATCAGCTTGGCATCCTTACATTTGTAACATTTTCTGAAGGTTCTGTTTTTATTGTTTATAGAAGCAAAGTAATCCTCTTGTTATCCACGGTTTTGCTTGAAGTTGTTTATCTTGTAGTGACAATTTTCTCAGTGGAGCATGTTTATTTGTTAATGTTTGAAAATATTAAGGTTAAACTTTTGCATCAAACATTCCAAGCACCACACATAGTCCAAAGGTAAAGGCGAAAAAAACAATTTGACGTGTTTTGTCATCGGGTGTCAATAACATTAGGTATACCATAAAGTAGAGTAAAATTACCATCGGTCATGCAAGTACCTCTGGTAGTTAAAGCAGTGCAACTGTCCTATCTCACCAAGATCTTTCCTTGGAGAAAGAAAATAGAAGACTTCATATAGTCTATTAATAAGCTCTGAAGCAAGATATATGTTTTTCAAAATAGAGCAAACATTGTGTGCAAATGTGCCAAAGGGACCCTCAACAAATTCAATGTGTAGACAAAGAGCAATTCAAAACTAAATGACTTCAAAATGGACTTCCATGGGGAAGCAAATTCCCGGACAAAATGAAGAAACTTTATAACATGCGCAAAATACATAGCCCCTCTTGTAAAAGCACATAAACTTGTTTTGATCTTGTCATCGACGTCTCAGTGGAATTGAGTGATTATCTTTTGCTGAATGCCTCGTGTTGCGGCTGTGCTTTTCAGGAAGAATGTTTACTGTATATTCCGCTACTGGAAAACGTATAGGATGCACTCAAGTTATGTTTTTGTACCAACAGCGCCACTGTCCGCTGCTCTAAGCAACCGATTCGGAGAAAGGAAAGTGGTGGCTTTTGGTGGATTGCTGGTTTTTCTTGGACTTATCATTAGCGTTTTTGCAACGTCGCATTACTATCTTTATGCTTCTCTTGGAGTTGTCGCAGGCAAGATTGTGATGCGTGTTTACAAGTACACAACTTCGCGATTCTTGTTAAGCTCTAGTCTTCTGCCTGTTTGTAGGCATTTGAATGTTAGCAATTGCGAAAAGAGATCTGTAAAACTGGGGCAACTGTAACAATGTTCAAAGTGTTCGTAAAAGTGTTGGTTTAACCCTTTGAAGGGTTAAATATGAACACACGTTTACTCTGTTGTCGTTTGACTGTATCTGACTAAACAAGGATTGGTGGATTCTTATGGAACCTAAGTTCCAATAAAACCGGAGGGACATTGATGAGTTGTAACGGCCGCATTTTGAACACGTGAATTTGCTTGGCTGACTGTTTAGTTTTTGAAGTTTCTTCTTAATCAGGTGTGTTCTTGACTTTTTATTCAAATTCGAATCAATGCTTCAAACTGTTGCGACAAACAGCGTCTCACCTTGTTCTTTTGTCGCAGGTTTCGGGTTCGCGCTTGCTTCACTCCCAGCCCTGACCATGATTGGTCGGTATTTCAAGCGCCGGCGTTCGTTAGCCAATGGATTGTCAAGGTCGGGAGGCGGAGCTTACTTTTTTCTAGCCCCTCTGTTGCAGTACCTTCTGAACTTGTATGGATGGCAAGGCTGCTTGCTTGTCATTGGCGGTCTGGAACTGCATTTAATTGCTTGCGCGTTGCTTCTGCGACCTGTTCATCTTAAGGAGGAGTTGGAATTCGTTTCGAAGCCNACGCTTGAGCGACATCGCGCAAGTTTGTTGCCGCCGTCAGTTNGCGACGATGCTTTCGCTGGTGAGGAGACGAAAAACGGATTNAAGTCGGGCATTGTCGCTCGGCGTGCGCTGTCCGGAAAGCAGCAAATGAAAGCAAAGCTGAAGGAAGTTGAAATGCGAGTAAAACAGTACGGGATCACCGAATCTTTGATTGTCGATAATTTCCCGGAAGTCGAACCGGTTTACCAGCCGAAAAAGAAACGGACGCTGGATTTTGCGCTACTGAAAAATCCGTTATGGGCTGTGGTAACTCTTAACCTGGTGTTGACACAATTCGGATACACTATTACCCTTGTCCACACGGTGGCACGAGCGAAACTGCTCGGCATTGGAGAGTACGAATCCGCTTCTTTGCTGTCTTTGATCGGATTGGCCGAGATTGTCGCCCAACTTTCATCGGGAGCATTCGCCGACCGTGGTTATTTAAGGCGAATTAATTTGCACAAGATTTACATCTTCGTGATGGCAGTAGCGACCGGCTGCAGTCTGCTTTGCAACTCTTATCCGACAATGGCGATATATTGCATTATATTCGGCTGCGGTTCGGGAAGCTGGCAGGGCAACATACTACCAGTAACGGTTGACACTCTCGGCGTACGGAAGCTGAGAAGCGCGTACGGATTCTGCTTGTTTTTTAGCGGAGTTTGCGGCCAGCTCATTGGACCACCAGTGGCAGGTAAGCCTTTCACGAACTATTTTACCGTTGTGCGCGTTTTGCATTACCAACTCAAAATAGATTTGCTTAGAAAATTTTTTTAACTGTGCTGATCTCAATTCCCTTTGAAGAGCCATGCACCACCCGTATCTGCTGTCCTCATGTAACCACAAGATCACCATCTACAAGTTGGTTGGAAATTTATACCACTGACTGCTGTTTAGTTTTAAGAGTTGTGGCGTACTTTTCTTTTTACTTACACACGCTTTTAGTGCAGCTGAGGCCTCGTTACACGTCTCACAGTTTTCAACGTAAAATAAACCGCAGGAGACAAAAAATTAACAAGCAGTCCGTTTTGCTCACCTTAACATCAGGGTTTGTCGCGGTTTGACCTGCCTCTACAGTTCGCAGGTATCTTTCAAAGGTAGCAAGCTGTAAATGCTGCAGTAGCCCCAAGATCATCCGGCCATGTTTCAAGGTCTTTCGGTTTTAGAAAACGATCCATAATTATAGTGAATTAAATTGATCTGGCCCGCAGCAACAACATATTTTCTCTTGGAATAAGC
>JGI24158J21664_10010522_pt1 | contig 12339 bp, 6 predicted proteins | sample Ectturendosymbi3_FD_21664 | JGI IMG/M metagenome (IMG submission 21664) | reverse complement strand
TCTTTTCGCCGCCTCCCGGCCTTACTGTGTCTGTATTGTTAAGTGTACTTGCGTTGAGGTAAAAAAAGAATAAAATTGTTGTTGTTGTTGTTGTTGATATGTGTTCACCCTTCATCTATTTTCTTATGAGGCAAAAGGACAGCATGAACTTGGGTTGTAATGTCCTTATCATGGCAGTGCTTCTATAATGTTATCTGACTTCGATTGCTTCAACAAATTAAAAATATTCGTTTCTCATAAAATTACATGAAAAACATCGGATTTTACGTGTATGAAGAGTACTGACGTTGTTTGCATGGAACGGCAAAGAAACGAAATCTTACAGTGAAAGGACATGTAACGGTGATGATAATTTAAAAGGCAAACATTGTAACTACATTATGTCTGTTATAAAATCCCCAAAACACATATGAAAAGATGTGTTTAAGACTTTTTAGTGTAATTTGCAGTTTCACAAATGCAGGGTAAAGGTCATTGAAATCAAGATCGGCAAGGTAATTTTAATTTGCTATATTGAATGGAAGATGTTTCCAGTTTTCAGTTTCAAGATTTTTATTTCCCTAGGACAAATACTAATACAACTGTTTATGGTTTACATTCAAAAATGTTGGATTCAATCACAACCAAACCATTTAAGAACCAGGTGAGTGGGTTTATCCGAAAAATTAGCTAAAATGTACACATTCTACATCCTTAACCTAAGTACCTTGTCCAGTAGTTCGAAGGCCACAGCCACGATCGTGGCTTTTGCGGGAAAAACTGTTTAAAAATTGGATTCGGCTTCGTTGGGTTAAGGATTCGACACGTTAAGGAACGCCTGTTCTAGCGGTGATCCTAAGAACACCATAGCGAACAGGATACGTGTTGGTAAAAATGTAGCAAAGACATTTCGCTTCCAGCTTATACGATCCAACATAGGAATTAGAATAGATCTTTAAGAGATTCTAAGAATGACCCTGGCAAAATCAGAACATGCAACATGTTGAGCACTAGCTTCTCTCGTCTATTGTAGTCATGATTACAGAGGAGTCCAGAAACGTCAAATAGGCAGCACCAGCAAATACTAAAAGGCATAGAACCACACTTTTACCACTGAGCGCAATACTCAGAGCCACAAAGCGGAATCCCAAACAGTAATAAAACCGTCAAACGAAAATCACTCTTTCAATTCTAATCTTGGCAATACAAGCAGCATGTAAAACATCGGTAAAAGCAATACAAAAGTTGCCAAATTGGTGAGTAAAACGGAAAACATGCGACTCCAATGCGCGAGAGAAGCTTCAATGTAGGAAAAATTCCATTGTAAGATTCAAAGACCTAAAAAAAATAAATAAAATCACAAAATTAGGTGAGGAACACAGAGATACGCAATGGTTGTCGCAGGGTGTAATCACTACAATGTGACATACTGACACCCGAAGAAAGCATAAAACGATGTACATTTTTTAGTTCTTACCTAAGTTTAAGATCGCATAACAATCAAATTTTGTCTGAGATAGAAGCTAACAAAACAAGTCTTACTTGGAATATAGCCGTTGGGTAAATTTTGCTGATGAAGATGGAGTTCCATCTGCTGTCCATTAACTGCGTTAACATGATTGCCAACTGCGACCAAACACCTCACCAGCATACGAATGAATTCGTAAAGCATCAGGGAAAGTGCTATGGAAGAAATGATGACGAAAACACTAAAAAAATAGATGTAGTGCTCAAAAGAACCTCCTAGCGTGCATGCTGAGTTTCAAACAAATTATACTTACACCATGATGATGATATCTGCTGCTGAATAAGCGCTCATAATTATGTCAACATTCGCAACTGCACTTCGTGATAAAATACTCTTTATTGCAGGACCTAACCTGTTTTCATGACCCACGGTTAACACAATGAAAAGAAGTTTGTAAGGGGCTCAAGATCAGCGTTCCCAAAACAATTTGTCAGAACCACAAACTAAGTAAACAGCACGTAGTAGATTTAACGCCCTTCAGTTAATCGTTTCAATTGCATTAAATTTAATATAAGCATTTAAAAGAAAATTCGGAGCAACCCCAAATTTACAATTTTTCAGACAACAGTCAAGTGAGTGTTCCACAATTGCCATCGATATTACACAAACATATCAAAACAGCTACTCACTTGCGCAACAAGGCCAAGCCCTAAATATTTTTTGTTTGGTTAGGCTTTATTGCCATTGTACGACAGTGCAGTCTTGCAGCGCCAAAACAAAGCTCAGGTTGTTCAATCTGTTCTACTTACGTACGTCTGTGGGAGACTTTGAAAGGTTTAATTTTTTCGGCGCAGCAATCAATCAAGAAGAAAATGTGTAGCAAATGATGAAACTCTGCTCCTTAAATTGGTACAAGCATTTTTGCCCGCAGGAGAAATATTTAAAGAAACGATACACGCCGACTTGCTAACCACAAAACTTGATCATTTCTTTATATTTGGAAACGCCACTCCGTGTCCTTGTGGTAAGTGCGTCCGCTTCGGGGCTGTAGGTTTGGAGTTGGACTACTGGCAGGTTTCACCAAGATCTTGTTAACTGGTAATGCACCATTTTTGCCAGGAGAACGGTGTGTTGAAAAGCTGCTGGGATATCTCTTCAAGACAGCCTTGAATTCAAAGCGGGTCACATGATTCCAGACCTTTTAAAAAACACACTCGTGACATTACAAGACTGCTGTTGTCATAAAGCGCGAGCTAAACTCTATATAAAACTATTAAAAAAACAATTTGAAGTTTGTTTCATTTGCACAGCAAAGGTGGAACAGGTGTAGGATATTTGTTTCATTTTTCAGGAACTGTCATCAAAACAAAGCTTTTCCGACGCAAATGCTTGCTGTAACAGACCAATCTGCGACACAGAAAACGTTTGCCAGATACCGAGTTTTGTTACATAAAAAACGCCGATATAAATAACTCTGTCTCCATAAAGTGGAAAAACGAGCTTTGGAAATCTTGGACAAAACTCATCAGTTCACTAAAATGCTCAAGTAACTTTCCTCCACAGGTGACACAAGCAAGGAATCAACCACAAATTTTTAATAGGAAAACGATTTCACGTAACACTACGCATCATCAGTCGTTGCATCCATAGGTGGCGGAACCCGGGGGGGGAGCATGGGCCTGACCCTCCCACTTTTAAATTCAATATTTTACCTAGATAAGCTTGAGTTACACAATTTATATTGGGTCCATTGTTCCGTAAATCGTTTAATGAAAAAAAATGTGCAGATATTTTTCCGTATTTCGGCAATGTTACTTGTAATTGGCAGGATTTTGTAAATGTTGGCAGAATTCACCGTGCACAATCAGATCACTCTGCTCGGGCTTGCTTACCGCATTGGTGTTGTGGAACAGTGTTGCCACATTGTGTGATTCTGCACAATTTTCGTAAAATGCTGTAAACTTCAACCTCGTGTGTAGAAAAAATTTCGTGCCACACCATCGACAAATTGGTGCAATTTGATGTAATTTCAAGGGCTTTAACACCATTCTAAATAGTGAAATTTTACTGAATCCTATACGCAAAATGACACATGTGACAGATCAATTTCAATTGTGTTTTTGTTTTGCATTGTATTCGCAACGAAATTGGCATCTTTGCAGACAACTTGCTACATATGCTTTGTCTTGTCTTTGCATTTTGGTATCTAAAAGTGCATGACGACATATATGTCGATGCCCTTGTAACTGAACTAAAACCATTGAAGAACATATCATCGTCTTTTGTACCTGATACCTTCGAAACTACGTGATATCAGCAAAGCTCTTACCCCTGCTCTAACGCATGGGCATCGGAAGGATTTTTTTCAGGGAGAGCCATTAGCGGATTTTTCCACAGGTAACCATAAAAATGTTTCCAGGGGGAGCCAAAAGTGATGAAATTTCATTTTTCCTTCTAGAAACTAAGAAAACGATCTTTTTCGCTAAAAATGTAATAGAAAAATGTCAAATTTCACAATCCAGGGGCATGACCCCCGCTCCCGTCGTCCATGAACTTAGGGGAATTACAGGAGTACTGTACGACTGTTACGGCTGTACTTGACACAGGGCGGTCGCCAGCGTGGGGGAAGTGGTGCCTGTGACAGAGCAACCTTTCAGTTGCAAACATTACTCGACAAGTTTGCTAGGCTTTAATAAGCAAAACATCCGCCCTCTATAAAACAAACAGAAAGCACTATTTAGAATCACGACAGCAAAAACCTCAACAACGGTCAGCGCCCAAATGCACAAGATTTAGTACGAGCGCGAAACCAGCAACCAGATTGACGCGCAAACAGTTTGAGGCACAATGCAAAAGAAGTGCACGAAACGACGCGAGTAATAAGTAAATTCCCACAGTGCCCGGCCCCCTATTTTCTTCCATTTCATGTTTGGACCCCCGGTTGCTGCATACATTCAATATTGTATTTAAAACATGTGGCCCCCTTGTGGTTTTTCCCCCCCTGCTGCGAAATCATCGATATTGTGTATACATCGCACCGCTTAAAACGCTTCACTAGTTGTGTGTCTATGGTTGTGCAACTGTATGCGCACTAAAACAAAAAATTTGCTCAGTCTAAAATTTTCTTAGAGGGAACACTGATGTGGACGGTCCCTTAGTTTTGTGCATGTTGTGTTTGTGTGCTTACTTGTGTATGAATTTTGTGTGAGACTAAGAACAACTAGTTGCAAGTATGTGCTCAAGTCAGTGCAGCGTTGGTGTAGTTAAGGGCTTATAAAACATTGCTAAAACCTGCTGACAAAATTTAATGTCGCCATTTTCAATGATTGTGACGTCACAGCAGGGCCGTCGCCAGCTGGGGGCAGTGGTGCCCGGCCCGCCCATTTGAAATCGGTGCCCCCACATTTCACGTTTGGCCCCCCGGTTGCTTCATACATCCAATACTGTATTTTAAAAATGTGGCCCCCCTTTCTGTTTTTTGGCCCCTCCATCTGGTTTTTGGCCCCCCTGCTGCTAAATCCGGGCGACGGGCCTGGGTCACAGTTTTCAATTCAAACCATAAAACTTTTCCATAATTTTTTGACGTGCACTTGTGCCCCCCACTTTCAAAATGGTTCCGCCATCCTTGGTTGCATCTGCAAGCAATGCTAACAGGTGAACGTTGAAAGGCTGAAGCAAGGTCAGAGAAAGTAAACAACTAAAATACATTTTTTTACCCCTGTACATTTTCAGCTGTTTTTGACGTTTTAATTCAAGGCATCTTTGAATTATTCAAATCATCTGTTGTATGAACGGGTCTGTTATGAACGTGGCCTGTTATGAAGAGGTCTGTTTTGAAAGTCAACCCTTCCAAGTTACTAAAATGACCTTTTCTGATTGTGTATTTACACGGACCAAAATAAAATTTGTTTGTGAAAAGTTTGTAGCTCCAAAAAGTTGAGCTGTTTTTGTTTTTGGTAAAATTCAATTAGAATATTAGCATAGTGTAGGTAGGTCTTAGCCTTGGTCAGGTGTAAAATTAGGTTGATCTGATTGAAGGCCAAAATGGGTAAATAGTATCAAATAAAGGCAAAATGTCGATTTAAACATTACTTCTTCCCTTTTATCAATATACTCCCTTCTGTGTCTTCCTTGGCACTTGGTTTACATTCATTACTGACTACGGCAAAAAACACAAATTCGATTCCTTAACAATTTAAGACTGCTTCCAAACTTCAGAAGTGTTAACACGTACGCTATATCACAATCAGACTTAACCAAGATGGAAATACCTTAAAGCAGGGGTGGGCAATTAATTTGGCTCGGGGGCAACTTTGAGAAGGCTGCATTTAGCGGAGGGCCGTACCTTCGAATAGAAAGAGAAGCAAGCATTGGTTAAGTTGCTAAGTCGGAGGAAATTTCAGCTTTGAACATATTTCCTGAATGCTTCCGCGGGCCACAGAAAACGCTGTGGTGGGCCACATTTGGCCCGAGGGACGCTATTGCCCAACCCTGTCTCAAAGGAAACCGAAAAACATCGCATGTGTAAGTGTCAGCGATGGAAGGTAACTTACCTAAAGCGCATAAACAAAAATATCTGATGTGGCGAAAAAAAAAACAGTTGACAAATAACCTTCGCAACCGGTCGCAGAAACATAGAGACTTATGATGTTACACTGAAGGCAAAGACTATTATTATAAAAACAACACATGTGTTGTGTTGAAACATTTTGTTGAAAAACAACACTTGAAAAGTTTTGTTGAAAAACAACATTTTTCCAAAGATACATCATTGGAAGTTGAATGAACAGTATATAGTGAACAATGCTTTCCCGCAATGTACGTTGATACTGTATAAAGTATTGCCGTGCATTCTTGTATACTTCTGACTTGCCTACTGCGCTACACGATAAAAACCGTGAAGAATAATAAAAAAAAACAGGAAGATGACAGGAAATTGTCTAGGATGACTTTTTTAAATTCAAAAACCATATGTCTATTCACTGTGTACGAGTAACAAAATCTGCTTGAGTTTGCACTGACTAAAATAAATTCAGGTACGAAAAATGTCGCAAGTAGTAACCAGAGTAAGCTTTTTCTTTCATTGGCTGATTTTAAATTAACGGTGACACTCTTTCCCGCAATACGAGACAGTTATTAAAGCCGATTACTGCAAGGTTGGCATTACTCGTGCAAATACCAGTTGCTTGAAATTTCCGTTGTAGAGTCAATAATCGCTCGCTCGCCCACGGATTTGAGCAGTTGCTGCCCCGGCCATACTCTGCCGACCCATTGGTGTATGTGTGGTCTGTTGTCAGTTGCCGCGGTCAATAAAACGAGAGAAGCATTTGCTGAGCAAAAACAGGAAAGCCAGATTTGCCATTTTTATTTTTCAACCAGACGTTTTATTTCCTTTTGCTCATCCTACTGCACATCTTGGTTGTACGCAGACATCTTTCATCCATACCTGCTGCTTGACGTAATTTTGTAGCCCTCGCACATGATGCCTAGGGTAGCTATCGCCGGATTAGGCATGGATATTAAATGAAGCTCCGAACAGTGCTGCTTCAGATTTTAATGAAGCTTCAACCAATGTATCATGCCGCAATGCCAGCGTTGTTTTTGCACAGGAGCGGGCAAGAATCACAATCCATCTACATTTGTGTAAGTGGTGGATTGTCAGGAATCTACACTGCCTGCAGTTAGTGCGGAGCGGTTTAGCTATTTAACGTTGCGGCTGTTCTTTTGTGATGAGTGCTAAATCTGTGAAGTTGAGGGTTTGCGTGTAGTTATAACATAAGTTTTCGAAGACAAATCGATCCCTTTTTGCCATAACGTAATGCAACTAGTGTTGCAGTAAAAACGCTGCGTCGCCCTGAGCTAGTTAAAATGAGAGTCGAACCAGCGTCTCTCCGTAGACTACAGATGGGGGTGGAAAATTGTATTAGCCCGGACTGAACATAATCCAAACAAATCCGCAATCTAACCCACTAGCGGCCCTTGGACCGAGAATATTTTTTTTTTCAATCCGGTCCGCCAAGCCCGCTAAACAATATCCGGCTTGCTTACAGATGCGTTGATAGTGATTTGGTAAAAAAACATGGCTTAAGTGACTTGTCTCCACATTTGCGAAGTGGTTTTACTCAACTCCAACTTTGTAAATTTTCATCTTTAGTGGACGGTAGCGGCCAGTGAAATCATACCTACAAAGTATCGTTAAAGGCCCACTGGTTCAACCTTAACGGCCTGCTCAAAAACCGGGCCGCAAGCGGCCCGTACCATCTCTACCGCAGACAGCAATAGATTCACCACCGGTGTTGCACAAACCTTTTTGCAAAAATCGCTAGATTCACAAAAAACACAAGATTTAATGTCTGCGTTGAGTTTAACAGTTTTTTTCTTAATCGTTTATGCCCTTTATTGCAAAAAAATCTATACATCACTTGCAAGTGTGTTAACAAAGCCTGGAGAGTCTTATACCAGCAAACTTCATGGAAAGAGCTGAAATCTCGCGGAGTAATTTAGATCAAACCACCTAATATTCAAATCAAGATATTTCTACTGCAGCGATTCTGCAAAGACGTGAGGGCTATTGACACCATTAAAGCAATAAACAGCAGCGGAAGCAATAAGAAACTGAGATATAGAAAACTTGTTGTTCTGTAGGTGTACATCTCACAACGATTTACGCAATGAATTGTTTTACAGAAAAAAGCGCTCAAAAGTAAAAAACAAGACAGCTTCTTGTCTTCTTCAAACACATACTTTGCAAAAAATCACTAGATGACAGGGAAATATCACTAGGGCAGTCCAAAAATCTCTAGATCCAGTGAAACGTTACTGGGTGTGTCACCAGTGTTCCCCACTCGCCCAAGCTCACTTCACTACTGCTGTCCCAAACTCTGCGTTGTATGTGACGTAATCACCTCGCCACAATTAGTCTCCAAAAAGACGACGCTAGTTACTTGAATACAGATACATGAGCGCCAGAATGGAGGGGCAGGGGAACTTTGGTCACTCCTGGGTTTTGAGATTCGATATTTCCTAAAACGTTGTCAACAGAAAATTGTATATTGTTAGTTTTGGTCTTGCAAAAAGCAATTTCACCATTATTGTCCTGCCCAGGAAAAATGCTTTGGGCCACCACCTGAAAAAAATCATTCCGACGTCCATGTGCAGACACGTGCAAATTTGAATCGCAAAAAAGAAAACAGAGCCCAGTCGCCTGATTCGTTGAAAGCTTACAGCAAACCTAGAGCTTTTAATTTTTGTTTGGAAATTTTTTTCAAAATTTGTTTGTTGCTATTCTCATGAAGTGTCATGAGGCATCCAATATTATTTTTCAGCGTAAGTACGATTTAGTTCATAAAAGCTATTGCCGGACGTGAAACGAATTTCTTTCCAAATACTGCATCTGTCTTTTCTACACTTTCAGTATTATCTCTGTCGTTACTTCAGTCGCCGCTCTCATGAAATTTTTGATTTCATCCATATACAGCTTCATTGCTTTGGTGAACATGGCAAAGTTTCCCCTGCCCCTTGTAGGTATGATTTCACTGGCCGCTACCGTCCGCTGAACCAAGTTGAGGGGAGCAGGTGGAACTCCATAGCACGTTCATCAAGAAAATTTACCCAACGGCCCCATTACAAGTGAGTCCATGGTACTTTAGGCTACGTGTTTTTTAGTTTTCATCTTGAACAAAAACGCCATCACTTTAGTCTGTCTGCTGAAATAGTCTTTGGAATGTACACCAGAACAAAAATTTAGACCGGATCTGTTGTTTCATCGTTCGATGCTTGCTGAGTTCCACGGTGTCAGTGTTCACACTGGAACGATTACAGGCCATAATCATCACTGCATAATATTGATTGTTCAACTTACTTTGTGACTGACTTTTTTTAGTTCTCTGCGTCAAACAAAGGTGCAGTATTTCTCCAACACTGCAGCTTTTCTCGCTCATTTGAATTGAGTGCTTCCCATTTTGCACAACAAGTTGTAAGTGCTGCTTGCATTGCCAGGTTTAGTATTGGAAAACAGTTACCAAGGTTCCTTACGATTCTTCCAGAAAGCTTGAAAATTTTTTATAGGAATAGCTGGAATTAATATTTCGGAAACGTACTGTTTCATCACTTTCCACATTATTGATTTCATAGGCTTGTTTACTGTTTTGTGTCTTTTTTTGTTCCTGTTGTGCAATGTGTATCAACGTTTCTGTGCAACACTGTCGTCATGATTTCAATGCACGAGAGAAACTAAAGCCCGGCAAATTCGTGGATTTTTATCTTCAATTTTCTACTCACCATAAAAATGGAAAGGATGGAAAAAGATTCTTGAACCTATCTCACTTGGATAAATTCCCGTGGTTGGTGTCTTCTGATGTCAATAAGGACTAGCTTTTTATTTTCGCATCTTATTTGTCATTGGCAGTATTGGAGGATTTTACAAGCACGCTGTTACATATTTTAATGCACAAATTTTAATTGTTTAAACAAAAAACTACTTTTACTACTACTACTACTACGCAATATTACTCAAAATCACCCCCTGATGTTACTTGTTAGATCCATCCTTAATTCTAATTGCGTTTACAAGCACACGCCGACAAAATCAAATCCAGTAAAATGTGCACTGGATTAGTTATCTCTGTCAATCCGGTCCAATGTCGGAATCTTAATGCGCAATGTTGCATTCCGTGGAATATTCAGGCTGCAACGAATGCAAAACAAGTTCAGCTGCGAAAAAAATGTGAAACTAACACGCGTTTACGAATGCGAAATTTCAGAAATTCAGCATGATTCAATCCAAACCCAAACACCAATCTCCATATTCGATCCGAAACGATCTATACAGTCGGTTTTGGCATAAATCAATACTTACATTTGACGACGTTTCAAGCAGAAAAATGAAGTGAAAATATGCAATAATCTGAACTTTAGACAGAAGTTACTAACAAAGTACAATATCAAAGAAACGTAAAAAACACAAACGGTGAAAAGCATCTCTATACACAGGAAGGGGTGAGCAGTTGGATGAGCGAAGAGCTATACACAAAGAAGAGGCACCATGTGCAAACTTGCAATAAATGGAACAAACGTATAAACGAAGATTCAACTGACATATTGACAGCTCAGGCCGAACATCACGCCGATGACTTAAATATCAATCATTACACCAATAACTTGTTTCCTTGTTGGGAAAACTACTAAGTTAAAAATAGACCCTTTGTTAGCACAAACCGAAAACACGTATATCAGACCAGGTAATTCTTAATCTCATATCTTCCCATTTTGTTAGCAACGTCTCAGTACCGTGAGAAAAAGCGCACAAGAAAAAAGATTAAATACTTTGAAAACAAGGTGAATGATATTCACATTGAAGGCAATGCATTTTTAACTACCAAAACCTTCACGTCTCTGTTTTGATCTGAGTGTGTAATGGATTTATATTTTTTCGATGCTGAGTGCAATTAACCACAAAGTCTTGAAGCTGAACTAATTTATCGCATGCTATCAATTTTTGACATGTCACCTCACAGAATTGAGAGATTCATTGCTTAAAATTTAATGCCAATGATGGATGTTTCGCATTTATTCCGCGTGCAGAACCCGCACGCCATTTATGTGCTCTGCGAAACGAAAGGGTATTAAATGCAGGTAAATTAGTTATGCAATAATACGGCATCAGTTCGGCGCAGAAGCTGGAAGTATATTATCAAGATGTAGTTGTTAACAAAGTTTAGAGCGGTGTTCATCTGAGTCTGCCTAGTGCAATATTATGAAATATAATGTCGAATAAATCAGTTTAGCTTGAAGAGTATCGTCACTTTCATACTGAATATGGTCTTGGAGGCAAACTATTTAATCGTTTTGTTTTTTATTTCATAAAATTTTTGCAGTCGCAAATCTGAGCTATTTTATACAGACTGACACATCTCACAAAATAGACGATGCAGAGGTGAAGTGAAAGCTAAGAGAAAGGTTTAAGTACAGTATAATGGACAATGTACGTAACGAGTGCTACTTACAGCGCTGTTCGACTAAATAGAGCTAATGCACTTTTGATGTGAAAATAGTTGAAGGCCAAAGACCTTACGTCACGAAGATTAGCATGAGAGCATTCATGCAATAATGCCAACAGTTCTGCTGAAACAGCAGAATCACCTACGGTTATGCTCGTTAGATACACGATGCATTATGGGTCTGCTGGCTAGTGCTCCGTCACGTCTGGAATCGGCCGTAGTTAAAGGATCGTTTGAAGGCAACCCTGTTCATGTGCTTATCGACTCGGGTGCCTCTTGAGAATTTTGTAGACACTGACATTGTTCGGAAATTGGGATTACCTATTGCAGGGAGAGCAACTTCGATCGGGATGGCCTCCTCTGAGGTTTCAATGCAGACACTTGGGAGAGTCTCCGGTGTCTTGAGCCTGATGGACCGCCGATATCCTAATGCCTCATTCCATGTGATGTCTAAGCTATGTGTTGACGTGATTGTTGGTCAAGAATTTTTGAAGAGGCATGCCTCTATCACTTTCGTTATGTCACTTTCGTTATGAATGGACCAGAAAAATCTTTAACTATAAATACGCTAATGACTGCGGAACCTAAACGACTGTCTGTCGCTGCTGCGAAGCTGGAAGCACCGCGGCTTTTCGAATTCCTATCGCCCGACACCAAGCCAGTGGCTTCCAAGTCTCGACGTTATAATCAAGAAGATCAAGCGTTCATCGAAGCTGAAGTCGACCGTTTGCTTGCCGCCGACGTCATTGAGCCCTCAAGGTCGCCGTGGAGGGCTCAGGTCCTTGTCAAGCAAAAAGAAAAAAAGAGGTTGGTCATAGATTATTCTTCTACCGTTAACCGTTTCACCGTGTTGGACGCTTATCCGCTGCCTAATATCGAAGATTTAGTAAACAA
>JGI24158J21664_10010518_pt1 | contig 12341 bp, 13 predicted proteins | sample Ectturendosymbi3_FD_21664 | JGI IMG/M metagenome (IMG submission 21664) | reverse complement strand
CAGCTCAGGCAGGGAGTGCGACAACAGAGCTGCAAGACCCGCTGCTCCTCCACCCTCAACCACCGCCCTTTCCACTTCAAGCAACCGCAGGATGGCAGAGGCGATGTATTTCTCATCGACCCTTACCACTTTATCGATAAGGTCCTTGGCGGTTGCAAACGAGTTATATCCGACCTGCCAAAAGATACTTCTTAGATTTCTACAACACACGCCGTTTGTCAAGAGTGACAGAATCAAGACGAACCTTTTGGGCAAAGCTCACGGCAACTTACGACGGACACCCAGGGGCCAAACATACCCTGACCGATCCCACTGAAGGAGGCGCATTATCGATGGGATCAGCATAAAATTATTAATTGTTGAAAACGCTCGACAAATTTAAATGTTTTTGACATTTGAAATCTTTGATTAATTCATGTGATATGAGATTAACCTGCTGACAGTCTTTTGTTACTTTACAACAGCCTTTTTCAACTCTACAACAACATCTGGAAAGCAAACATCACATTCTCATTGTCGTGTGAGAGGATGTGCATCATGTTGGAAAGGAACTAATCACATGAGTGATTCGCAGCGTACACAAAGTAAATACTTCGTGCCCATACCTCTGCAACACTCAATCCATCCGCAATTGAATCTTTGGCGCCTTCTTGCGATTTCTGGCAAATTATTGGCCGACCATGTTGAACAGCTGTTGTCCACGATGGACATCTTTCGGATTCAACTCCCTGCCAAAAATGTGAAAAACGCTTTTATCGATTAAAATCTCGGCGATGCAGTTGGAAAATTTGTACGATGTTTCGACAGTTATTTACATTTTCATAAAAAAAAAGATAGCAACTGACTGCATATTATTTGATCTATGACACAACGAAATTGGTGCCAACATAAAACGATTGGTCAGGTACAGCTCATATCTCCGAATGGAGTGTATGAACAGTGGTGAGAATCTCCTTGCACCTCATCTTTGAAAACGCACAGTATCATACTTTTACTTAAAAGACTGTACGTAAATAGCAGTGTGATACGCAAAAGTAGCTTCTTTCGCTCGTAAGAGTAGAGACTCATCAGAATGAGCAGCTTTGAAGAAGTGTTTCACACGAGATGACGACATTGCTGCCTCAACACAAGATTTGCATTTTTTGGTTTCCAAGTGGTTGTCAACATCAGAGCGTCCGCCATGGCTAATTCAAAAAACAGTTAATGCTAATTCCACACAATTATTTTTAGACAAGATCCAAATCAAAGCCTAAATAAGAAACTGTTAGAAAAAAAACTTACATAGGCCTACCAGCATTTTCAGAGTGATCCAATAAAATGAGAAAATGATAAATGTTTTTGCATAGGGCTTTTGCATAAGGAAATGAATTATAGGCAAACCATTTCTAGCCATGTTTAGGTACGTTCGGAAGTTGTTCACTCGCTAGCCGAGAACTTTTAAACACATGTAAATAAACTAAATAACGTAAATGTTACTTGTTTGAAAATTGCCAAAAAGCATCGTGGCCGCAAAAAAACGCCCTCGTTGGCCACATGCGGCCCACGTGCTTGCGACCCCTGATCTAACACAACGAAACAAGATCGCACATCACTCTTCAGCAAGTTGGTCAAACTAACCAATCACAGTCTGCTAATATTCGTGTAGGTTTATGGTGGCTGACTGAATGCAAACCGGAACATTTTGGTTGACTGACCGGGTCGCCGGGACAAGGCCTTCAAACCGGAACTGTCCCGGCTAAAACGCGGGGACGTATGTTATCCCTAGGGATCGGGCCCGTAACCAGCTTAGGATAACAGGTGGGGCGACGAGCTTGCTGAGAGGGGCCAAAATTTTTTAACTATGTCCAATATTTTTAAATTATGTCCAACACATTTTTGTCGGGGGGGCAAAAAAATTTAAGGGGGGCTACGACCCCCTGATTACGGGCCTGCTAGGGATGATATATGGATAAGCGCATTAAACTAAAGTAGAGTCAAACCTGAGAACATCACAAAGTTGAAACACGTATGCATAATGATTTGAGCATTTATTAAACCGAGTACTGTAAGACCACGCTTCTTACCTTACTACGCATAGTCTGCATAATATTTCGTCCTCTAGTGGGCAAAGCAACACTATTGCGCCTAAAGTCGCAACAATCCACTATTATTACAGAATTGCAACTGAACTTGCAAAAACATATCAATGTTTGTTGTTGTATTTTCAATAAAATATCGATGACGGGAAAAAAATTGTGCTGCAGAAAAAGTTTGACCTAACGATAAATTCAACCTTGATAAATTTTGACTTTTTTTGACCTAATGACTTGGCAGTCGCTCGTAGTATGAGCGTGAAAGTTGTTTTATGGATGTTTGAAAAAATTTGCCTTTATTAACTGTTGGTTGCCCTAGTAATAATTAAGTTTTTGGCTCAACTCTTATTTGTATTGTTGGAATTATTGTGTTGGGAGCGAATTGGTCAGGGAATTTTCATTTGCCTGGGATTTTTTTAATTTGCTGTTGTTGAATTTTTTGATGCTGCTGTAATTCAGCAACGATTTTTTTGCTGGTGCAATTCAGCAACGAATTTTCTTGTGGGTCTTCATACGAGTCGCCTTCATACGAGTCACTGAATAAGAACTGGCGTCGGCCGCTTTGGTACATGCCTGTATCGCTGGGGCATCCCAGATACACCCAAATGCATTTGTGGCGCTGAGGAGCAGTCAGCCAATCATATAATCTTCGATTGCAACATCCTTCGCCCTCCGAACTGCCTGGAAGACCTGCGGTCCCCTAACACAACATTAAATGACTTGAGAACCTTGTGGATTTTGTTTGAACCGCTCTTCAATGCTCACACGCAAGAAGAAGCAACAAATTTTTTCAGTGGTCGTTGTATCCATACGTGTACGGCTTGGGGATACACGAGATGCGGTCGCATACCCAATGCTGAAAAATTGGCCATTATTTCGGCAAAAATTCTGACGATTCGGGCAAATTTCACAGCTACATTCAAATTTTAGTGAGAAAGTGTCTATGTTGCCATCACCTTCAAAAGCTTTGTCGACACTATTTTAGCTTATATTTTTGCTTCTGATGTCAAAATACACACTGCTTTTAAGTGAACTAAGATCTTTTGGTAATTCCAACAGCCTTCATCAAACGTGGGCCAATTGAAAAACTTCAGTCAGGTTTTGGGTAAATTAAGAAACATTTGGATAAATTAGGAGCATTTGGGTATGGTTCAACAGCTTCAATCAAATCTGGGCAACTGAGAAAAGCCTTGTTGAAGTTTGGAAGAAATTAAAAACATTTACATGAATTGGAATCATTTGGATGGAGTCCATCAACCCAATAAAATTTGGGCAATTTGAAATGACTTCATTCAACTGTGGGCAACTTCAAACAGTCTTATTCGTAGTTGGGCCATATAGAATAGCTCCATTGAAATTCGAGTACACATAGAAATATCTGGGTGTACTTTAAGAGGTTTATTCAAATTTAGATAAAATAAGAATCATTTCGGTGAATTTTAACAACATCAATCAAATTTGAGCAAATTAGAACAACTTCAATCAAATTTGCGTGAAATAAAAACAATTCCATAAATTGGAAAAATTTGGGTAAATTCCAACAGACCAAAACAACGTTTAGCAAACGGCAATACCTCCATTCAAATTTGGGCTAAGTGGAACGGTTTAATTCATTTTGGGTAACTGCAAACAGCTTCATTCCAATTTGGGTAATATACAAGCGCCTCATTAAAATTTGAATACAATTAGAAACCTTTGGGTAATTCCAGCAGCCTCAATCAAACTTGGGCGAGTGAAACAACTTTATTCAAACACGATTACAGTTAGAACCAACTGGGTAAATTAGAAGAGGTTCATTCAGATTTGCATATATTATGATCATTTGGAAAAATTCCATCAGCCCAAGTAAAATTTGGGCCAACTGCAATAACCTCATTCAAATTTGGGTAGACTTAGAAATATTTCAAAAATTAGGAACATGTAGTGGTAAGCCACCATTACAATTAACCCTAACTTTTGTAAACATCAATTGTTGATACTGGTGTTTTTGAGCTATAACAACAAAAAATGTAGCTGTAAAATGATTTGATTCTGTGGAGTTTTCATGTCAGGTTTGTTTCATGCTGTGAAGTTTTCAAGGATCCGTTTGTTGCTGTTATTCTTTCGACGACAACACTAGGCTTACCTAGTAAAAGCAGCTGTGAACTGCTTTTTCATAATAGTGTAGGTTCAATTCAATACTGTGAAGTTATCATTGGAAGTAGTATTTAATGTACAGCTGCAAATTGTTTTGTGGTAACAATGTGGTGTAGTTGTGATATGATACTACGACGTTTTCGTGTTTCAAACTTGCTTGATGTTGTGAGATTTGCAAGGGTGAATCTGTTGCTGTGATGTACAGTAATAAGATTGATTTGTTGCAGAAACAGGATCCGTAGTATTCACGAACACATTTAAGTAACTGCAGCTGCAGTAAGTTGTGTGGTGGTAGTAGTGCACCTGTGACTTCATTTAGGTTTGCATATTTTCCGTTTGTTTCACGCAATGAATTTCACATGTTGCATCCTGCCAAGCTTTAACCGTCTAAGTCACGCGTGCACCACTTTTTTGCATTTTTTGAAACGTTTGCAACGCCATGACTCGCCAACCGATTGAGCTAGAGTGCTGTTCAAACCCTCAACGGATTCAGCAAGTCTTCTACAGCAGTTGAAAAGTTTTTTTCGTTTTGGGTTTAGTGGACGACTTTTAAGCGAACTTGGCCTGAACCCTGGACTTTTTAGCGAACCCAATAAGCCATTTTTGGCTCAAGTTTTTTTGGAATGTAGGCTGAGATCCGCGTCTAGAGCCGTTGATTGACTTTCTAGCAAATCTGCAGCCAAAATAATGGATAAAAAGACAAAAATTGGTAAAAAATTATACTCTCACAAATGTTGTCCCTGGGTATATTACACCCTTTTTATATATGGTCATCACTTGCCAGCAGGTTATGGGGAAAGTCTTGTAGTTTTGAATTTAAAAAAATTTGAAGTGTGGGATGTCGGGCTTTCTGTTGATGTTTTCATAACCACAGGACTTTTTGACATGTTTTTCAATACACTGGATGACGTCAACATCCTCTGGGAGTTCAACAATCGAGCGATTTCGTGAGTCAAATTTTTATTGGATTTAAGTAACTCGGCCTGCATGAGGTCGTCTGTGACGCCATAATAAGACTTTCATACGCGACCTGACAAACTTGTACCTGACTTGAAGATCAACGACATCAGCAGCACACTCACAAGCGAGGCTACAATTGTATTGTGTTAATAACCCGCACTATATTTACAGCGAGAGTTTCGCTATGCCGATGTTCTTTTCAAATCGGCCTTTTCGGAGCCAAAGCTCTTCACGTCACGACAACTGACGTCACAACATGGTCTAAGGTACGTTGAACTTATGCGGTCGTTCTATGACGACGACGAGTGTCATAATCGGTGGGAAAACAAGGGGGTGGCGGGTCACGATTCGATGATAACATAAAAACGGCGATCGAGTCGGCGTCGCCACTCAAACAGGGTGCAGAAAGTTTCAGATCAAACTTTAAAATGTCAAAAGCGAGAAAGCGACACACCAAGCGAAACGTACGCGAGAACGACCGTTGACTAGCGACCTAGCGCGCGTTCTTCAACGGGGCGAAAACGGCAAAAGCGCCGCGTGAAAATCACCGTATCAGCCGGCAAGGTTTGTTGATGTCTTGTGAGCTTGCGATGCGCAACCATTGCAGACCCACTCGAGTCGGAGTTGGGCAAATGTTTCAACGAGGAAGTGCACGGTCACATACATGTTTCAAGCGGCAAAATTTGAATAACGCCAGCGCCTAGCAACCGTTTCCAAGCGGATCGGAAGCTGCGCAGTTCAAAGAAACGACACCTTCACTTCCGAAAATCCTGACTGAGAGGACCCGGCAAAAGTCTCAAGAGGGTTGGACGACTCCGCCCTGATTTTCAAACATCCTGAGATCACGATTAATGACGTCGCTAACACCCCAGATTAGAGGTCGGCTTGTTCAGTCTCAAAAGTATGTTTTCGCGACGGCGGTTAGTCACGAATATGAAGACGACGACGCTGCCCGTGAATGCAGTTGTTTGGATGGAACAAAAGACGACTTTTCCATTTACTTCGTCTTAGAGTCACAGGGACGTTCGCACATTGTACAAGAGGAAACCGTGTGATGTCGTCGGTGTTTGATGACATCGCAACGTGACGCGAAAAGTCGTTGGTTGAACAGCTTGCTTGCGTCATCAGGCGCATCCAAGCGTGAGGTCTTCGTTCATGCTACCGATGGCGCTGTCGAAGCGTTCGGATAACTGAAAATAAACGCCAAGTTTGTTAGGAGAGCGTGATTTGCCCTTTTATCAAATCATTATCTACCCTTTTACGCGCAGAAAGTCATTCTTAAGAAATAACCCAATGAAATTAAGATAGGGTGAGAGTTTCGCGAAGATGCTTTCAATAATTAAGGGTTGGATGGCAGTTGCTATAATAGCCTGTTGGATCCTCCCACAAGTGGAAGTGCCGTACATTAATGGTGTCGTTTCTCGTAGACAAAGGTGTTCATATGGCAAGGTGATTAGAGTTGACATTAAAGGAATGCACCTTGTGTACATCCAAATAAACATGTATTGTGTACCACCCAATCATACTAGGGTTTCAACATCAGCTGGAACTGACACAGGGCTGGAGCAGAAAAAAGCTTAGACGACAATACCTCGTCGACGTCGGAGCATTTGGAGGTCATCGCTGCACGGTTGAGCAGCTGCACGGCGTCGTGACGTCCGATGCTTATCAGAGCGGAACGCAGTCCCGAAATCGTGCCATGATTGAACTGAAACGGAAGAAATGTACGGATTTAGATGGAAATCGAAACGCAGCGTTTACCGTTCACTCTAACGTGACAATGCTGTGCGATGAGCGTAAACAGTTTGCTTTGTGAGGTCAGACATGATTATCCGTCCCGGGGGAACAGATGCCGATCTTACCTGATCGCTTTCACATTTCCTCACAAGTTAGCTTTCAGTGCAAAAGTCGTACACAGCTTACGTCAGGGACAAACGATCCTAGCGTGAGATTACGTGACACAACGCATGAGAACCGTTACAAACACGAATATTGCGGTCATCGCTAAGCAACGGGGTCAGATGATGGCAAGACATAACGACTATTTTTAAACAGTTCACTTACAACGTATTCTTCAATCAGCTGCTCGGTGGGATCTTTGAAGCTCTGGAGATGGGTCTTGGACGAGGTCAACTGGAGCCTGTCGGCCAATGCCCCCCAATCCGCGCCCTCTTGCTCCACGTTGAGGAGCTTGCAAAGTTTTGACTTCAAGAGGGGATCCAATGAGTGGAGTTCTGCACCAGATTTCAAAACAAACATGAACTTTGCGACACACCGCGAAAAGTTTGGTGTCAGACAACTTTTCAGAAACCGCGAAAAAGTTCGGTGTCAAACCGCTGTGCAGAACGACTGATTGAGACAGAACGTCCAATACGAAGTCTACCGACGGGCGTAAGCGGTTGGCCAACACTTGACGGACATATCGAAATAGGACGTTACCAGCATATGGCGTTGTCACATAACACATGACTTTATCGCGTCACACATGGCTTTATCGCGTCAAAACAAGGAGCATCACGTGCTTCAACAACACACTGAGTGGAGCAACCTACCGTTTTCTTCTTTCGAACAGATGTAATGTTCTGAGCTGATGAAATCTGTCATTCGCTTGCCTTGCAATATGTCACACATCTGCGTAGAGGGTCAAGCAAACTGGTTGTTACCTGAGTGACGATACGATCAAGGAAATGACGCAAAATCACAGGGATGATGCAATGTCCTTATCCCAAAGAAGCACGCCCGGAAAATTCTGCCAAACAACTACGAACCTTGTCATTTGTCGCCAGATCAACCGGTTTCTCCCCCTCTTCGGCCGAGTCAGGGGGCGTGGTGCTGAGCTCCGGGTCGGCGCCACAGGCTAGCAGCAGGGTGGCGATCTCGCAGCACCCCCCAGCCGCGGCCAGATGCAGAGCTGTGTACCCCTGGTACGTCGCTGCGTTGATACTCGCGTCACACTGCATGCACAGTTGGCGTCAGTCAGAGATGGCAGTTTTGAATATAGTGCTTGCTGAGAGTTTAATGGCACGGACATGCACATGCTACAACTTTACACCGGCAAACATGACGATATTAGAGCGGCGCCGCGCTTTGACAATGCTGTAGAAACTGGCTGCAAAAGTGCTATAAAATCCGAACTTATTTTCGAATCAGTTTTAGGTGCTGGGTTGTATCAGTTTTCCCGACGCCTGATACAAACTTCGGACCAGTATCCGCAGCAACTACGATACAATCTGCAGGGAAACGTGGAAACCCTCTTACTTCCTCTGTCGGGTCAACGTGAGTTTGTTTCACACCCAGGTACCCCCTGACCCCCGAAACTGTGAACTAAACATTACATTTTTCTGAGGCAGAAAAGAGTTAAATTTGCATCAAAACAAACAAGCAACGGATTCCTCAACAGCATCCTGACCTCAGTGATCAGACAACCGACAGCGATCAGGTTCCTCTCCTCAGCAGCGACGTGCAAAGCTGTCCGTCCGCTTCTCCCATCCGGCAGGTTTGGCTTGAACTTGTGCTTGCGCAGCAATTGCAGGCACTGTCGGGCGAAACGGGGCGCTCTGGCGGCCAAGTGGAAGCATCCGAAGCCTGCGGTAAACGAATGAGCGAGCGTTGAGAACTTGGGAAGGCGAAACAGAAAGATCGTTGGCACTTCGGGCTGTTGCTGAGGGAGCTCGGGCGGAGAGCAAGTGATTAAAAGGAAAAATAAATAGATCGTGGCGTTCTACGAACTTGGTCGGCGCAAATAACAACTTGCAGTGCAAGTGGTGGGGGGTGGTCAGGCCCTGTGATCGCTTTGCAATTTATTGTCGCGATCAATCATTTACGGCCGAGTTGATCAAACAATCAGGGGAGGGGGCAAGTACACAAAACCACGCAAACACAGTCGGAATAAAACAGGCGCTTGTTAACTTTGAAGGCCGAGACAGACCAGCAGTTCAAACTTCAGTTTTTTCAAACAATTTCACCTTTTCGCTACCGCATTGTTGCAGGCGGTGAGCGATACACTTACTGAGCGACGGCGTTTCACTCACCTTTGTAGTTCAAGACGTCATAAGTAACCGGATCGCTACGCTGGACCACTTTGCTGTTCAAGGCGCGCGACAAGATGTCGGCGTTGCCACGGCGACTGGCGATGTGCAGAACAGTGTTGCCATACTTGTCAGCGAGCAGCGGGTTCGCCCCACACTTCAATAGTTCCTGCGCGCAACAAAGGGGGGGAAAACGGTTATCGCGCGCGTCTGACACGACAGCGCAAATGACTCGGTGCCGAGAGAAGCATGCGGACATTGTTTTCATTTGACGTGAAGGAGGTGGTTCCCATTCGTCGCAGTACTCGCAAAATCTACCTACACGATGGTATCTCTCAAGAACAGAAGGAACGAGTCGTTGACGCTTGATCTTCGACGGCGGTGCAAAAAGGCGCTTGTCAAAACAATACGCTTTCGCTCTGTTTCCAAGCAACAAACTTCACGAAAATTCCGGACAGCTCTGCAGCAGGGAAATTACTTCGGGAAGGCTACCATGCTTCTGAATCATCCTTTTCTGTCTGCTCGATTGCGATTGGGCGCAGATCCGTTTATATTTAGATGCAAAAATTTACAAACGACGCGCAGCATCTGATTGGAGCAGACAACGCAAAACCACCGTTGCGTCACGTCGTCTCATGCGAACAAAAAAACACAGAAACGAGAAATTTCCATTTTTTCCCCGCGTTTTCAGAGCTTGATTGATCGGGTTTTCTTCAAGGCAACGAGAAACCACCCGCGTGGGACGCACAGTAAGCTTTTGCCACATTTTCACGAATGAAAAATCTTACAAAGATTTTTGAATACTTGAACTGTGGTTTTCCGTATTTGCATTGATCAAAAACAAGGTCGCTTTAACGCACGAGTTCTTAATCTGGGGTCTGTGAACCCCGAAGGGACATTGTAGGTTATTTAAAGGGTTATTAGGCTTTGATCTGATATTTCAAAAGGGTTAATAGGCTTTGCAGACATTTCGATTGCTACTACGCTGATTAAGATCAAACCTCCAATATTCATTGCAACCTTCCTTGTTAAGGGCTCCGTGACCAACAAATATCAAAAAACACTGTTTCAACGGAACAAAAACTTGTTTACATAACACGAACTGTTTCTTTTCAGCAACACTGTCTCGCGCAGGCTGAGAAACCTGGTCGTGGCACTGCCTCAGCCCGCGCCGCCATTTTGCAGTTCAGTCAAACTGTCAGCAAGACCAAGGAAGGAAACTTACAATCACTGCGTCGACGTTGTCAGTCAAGGTGGCGAGATGCAGCGCAGTTTGCTGCTGCTTGTTCCTGATGTCCAGGATCGCGCGTCTCTCTTCCATCGTGCTGATGACGTCAAGCAGGTACGAGAGCGCTTCCACCTGGTCGTGCACCACCGAGAGGTGGAGGACTCTGCGTGCGAAAAAAAACGCGTCTTTTAAACTCGGCATCAATGACGAAAGGTGATGTTTGACATGCTGGTGAGAAAACTGCCCGCGAGCTGGTGAGATGGAAAACGGATGTCATGTCACGTTTCATGATTTGCTTCACGCTCACCAACCTTACCGCTGCGCTGAGTAAATCATTGTGACGCAGTGCTTTCGTATTTAACACGTTTTTGCTGTGAAAGAAGAGATCAAACAGCAAACATTCGGCCTGTTGCTGAACTCCGGACCTTTGTGAAGCCCAAGCAATAATCGCGCTGAACAAGTCGCTTCTTTCTGAAGGTTCGCATGAGATCGCGCACAAAAACATTCAGGGATGACGCAACAAACGAACGCCACGCCTCTGATCGAAACGAAACTTTCGACTATTTTGAAGCCGAATACACAAAACGCGACAACGCTTTGTGTTGCACGAAGCTCAAGCCAGACAAGCAGCGCTGCGCTGACGTAAGGCTATGTTTGAACGCGAAGGAATGCCCTGGCGGCAAAACAGCCTTTTTTCCCTGAGGCGCTTTCTGTTCAGGAGTGATTCTCCCAAATGCGAATGAATTGACAAAAACGCGAAACGNTGCTTTGGGCGCTACATCTTCCATACAATGAGCGNGCTGGTGATNGAGATTGCTGGACGTTTGCAACGAAGCCAGTTACTTGTTGTTGCTATGCAGGCAATTTGAAAAATAACAAAACGAATTGAGCAGCTTTCCTGTGTCGTATGCGAATGTGTTAAACTTATTAGCGGGTAACGACGATAGCGTCCCCTGTCGCGCTCTACAAACCAAGCACTATCGCCGGTTGCCAGGTAACCAGCAGCGCCAGGCAAGGATCGCGATGCCGGATAGCGGCAATCGCACTCACGACAACTTAATCCAGGACGCGACATCTGAAAGTTTCAAAGTACTTACGAGTTGCCTCGCTTGTCGCAGTACGCCGTCAGATGACGTTGCATGACGAGCAGCATGCGGACGTCACCAGACACCGAGTAATCTTGCATCGCCGAGATCATCTTTTCGAACATGGCGTTGGTCGTTTTGTATTGCTTGTTCAAGTTTTCTGTGAACAAAAAAAAAACTTTTGTTTTCATTCGGTTCGTATAAATCCATTTTTTTCAAACATTTGATAAATCCATTATACTGCATATACATTTTCGCGAATTAAAAGCTTTAGGATTGCTTTTGAGCCTTTGGAGAATTTTATATATTCATGTACTTGTTGGTTGTTGTGTATATTTTATATTTTTATCACCTTATTTTGCATGTTTCACATTTTTATCCACTAATTTTGCATATTTTATATTTTCATCAACTTATATTACATATTTCATGTTTTCATCCACTTATTTTGCATATTTTACATTTTTATCAACTTATATTATAGGATCGCACAGACCCGATCGACCGGACCAGTGGGTTTCAGGAGCTCGTCCACAAACCCTCAACGTTACTTGCATCTGGAAGTCACACAAACAAACCACGAAAAGGAAAGCTCACCTGGACCTGCAGACGCTGCGTTCGCCGCACGATGCCCGGGTATCTGCGAAAGAGCAACAGCGTTACACGCACAGGCAGGAAACCTCCCATGTTGTGTGACGCACGATGATGCTGAGTTGTGGTTCAGTGCGTTTCGCAAGAACAGCCGTGAGGCATATATGGTCGGCGAAGTCTTGCAACACATTATTGCATTTTTTGTTAAGCCTGTTGTTTCGAGATCAGAATCAGTCCCTTC
>JGI24158J21664_10010517_pt1 | contig 12341 bp, 9 predicted proteins | sample Ectturendosymbi3_FD_21664 | JGI IMG/M metagenome (IMG submission 21664) | reverse complement strand
TTTAATTACAGAATTCGCTGCTTCACATGTTGTACGTGGTACAGGAATACTTTACAGTAAAATCATGCCATTCTCCGTTGTATTTTTAAATGAGCCAGAAATCATTACTTGCACTCCTCCACCTTCAACCACTTCTCTTTGCCGGGCCACGGAAGGCGTTAACGTATTGTCTTCTGACAAAGCAGTTTTCCGAAATTGCGGGCGACGTTTGGGTTGTGAAGGAAGCCCCGACAATACCTTCGCAAACGATGCGGAACGTGAAAATGTTTCAACCGAAATATGAAATTTTAGGAGCCTTAAGTGGTTTAGCCTGTGCGGCTTAGGGCTTGCAGTCTTTTGCTTCATACAATAGCAAGTTTGCAATATTTGCCACTTTTGTACCTAGTCTACAGTTCGAGGTCTTAACAGCGCAATTCAACTTGTGGTTGCACTGCTCTTCAAAACGCTGAACGGTTGGCGTGAAGTAAACCTTTGCATCAGGTACCTGAACAACTCGACCGTCGAAAACAGTTGGTTGTTCCACCGCAGAAAAAATGACTTCGGTTCTGACGTACCTTGCACCTTCCTCATGTGTCTTGCTTGTTCAAGTTAGTCTTTAAGGTTCAAAGCATCGAATGAACTGAACCCCTAATTACTATTATCTACCGATATTTATTCATGAACACTCCAAACCAGCTCTAGAACTTCATTAAGAGGCTTGACGAGAAACGAATATGATTGACCCTGCCAGGTCACGTCAACGGGTTTTGGTTAATAGGGCAATCATAGGGGGTAGAGTGGTGCACCGTGGGAAGTTCGCTGACCACGTGATACTCCCATGTTCTTTTTCATGCATATTTGATTGTACTGCATGCCACGAAATAAAAAAAAACGCTATTGCGTTCACGTCACAATGCATGTCAATCATGAAAGCAAACATTTATATTAAACGAACTGCATAAAATGCGGGATAACAACCGGGCAGGTAGCAGGTCTCATCGACCTCCCACAAGGCCGGATGAAGTTGTAAAGTCGTCTTCATCTTCAAGAAAAAAACAAATCGCAAATCACTTAAGGTCGACGAAAATGCTGGACAGGATTTAGAAAAGAAATCCGAAAATAGAAGCGACAGTTATAAAAACGGCCCTTTTCAGGTTCAGAACTTTGAGCGACTGGTTAAACAAACATGTTGGCGCCTTGTGGAAATGTTTGGCACCTTGTGGCTGTCGAGACCTTGCACCGATATCTGTTGATTCATTTTTTCCTGTCGAAGAAGTGGCAAATCCAGGGGCGAAGTAAGATAGAAGTCATANAGCGTCTCAATCGCGAAAAGCACAACAAAGGATTGATCGAGAAACATTTAACCCAGTGCAGATTCTTAACCTGGGTTCGATTGAATCCCCAGCGTAGGACGGAGCCGTTTCTGGGGTTTGATGAAGGTCATCTCAAACATGACTGAAAGCATGGTACTACCGTATAATTGAATATGAACTGTTGATAGATTTCATTTCAGTAACTCAATCTTACTTCCGTTATACTGGGCAGAAATGGGAATCGACAAAAGCCTGGAAAACTACGTGAGGGTTCGGCGCAGCGCCGAATTTAGGGAGGGCCAAGGGGCCTGGGCCCAGGGCCCCCCACCAAAAGGGGGCCCCACCGTGTTCATATGCTTTACCATATGTGCAACATGTGCGTGTCCCTTAGTCCTTTTTATGGAGGAAAGTTTGTTTGTAGGCGTTAGTAATTACAATCGGTCGGACAGACCGCAGTATTCGCTAAAAAATATTGTTTTATTTTGTGACGAAACAAACACTTATTGCTTTCCTGACATGTGGTCAGGTATCTGAATCTAGTGAATGCAAGGCCAAGCCACGTAGAGCGCATTAGCTTATGTCTCTACTCGTTTCTCGTAGATTTTGCATCTGCCTTTCTCAGATTTGCACAGGTCGCATATGAGTAGCATTGCTAAGTAAGGCTACCACACGTCCTCTATGAATTAGTTGTCCACTTTTTTCATGAGAAATGAAATATTCTCCGAGGACATTCAAAAATGTCAAAATGTCCTCTTTTTTCATTTACTATTTGACGTAGTTATAATCAGTGGCGTAACTGGAGGTTTGACTCATGATGGAAACTTAGCTTTCCCCATGGTGGAAACTTGACCCATGGTGGAAACTTAGGCCCACTGGCCAGCACTCAGAAAAAAAATTTGAGAAATGATGGTGAATCTGGACGTGGGTGGTTATACTAAAACCATAAATCACCGGAATATAGTTCGAAAAATGCAAAGAAACAACAATCTACTGAAAATCAAAACAATTCTAAAACCGAAATATAAGTTAAGTGGGGGCTCGGTTTTCACATTTAGCTTGCCAAGAGGCGGGAAATTCCACCCTCTGCCCCCTGTCAGATACGTCACCAGCTATGATATTTTGTATTTACATACAATAGGATAAACCGTACCCACTCAACTGCAACAAGAAATGTGCTGGTGGCGTTGCTGAGTTTATGGGAGGGCCTACAAGGTGTCTAATTAATCTATGTTTTGGTTGAGTTAAGTATAGACTGGAAAGGAGGGAATGCTTTAACATTAATCGTTACATAACAGTGGTAAATCTTGTCTCAGTATCTCAATGACTTTGGCATTAGAGTGCGGACTGCACACTCCATTGTACTGTACTAGCTTTGGTGATGAACCGTAATACGGTGACCGGTGTGTTGTACATAGCATAGTGTAGTCATTTCTAGTAATTATAGCTAATCAGTAATGCTAAAAACATGAAAAAATACGTCTGAGAAGTCCCTTTGTCACAAAAGAAACTGCAAATATTCTTGAGCTAAATAGGACGAGTAAATAAGAATTTTGTTTTGTGTACCTTGACTGAAACATCGTCCACACTATACGTCTTACTTCCATACTTAATACGTATCAATAGACCTAATTGATATTTGACTTATTAAGTGTAGATAAAACACTCAAGTAAGTGAAGGTCGTAAATTGTTCTCCCTTTTTGCGATTAAAATATGGCAGTCCTATTGAGATTGTTAATAAATAAACATGGACAGAAAAAAGGGGATCGTCACCCTTACAAATGCAGAGCTTATGCAAGTGGTTCGAAAAAAAACATAATAAAAGCAAAAGAGGCAAAAATGAGAGAGGAAGAAGTTGCAGCCAAGTCAAGAAACATTCAAGTTTCTATTTACAGTGCCAGTGAAATCCAGCGGAGACATTTCTGCGAAACCTGCAAGAGGACAAAAAATCGAAACATGTAAGACAGGGGTGGGGAACCTGCGGCCCGCATGAACATTTGATATGGCCCGCGTCAGAATTTTCGTTACCCAAGTTAGAGTACAACATCGCGTTAAAACGAAGCTCCATGATAAGCAGGTACAGATAGTAAGGCAAGAGAAGTCACGCTTCCTCATATTTATTTAAAGGTAGAATTTTTGAATGAAATCAATTGATTTTTGCGGCCCGCCAGATATTGTGCACAATATTAATGTGGCCAGTGATAGTAAACAGGTTCCCCACCCCTGTTGTAAGAGAACAGAAAATTGAAAGAGAAAATCGAAACATGAGAATTGAAACATGTTGTTACAGACTTAGATCTACGTAACGATGAGAATAGACCTAGTGAACCAGAAGTGCAGTGGCAGAATAGCGTCAAGAAGCATCATTGAAAAACACGATAGATGAGACGGCTGACGCTATCACTGTAAGCAACGATATCGGTCTCTGGTCTGCCACTATACGGGAAGAAATACAGAAATATTGGTTGAAAAATGAAACAGGTTCTCTTTGACAGTGTGATGAAAAGTTACTTTTAAGCCATGATGTTCCTCAACACAGAAAAGAAAGAAATTCGTCAGTGGAAATGCACCACAAGTTTTATTCCTCGCCAGAACCGCAACGGTGAAGTAGTTGGTAGAAGCTGGCTTTGTTCATCTTTCACAAACTTGAATTTATTTTTTTACTTGTAGACTGATGTGCGCGGATACGGCAAAATGTGCGCATTTCCTTATTAGAAAAGGAATCTTCGACTGGAAGCACGCTCTTGACCGCCCTAGGAGCCACGAGCAATCAATGGAACATACAGATGCCACGATTACGCATAGTCGCAGATGTAACTAATCACTATGAAGAATTGATGCAGAGCTAGCCAGTCACGTCAACCAATGCGAACAATATTGGAAATCGCGTCTGACTGCAACGTTTGGTTTCTGTTGTAAAATTTATTGTTGAACGAGGACTGGCGTTTAGAGATGATGAAAACGTTGGATAGTCCAGAGTTTTTTCAAACATTTTTCAAAACGTTTTTCAAGCAAAATTTCAAAAAAAGAAGATGCGATGCTTCTGGTGACCGATTTTGCAACAGTTTCACAAATTGCTAAGCATTGTCACATACTATTTGCATCATAAAGTTTTGTTACACTTGAGTTAACAAATGTGACGTCACAATATTAAAGTTTTGTTACACTTGAGTTAAAAAATGTGACGTCACAATATTAAAGTTTTGTTACACTTGAGTTAACAAATTTAACGTCACAAGATTATGTGTCTTTGTGTGAACGTCATAAATATTAACGATCCATCGAAATACTAGTGAGTTCATCGATCATCCACTACCTAAAGATTCTGTATCCGCACATGGGGCCTCCCACCACCCCTGGGCCCCAGGCCCCCCGCCATCTAAATCCGGCGCTGGTTCGGCGTGTTTGTGAAGGTTAAGAACCATTGATTTGAATGCAGGGGCGCGATGCTAGGATAAGAACCACTGATTGTGAAGGTTAAGAACCACTGATTTAAATGCAGGGGCGCGGCACGACGTATTCTTGATACACTCCGTGCGACCGGTCTCAGGTTTTCAACACAAAATTTTTGACCACTTCGGAAGCTTTGGTCGAAAAGGAAGAAATTTTTCGAAGTTTCCTTCCAGCAGTAGGTTTGCAATCTACATGCGGTTCGTGTAGTCAAAAAAATACCTTCTTTTTGGAGACTTCATTCAAATGACAATAAAACGCAACGTCTCTTCGCGGTGACCTGGAGAAGACGGTTTATGCGAAAAAGACCGCACAGGAGCAGGGGAAGAAAAGCAGAGCAAGCGTCTAAGTCGAAGAGCGCAATAAGACTAACGGCGTCTTCACTTTACTTTGTATCGGCATCGACACAAGCACTGGAGAGAATGGCAACAACGAAAAATCTCACAACGCTCGAACACTTCCGCATCCAGCTGTCGGATGAAAAGGTTCAATTGTACTGAATAAGGTTTCAAACAACCGAAATAAACCGCGGTCGGTGGAGCCGGATTCACGAACTAATGAGCGACGGGACACCAGGAGTGAAAGCTTTGTTGCATTATTGTGTCACGCTTGGTTGTTTTTCGAAAAGGGTGGTGATCCACACGAAGCACATTGCGCCGATGCAGAAAAAACGACCTGACAACGAGGCAACATGCAGTTGTGCTGGTTTCCAATGTAGCTGCATCGCCACGCAGCGGGAGAAAAATATGTATATACGGTACTTTCCGCCAGGTGGTAGGCCTGATATTTATGGTGAAATCAAGTCATGAAAGCTGCTTGTCTTTCGCTTGGGCAAGCAACGTTTTTGTTTCACGTCGTTTCAGGCCAAGATTTTAATAACGCTATTGAAGTCGGCCGAGATGACATATTTATCAGACTGGTTGAAGGAGGAGCGGATGGCGCGCGTCGCCGACGGGAGGTTCGTTCTCTCTTTTCGCTGCGGCTTCGGCGCAAAAATTGCACACCTCACGACTATCCCATGTTATCCATTTAAGTGATGTTCTGACGAACTGAAACGTGTTTATGATCAGCCAACATTTCCAGCGTCTAAATTGACACATGAAGTAGGTCGGGTGCTCTCTGTACTTTTACAGAATTATTTGCGCCATGAACGAAACCCGCCTGATTTTTCCAAAATACGAATCTTCAACGGTGAAGGGACGAATGGAAATTTTAGTGTCGTTCGATGAACAGTAGTTTGCCTCTTCACAAATGCTATAATTGACCTACAGCTGCTATTGATGTTACTACAGCAGGGCCGAGTGTCTGAGAAACTCTGCATAATTACGCTTGCTGGCCTCACGATGACATTTGCAAAGACCTTGGTATATGTCCAACAGCGATGAATCTTACGTTTCATCAACGAGCTTTCCGTGCATTAATCCGTTCCCCAGTGTCTGATATAGCAGCGGAATTTGTGATGGAAGATTTAGAAGAGATAGCACCTTACTATTTTCGTGTTCACCAAGAGTTTAGGGAAATTATGGAGTAAAAGAAGCAAGGAATCAATCACTAATTTTTAATAGGAAATCGATTTCGCGTAACACTACGCATCGTCAGTCCTATCATCATCATCGTGTCTCGTGCACGGCACTCCTCGGCGCATCGTGCGTAGAGCCAACCAGCTTCACGAGAGCCCGCCATTAATCGTGCTCCTACTTAAGGGATTCAGTAGCGGCTGGATCGATGCCGAGCTGGTCAAGATCGCGTCTGACCACATCAATCCAGCGGGTGCGTGGGGCTCCTCGGGGTTGCTTCCAGCCGAACGAGCCAGGGTCGAAGTCTAAGATAGCCCGAGAAGGATGGTGCGGTGTCGTGCGAAGCACATGTCCATAACAGCGGACCCGGCGGCGGGCGGCCAAAGAGGAGGCCAGGGGCTGTCCGGCAAGGGCCCGCATCGATTCATTGGAGACGAGGTCAAGCCAGTAAATACCAAGAATCGATAATTAATTCTATTTGAACTAGGTGATAGGCCTGACGATGCGCAGCGTTAGGTCAAATCGATTTCCTATTAAATGTTTGTGATTGATTCCCTGCTTCTTTCACCTGTGGAGTGACGTTACTTGAACAGAGATATGTGCAGGTTTGAATCATCCCAAAAGGATGAAAGTAGAGCCCAGTCGGTTGATTCCTCGCAAGCCTATAGAAATTCTGGAGTTTTTATTTGTTGAGAAATTACGGAGATGATACTTTCATCTTAATAAAGAGTCTATGTGGCTGGGAAGCTTTTCATCACATGAGCACCAATGAACTTAAACCGACCCTTAAATTTACTACGGAGGAGTCGAACCACACTACAAAAGCTTTCTTGGAGAGCAGCAAAAAATGGACTTAATTCTGTTTTCTCGTCTGGTTTTGAAGATAATTTCCCCGACAAGAGCTGGTGCGCGCAACACTCATTTTGACGAAAGTTCACAGATAGTTTTAATAATGATCACACAGTGCACTAAACTAGACATTCTCATTCCTTTAGCTTCGATACATCAAAGCCTTGTTACTTGGTTTCATGGAACACCAAGAAAAAAGGCGTATAAAGGGAATGATCTCGATTTGAGAGGTTCATGCTTTGAAATTCATTGGATTCTTAAAAAAGAAGTGCCTCGTGCAGATGATGAACTGTAGTCAGACCAAAGCTCCGAGAAATTAATTCAAAAAAATAGCAAAACCAGACACATCAGTGATGCTGATGTAATTGTTAGTTTTCAACTTGTAGTCTTGTAACAAGCATGATAATAGCCTTCTTGTATGTGTCTTCCTTATCTAGCGGAAGCAATTTTGATAAAATTTGTTTGTTAATTACAGTCCTCAGATTGTATAATATGCCAAATAATAAATTTTAACTATTCATCACACGTATACTTGGCAAAGCAAATGTTTCCGCTCTTAACTAGTCACGAAATATCTTGTCTCTAAAAGCGAATAAGTTTTGCACGAAATATCTTGTCTCTAAAAGCGAATAAGTTTTGGAAGCGAACAGTAACATTCGGGCTCACTAGGTAATAAACACCACTATGTGACATAAGGAATCAAATGAACTTGCAATGTGTCATGTTTATTGTTCGGCGAAACACTTTGAAGAAGGTCGCGTAACGCAAGCGTTCCGAGGAACAAAGATCGAAAAACGCTGGACTAGACTAAATCTGGGATTTGAATATGGACTGCAGAACTTTTGGATATGATGGTTTTTGAGTCGACTCCTGTAAATCTTAACAGACGTACTCTGAATGAAAAACCCACACACTTCACTCTGTGTTTGTATAAAACTCTTGAGTAATAAATAAGTGTCTTTCTCTTGTTAACTTGTTATTACACTGACATTGCACTTTCACTTTGAGTACTTAATGGTAGTGTTGTTTATTTTTTTATTTTTGCCTGATTTTTTATGTTTCCACCATGGGCGTCCACGGAAATTTTTTCAGGGGGGGCAAAGTCGACATTTTGCTTATCTTTTTAAGTTTGTTGTCGATGCAACGCAAATGGACGTACGCAAAAAACAAAATGTCCAATGTTACGGCAACACTTGCAAACAGTGTTTTCCCTGTAAGAAAACTTTACAGTGAGGAAATGTTTTAGTCGTCATGGATGTTTTGAGACTAAGTTAGCGGAGTTCGAAATAAATAATAAACTTCGGAAATTTTTAGAATAAGTGTAAAATCTTATGAAAATACAAAAAATCTACACATTTAATTCAATTTTTGGGGGTCTTCAAGAACTCTTTCTCGATAACAAAGAGAAATTGTTGTTAGGAGCAAACTTCCAGTTCTTTCAGTAACGGTCGTTGCAACCTCCATGTACTGTAGAACAAATATAACTTTCAAGCTCTATTTTGCCTGGAAATAGAACGGTTTCGTTTGGAGTTCAATTCGACGTGGCGAGCGCAACGAGGAAAAGCACGCGCATCAATCAAACGCCACAAGCAGTCACTCTGAATAAACGCGGCGACTCACCAGCGCATATCACCGCATTTCCCCATGTCTGAAAAGAAATGTAACTGCGAGTGATATAAAAACGTACAGTGACTATGACGAGGGCATAAAGGGTAACAAAACACGACAGCAAGTACGGCACAAAAGATAATACTTGTGAAGGCACAAAACTTATGGTGGTAGACCCTCAATGCTTCTCGCCAAAGTCGCGGAATGAAGTCGGGCTCAGTAAGCGACAAGACACTTTCGTTCATAGATGAGCCGCTCTGCTGATCGTTCGTATCACACATAGCAAGATTCAAACAGGACGTAGAGTCATTGTCCACATTTTCCGCATTTACATTCAACGACTTAGATGGTGGGCGTTGCCCTCGTGTTGGCGGTAAGGCGAAATCGCCAGGACAGGAGGTAAAACCACGCAATTTAACACTGACTTCACAAACGTTTAGGCAGCGCACTCGAGCAAACATAGGAGTCACATTTAACAAGTCCAACCTCCTCAGCCAAGGGCTCGTTCTTACTCGCCCTAGAAAAACGTTTAAGGCGTTAACATGTTGACCATCGTTCATTTGCATACATTGGCAGGGACTAACCATTGAACACTGGTTGCTTATTCAGATGTTCTGAAAGGTTAAGATTTGCATTACAATAACCACAAATGAAAAGAAAACAAAACGAGGAGAAAATGATGTTGAGCAGCTGGTAGTTCTCTCTGTGGTTGGTGTAGATGTTGGTGATTTTGCGTTGGTAGTTCCTCCTGTTGTTGGTGCTGATGTTGGTGGATTTCCGCTGGTAGTTTCTTCTGTTGTTGGTGTAGATATTGGTGGATTACAGGATTCGGCAGTTGTCTCCATCGTCTGCCCTTCAACTGGGTTTACGCATCGCTTTCTTGTCGCTACATAAGGTTGAACGGTTTGCAGTGCTGGATATTCATTGGTTACCTGTAGCAGACAAAGTTATTCATCGTTACAGTCTTTCAGCATGTTCTCGAACAGGCATCTGCATGCATTTAGGATTCGTTTCCTTATTTGAAACTGCAGCATTGTACATAACAGTTGACTCACTGCAGAAAACACGCAAATTTCCTCTCCACTTTTTTACAATTTGATTGTAGCAAAAGCACTTTAGATTGTAGGATGTGACCGTCTTTGTTGTTTAGTAGGTGCTTATCTCGATTTGAAATCTATTTCGGTAGTGTTTGGCATTTCACAACTATTCCTTTAATACGGTAACACAAGTCGGCATTTGCTTCAATCACTTTGGTTATAGATGCATCATTCTATACTTTGAGCTAATTTCTGTCGATACTCCACAAAATTTTATTTGGAATCGATTCGGGTCAGTTACTATAGGCCACTCAAGAAGCTCAATGCTTGTCTCATCATAAACGTTCTTTATATTTTTTGCAGAATGACAAGCTCCATGTCTTGTTCAAAATATATCCCCTTACAGCAAAGATGCTTGTTCCATTTCTTTCAGCTTTTTTTCTGATTACTTAACAACAGGTTAAGGCGCAGTGTTGCCAGACCTTAAGAGAGGGCGGCCAAGTCGGTCCATTGCTCACGGGCGGTGATCTAAAAAGGTTGCGGTGGAACTCGAATGTTTGTTATATGAAGAATATAAAGAAGTCTACGAATGTTTTTATGACAAAGTTGTCATCAGTGGACTCATTGGCATTTTTAAAAAAACATGCACACTAAATATTTTAGAAGACCTCCAAATCTCACCAGTGGTTCAAGAGTAACATATATCAAGTTTCTTAAAAAATACTGGAACAAACGTTACATCATGAAATTCACGACACACTAAGCTTGATGCATCTATGCCGTCACAAACGCTACTGATTGCCATTGAGTAATACACGATGGTGTGCATTGTTTCAATTAGTCGATGTTTCTCAGTTGCTGAGCTGTAGTCCTACTCGCTGTCAAGTTTCCCCTGATTGATCAATTATCTGATTTGAAAGTCGAATGACTGTCAAGTAAAAAATCACCTTCAGATGGCAAGCTGTTTGGTTCAATTACTTCTGAAAATAGACGAAATCCTAACCTATTATCGACCACTACCAAAAATACTAATCATATCCTTCTGGTTCTCTATTATCCGTTGCATATATGTCCTAACATAAAAATTAGAACCGGAAAACCGATAATTTTGTTGCGGTTGCTAAGCAACAACATGTTCCATTATGGAACAATGGTCCAATGTGTGTTCACTTCACAGCTGCGTGATAACGCTAATTGACGTTTCTCATTTTTTTCTGTTGATTCGGTTAGACAACTGTTTAATCGTGACACTACCACAATTTTCAATCGTTACTATGATGGGCATACACCAGCAGGCCCGTGGCCAGGTTTTAGGGGTTTGAGGGGACAAAATAGATTTTTATGGGGGAAAGATTTTTGTTTTAATTATAAGTTTAAAACATACTGTAACATGACAAATGCTGTTGTGAAAGTTATGCAGTACAATTTATTTTTTAACAACGAGGTAAGTTTTTTTATGCAACGTGCGGTAGTGCAGTAATGTTTACAGTTGTGGCGTAACACTTAAACAGATTAAAACCACACGGTTGCAAAATTTGTTGATTTAGTTGAGGTCGAGTCAGATATATATCTATGTGAATATAACAGAAAATTTTCTAAGCACAACAAAATTTGAGTGAGGACTGTCCCAAAATGTCCACCATGGCTGCGGGCGTTTGTTCCGATTTTAGGTGGAAGACAATGAGGTTGTGTACAATGTTTCCAATCATGCCAACGTAGCAGGGTAAAACGCTATACACAAGGAATGAAAAAAATGATGTAATTAACTTCTTCGCTTTTGTCAGTAAAATCAGGGAATGGGAGGTGCGGATTTACTTGCCAGAGTTGGTAGTCGATAGAGACCACAATTAAAATGTGGTACTGGCCCAAATTTTTGAACTTTTACAAAAATTGTGGCTATACGAGACCGCATATTACGACTGAGTGTCGCCTGAAATAGGATTTACTTGCGTTTACAAGGTCAGCTGTAGCTGAACTGCTGAAAACATCCACCCTGTCTTTTTTTGAGCCCGTGGGAAAAGAATTATCAACACAAAACTTGGATTACATCATCCTGCGTAAGCAGAAAAGCAAGAACGATGTCATTCATGCGGCAAAAACTCTTTATAAAATTCTACGCTTGCAAAGTTAGGCAGCGTGAAAATTGCTTTGTAGCTTGTCGCAAACAGAAACGTTCATTTTTACGTTTATTCAATCACTTATGCTTGTTCTCATCGAATGAACTTGCTTTTATAAACTTGCTTACTGTGATTTAGTAAAGTATTTACATTGCAAAGAGTAAAGACTCAAGTAGACAATTCCCGACCCATCCCGATTTTATTCTGCCAATGCAGCTGCTCAGATCACAAATATGATCCCATATGACAAGCACTTAACCCTGCATTGCAAGGTGTAGACAGTCATGGGCGCAATTTTGTTGTAAAATGTGGGAGGGGGCAGCTTGGTGTGAATCCAATATAGTCATCAGGTCAATGTACAAGTGACGTTTTATATATGCAGATTCCCAATCTTATTTCCTGAGGTGTTTTGAGAGCAACACAAATCACGCTTTGCCTTGCATGTGATTTACATATTAATATTACTTAAATTT
>JGI24158J21664_10010516_pt1 | contig 12341 bp, 7 predicted proteins | sample Ectturendosymbi3_FD_21664 | JGI IMG/M metagenome (IMG submission 21664) | reverse complement strand
GCGCAGGACTGAAGATGTGTAACACACGAAACTAGTTTCCTTACGCAATAAATTGCGATCGATTCGCTTGGTGTGGGTCACTGTTGTGGCTTTACAAATATACTGTAAGCTATTACACCACAGTTCGACGGATGGACATCTTACGCAACGTTATCGCGTCGGGCTATGTAGCATAATACCAAATCAACAATTTTTCGTAAATATTATGTTTTCAGTTTTCATTATTGACAAAATACCTTTGCGAGCTGGATTTGGCCTACGGGCTGTAGTTTGGAGACCCCTGTTGCAAATTAACGTAATATTCTGAAAAGGTTGTTCTTTCCTTTCCACCCCAGATGTAGCGCGGAATCGTTCGAAACGCTGAAACCACTGGTGCCTACCTTCCGGTTTAGTAAAATCACACTGCTCAAGTGGAACTACTTAGAAAACCGCCATCAACCCTTTAATGTATAGGCAGCGAACCACGGAAACTGATGTTCACCTGACTTGAAACACACTTCTGAAACCATGTTGTGTTAACTTCCCGAATGACCAACGCTCGAGAAGGCAACAGCCACGAGCAAGAAGTATGCGCTTGAGGCATGAACACCAGAGCACAAACAATCATCGGAAAGATAACGCAATCGTAAGAAACACCTTACACAACACTTTTTCTCTTCGATTTTTATTCAATGGAAAGTTACGAAATATCGTGATAACTCTAAAGATTATTTTCTGCAAATTGCTTTATGATGTGCACGCTGGACCCAGGTTTTTGAACCCCAAATTTTGTCCCCTTCCCCAATCAACATCCTGACCACGCCATTGTGTGAAATCGAGTCGTGTGTGAATTGCTAAAGCAGAGACGCAAACGATTGCATTTGTTGCGGTCCGGGTAGTTTTATATTCTACTTGTTTATGAACATCCGCAATTTTTAGTATATTTTTTCTGTTTCCTGGCGAAGTTAATGTTTTGTTTGATATAATTTGTAAAATGATGGAATCCTTGTTAATTTACAATGATCAAAAACCACAGAATGCGTTTCTGCTGGACGCGGCAAATGCGTTGCAATCTCATTTCGAAATGAAACGTCGTTTCCTTAATAAACTAATAATAGAATCAAGCAAAGGCTGACACTGCGATGGTGGAACGCCACTCTCGCCCGTCGGTATTCATCCGCTGCTGTGTTGACAGGGACGTTGCGGCCGGACCTTATCGAGTCGGCGTCGAGTCTAGCCAGTTCGAACGCCGATGCCATCAAAACTCACCACAACGACACTGAACTCGTGCGAGTTTTAAGAGACAAAGGTCGAGTGCTCGAACCCTTGAAAGATTTTCACAAGGATGAAGTGCGAGTCCTTGGTAGAAAGCTGGGTCTTCCTGACGAAGCTGTTGACAGGTTTGCAGAAAATTAAAACCTTTTCTCAAGGATTGATGGTTTCGTCGTCTCATAGATGGATGAGTTTGTCGACGTATATTACGATTTTGGACAGTAAACAGCAAATTTGGATTTGGTTGCAGTTCTGGTGTTCTTGATGTTGTATACTTGTTTGACTGTTGCATTTTCCGTGACCTCAGTTTTGATCGAGTAGCATTCTCGCCTCCATTTGCCGAGCAGACACCCGTTTCCTGGGCCAGGGCTCGCCATCCGGGTAATTTGCGCCGAGGACATGTACATGTGCAGCAACTTCTCACACACCCAAACCATGCTGCGAATTATTACCAACTACAACACTGCCATCAACAAGCCGCACGCCTTACTGCAGGTGCGTCGACAAGTGAACCAAAGCGTCATTTTTCGTTTCATTTCGCATAACCGAAACGTTCGGAATGTCTCGGGTTTTGTTGATCGCGTCATGTCAAAACAAATATTTTCTACGTTGTCGTGTGACTGTTTGCTGTGTATTGTTGGGAGCGTGATCTGCTGTACCAGTGGTTCTTAATCTTCTTGAAATCGTTACCCCTGAGAAGAACTTGATGGATTTCAATTACCCTCTTTTCAAAAAGACAAGAAATTACAGCTTGCAATCAATTAATAATAAAACAACACAAAAAGTCATAATTTGCGTTGAAATGTCCATTGAAAATATACAATAGGAAGGCTGATACCATTTTATTGCTATCAAGCACTCAAACCTATTCACTAATGCTTATAAACCCAAATAAAAGTACAAAAACTAAATGATCGTTCAAGCAGGTTGTCTTGCTGACTCAGGCTCAATGCATTTATTGATTGAAGCGATTTTGCCGTCATTAAGGTTTTTTCGTTCTTCCTTCGACTCTCTCATGCGTGCAAACCACCTCTCTTGCCGTCCGTGCATCTTCGTATATATGAAGAAGGTTATCCGCGGTCGGCAGCACGGTTGGTCGATCATCAGTAAACATCACCTGTATCTGTTAATTTAACCGCTTGTTGCTTCTCGAAGAAAATTCATGCCGTGATATCGACCGACCAAGAAAAAGAACGGCTGAGACTGTACACTGAGAGGTTTCCCATAAAAGCCGTCCTCCTGCCAATCAAAAGCGTCGGAGTGCAAGTAAGAAAGTTGTGTACGACGAGAGTGGTCGCGTTCATCAGTTATTCATGTATTCTCGACAGTAGAGCAGTCGCACTGCTATTTACTGTAAATGTCGTTAATACTACTCGACATTGCTGGAAAGAGCCATTGCAGTGAAGTAAGCACAGAATGGTAAATAAGCTGCAATAATTGCTTATTCACTTTTGTCGAAAGTTTTGACCGACTTGTATCCGAGTTACAAAGGTTGTCTCGTTATGAACGCATTTCAAGACTTCTTGCAAATTATAATTTTGTTGCCGAAACACATTTCGCGTCCTTTGGACACTTCATTGCGGTTGTTAACGTTAGAAAGCCTCGATGTTCGTATAAACAATCCTAAATTTTGTTTGCAAGGGGGACGGTCGAACGTACAGTTACGTGGTCGGTCTGTCATCCAACAGCTTCAAGCCGGACTGGGAAGTGCTCTTTTATCTTGCCAAGATGATTCCGAGAATATGTCATTCCATAAACCGGGTCACTTACGTGTTCGGCAATATGATAAACGATCCCATACAGGTTGGTAGTGTTCCTGTGCCTTGAAAAGCCTTGCCTAAAATTTAATCGATGATAATGCTCAGTATGTTTCAAGTGCGGTCGAAAGTCATCCAAGCTAAAACATTTTTATTCAAGAGGCAAAACTCGCTTGCAAGCATTGTGACCTAACGTGTCAGCTTTGCCAACTGCAAAACATTTTCATGTAACACCTGTGCAGTGTACCCGACATTAACTGAAATTGCTGCAGTGTTGAACCAGTAGCTGCGTGACGAGTTAATCAGTAGTCCTGGCGTGTATGATGTCATGCACCTTCCTACCAGTGGAGAGCCATGAAAGCACGCGTAGTTTTTAATCGTTTGTACGAAAGACTTCAAGGTGTTAATTAGGACATGACATAGCGCTGCAACGTACGCGCAATTTTGCCGCCAGCATAATGTCGTCAACAATTTGCTAACCTAGTGTACCCTTCTGTGACGTAACAAACACGTCTTGTGCTGCATGGGTTAACTTCCATTTTTATAGCAACACCACACATTCTTGCCCTTGATAGTCGGTAAAATTGACTGCAGCGCCGCAATGCTACTCGGTTGGCTCGGGGAGGCTTTAGCAATTGACTCTATCATGCACAACTTCCCTGTCACGTTGGTTACTTGTACAGTTTTGCAAAATACTGTTTTGTTTTATCCCAACTGCATGCTAGTAGCGCCACCTACCGCCTGGTCGTGCGTGCGTGGTTTGCTGCGGATAATAGGAAATTGGATACAGAATTAACATTTGTGCTTTTGCAATTTTTTCTTTCGCTATTACCTGTTAATTGAATTGAATCTGCGTAGGACATTACCCCCACAATCCTTTCCTTCAGCGTTTTGTCAACATTACGTGAGTGCGACGATCGAGCTCATAAGGTTCTTGTCAAGCATAACATGCTCGGTAAAGTCAGCCAGGTGAGTTTTCAATTATTTGTCCGTGACTTTCTTTAAGGGTTTTGTCAAGTCGTTTAAGGGTATATACTAAGTTGCCCGCCTTTTGTTCAAGCGATTAAACGCTTTGGGAAACTATTAAACAGGTTAGAAACATAGGTGTAGGAGCAGGCAAATTTTTGGGGGTGCGACGGATTTTTGCCCGAATTTTCCCAAACTTGCCCCAGAAAAGGTCTTCGTGTAATTTTGGGCGCCATTTTTGCTCGTATTTTCGGGAGTTTGCCCAGATTTTCAGGAATTTTGCGAAGGTTTTCACAGATTTTGCCCGGATTTTCACTAGATCAAAATTTTTGGGGATGCGCTTGCACCCCCGTCTTCCTACACCCTTTTGGTTAGGACTGTTGAAGTTGATCTGTTCGTTCTAATAACCGATCTGGCATCACTCGAAGAAAAGCTTCTGTCTGTGCAAGTTTGATTTGCGTTGATAATTACGCGGTCACTTCATCAAAATTGTCTTAAAGCAAACACCCGCGACATGACGAGAACACCAACACATTTTGGACGACTTGCCGGACTTTGCTTATGCTCGAAGAGAACGTCCTGCGCCATAAGCACTGAAACGAATGAGATATGCTGTCGAATGAACATAACAACTCTTAGTGAGCGATTACCCCACTGATCGTAACGATAACAATTCCGTCCGCCAGATGTGTATTCGAAGGCTATCAATCGGCAAGCTGTGAAAATTGATGTTTCAGTATGGCCATGGTGGTGTGGTGAAAGTCTGGAATGCCTCAAATGATGATAACTACAGTACAAACGTCTCTCTTCCTTCGAAAGCGCTGATGTAGAAAACCTGTCGCATCCACTCTGTGTCGGCCTTAGCATTTGAACTTCTCGTGATTCGCTTCTAATACCGAGTGAATAAACTCTACTTTGCAAGACGGGTTTTGCGATAAGCATTGTACTGTGACTTGGATCGTGCGACGCCGTCCTAATCGTTGAAGCGCCTTCAGCCAGAGTTTTCATCGCAGATGCCTGTCGTCCTTATACCGTTGCATTTCGATCGCGACATATTCGTCAGGGAGTCGTCATGCCAACGCTCCGTCGTGCTCCGACCTTTCATCACAAACGACTTCATGACCGGCCTGGCCGCTCGTCCGGGCCAAGATCTGCCGGAAGAGGTTGTCATGGAGATGGCCGACGAGGTCAAGAAAGTGAGCGGAATATCGCGGGTGCTGTACGACTTGACGTCTAAGCCGCCCGGCACCACCGAGTGGGAGTAACTGCCGCTGCTCAAGGCGTGACCTCATTTTGTTCCTTAAACTATTTTCGATACACTGCGCTGCTGTTACGCTCGTGCGCCAGCGATATACTTCGTTGTTGGTTTTGCCTTCTCACGTTCAGAGTCAGATAAATGATTTGATTTTCGGACACATTTTAGACAATTTGCGTCATGTACCAAAGTAAACGGCGTACTTGGAAGTGTTCCATGCGATCAGTCTGTCATTGTGACCAGGTCCAGCACTCGCCTGAGTGTGACGAATGTGAAAGAGCGCGACGACCGGCGACCAGCGCATTTGCAGCAGCACGCTTCTGCCGATGTTCTGTGATGCGTTGAATGACAGATAAGTACGTCCTCTTGTACCCTCGCACATCTACCCGTTCGACTGTTGTAGCACACCACGCTCCATGCGTCCTTTCGTTAAATCGAGTCAAGCTGTGAAGTTTCGACCCCCCCTGTATTTCGAGGTTTTACGTTGCAGTCGTGACCGTTATTTCCGCAGTGGAGTTTGAAATTGTTCAATTATATGGAAAACTGAATTATGTGACTGATCAACAACGATTACGTGACATGACCGACGTTTTCAACGTTTCAATCGACATTTGACGTCATGCTGAGCCTGGTGAACGGTCCCGTGCTGAAAATCAGCGCATTTTTCAGTGTGACGTACAGGTTGTCCCAAACTGGTTGGTCGAGTGTAACATCGATAATCGCGCATTCGTAACAACCAGACGAACTGCACTGTTGGCTCCTCAGCCAAACTGCACTGTTGGCTCCTCAGCCAAAGGCGATATTTGGGGGAGAGTCCCCCCTGCAAACACGTGGCCCCTTTGCAACTTTCAGCGGCAACACTGTAGTATCATCAATTGTTTCAGTGCAAAACGTCTTTAAGTGCCACGCGAGCTAGTTATGGTTGTACTCGGGCAACAATAGCACCCATGTATTTCATATATGTTACAAAGGTTATGTTCCAACATTTCAGTCAGCTATTTATTTGACTCTCAGAAGACCAGTGTTTCAGCAGATACAGTAGAATTTGTCTAATTCGTCACCTCAAGGGGATTAGAAAATAGCGACGAATTAGGCGAAGTGACAAATTATGCAAGCAGGTGAAAACTCTATCATAGCAGCTCGTATACTTTATCCCAGTAACACATGTACATTGTGCTCTTATTTGCAGTAAAATACAAGTTTATGACGTTACGGATGAATGCAACAATTAATTCCTCTTCTGCTCTATCTGGACTCCATTCAATCTAGCACCTTTCAAATCTTTAACAAACTGCAAAGACTTCCAATGTTCTCTCAATGGGGAGTCGGGTCGCGCTTTGCACCTCGTGTATAAATTTAATAAACGAATTGCGAGGTGCAACAATTCTCAGATAAAGATCCTTAATTTGTTTGAATTCCCACACATTCTAGCTGCTTAGACATCAAATGCGAAACTGCAAATGACGTATTAGCCGAACAAAACGCTTCCAAGGAATAGAAAGAGGTGACGAATTAAGCAAATTGACGTATTAGACGAACAGAAATGTACACAAAAGATAGGAATTGTGCCGGGACCGACGGATTGACGAATTAGACGAGTTCTACTGTACAAGAATCAGCGCATTTCACATTGATTAAAGCAAGTCTGAACCAATTTATGTAATGTCATAAGAGGCTGTTAGAAACAGGTAAGAAACAAGTAAATTATTTTGAAGCTAATTTAGACACTTGTCCGGGAAAACTACTGTATCTAAACCAACCAGCCTTTTGTTTTGGAAAGTATATGCAAGGCATTGCATTGCCGATTTGCATTAAATTTTGAGTTGATTTTGGCAAGCCAAAGTTTTGGAGAAATTGTCTCAAAATTTTGTCTTTAATGTACAGTATATATTATTAGCAAACACCAGTTCAGAAGGAACACAGATGCACGCTTGTGGGGAGCATAAGGATATGATCGTGTCATTGTTGTAGAGGTAAGACGGCATGCATTCAACACAAGCCACACAAACGTGTGATTTTGCAGTTCATTCGTTTTGATAGCGATTTTTCCATGAAAGTGTGTTGCTAAATTGGTTGCAAAACAAACTTTTTCCATGTCCAGGCCGAATCGCGAAGGTGCATTCAGAGTTATTCTGTTGAACAAATGCAGTATACCAGACAAAGTACTCGAAAACGTCGCAATTTTTGTCGCCTTAAGAAAAAATAGCGAAAGTACGTTTTACATAGGCCCTTTAAATCAATGCTGGGATGAGGTTGGAAAGTCTTGGCGCCCACAAATAGACCTAATCGTTTCAATTTTCACCACGACGTAAAAAGTTTTTTGATCCTCTCTTAGATACATATCTTTAAAAACCTTATTGCCTTTGTACGTACCCTGGTGATGTCACGTGCCATGAATGCTGTCCTCATGGCCCCCATCAATTCGTCATTGGTTGAGACATTCATGGCAGTAACACTTAACGTTGGTTGTGAAGGTTCACTCTTCAAAATCGAGAACAATAAACGTTACCCATTAATATCGAGCGGGTCATCAAGGAAAAATGAAAGTGATTTTGGACTATAGATTGGATTGAAGGCCGAGCTAGCCGTAAAAGAGACAAGCGATAACCACTTTCAAGGCGTACGAGGCGGGGGGGGGGCTGTCGCCCCACCGGCTTGAAAATTTTCAGGGCAAGAGCGAGTTGCTCAAAAATCCTGAGTGATAAAAAGTATATATTCAGTACAGTGAATTCAGGGCACACTCTGTTTTTCAGGGAAAATGCAAGCTGTTCAAAAATCCTCAATGATAAAAAGTATTTTAATACAGTAAAATAATTCAGGGCAACTCTGTTTTACAGGGCAAACGCAAGTTGCTCAGAAATCCTAAATGATAAAAAATATATATTCAACACAGTGAATTCAGGGCACACTCTGTTTTTCAGGGCAAGCGCAAGTTGCTCAAAAATCCTCAATGATAAAAATATTTCAATGCAGTGAAAAATTTCAGGGCAACTCTGTTTTACAGGGCAAACGCAAGTTGCTCAGAAATCCTCAATGATAAAAAATATATATTCAATATAGTGAATTCAGGGCAACTCTGTTTTTCAGGGCAAACGTAAGTTGCTCAAAAATCCTGAATGTAAAAAGTATATTCAATACAGTGAAATATTTCAAGGCAAGCTGTTTTTTAGGACAAGCGCAAAGTTGCTCGAATTTCCTGAACGGTAGAAAATATATTCAATACAGTGAAAAGTTTCAGGGCAAACTCTGTTTTTCAGGGCAAGCGCAAGTTGCTCAAAAATCCTAAACGGTGAAAAGATTTTCAATAGGCCTACAGTGTATTCAGTGTATATTCACCTGGGGCTGATCCGTGTAATTTGGGCTAGTGTAGTGTTTAATCTGGACCAAAGTCGTGTAATGACTTTGATCTGGACCAAGCCCTCGTTTTTTGTAAAAATCGAACAATCGGATGTCGGTAGGTCAACAGCTTGACATAAGAATTCGGTAACTCATCCTTTGTTCGTTATCGAGTTTGTGCTGGGTAGAGGTGGAGGGTGGTAAGACGATAAATATTTTTCAATTAACAGTTTTAATGCCAGGTTTTTCGTGCTCTTCGATTGAACAGTGTTGCCCTAATCAACACTGAACGTTGTTATGCCAACAAGGTAATTGCAAATGACATCGATTGTGTCATAGACACCTTTGCTAAGAGAAAACATAGGCACAGGTATTTCTTTTAAAGGACTGAAATGGCCTGCAGCTTAAATATTTGGAATGATGCATGTTTATGCAGCAGTCGCACTGTATTGCTTTCTTGCATTGCATTAAAGTACTTCATGAATTCCACTTTTAAGCATTGCGTTACTTTATAAATTCGCTTTTAAGCATTGCGTTGCGCCATCGAAACCGCGCACATATTTGCATCAGTAGAGGCAATTACCGTAAAGTTTCTTGTCTGGGAGAACACAACACGCAAGGACTTCATCCCCTTGAGTCTGCAAGTAAGGTAAGTACAGAATGTGCCTATAGCGGCACCTCTAGGGGATTGCATGAAGAACGTTAATGACGTTATAAGCGAATTGAAATGTATGCAAAAGATGCCATCGGGACGAAACAAAATGTAACATTATAAGCGAATTGACGTTACAGACGAAGCCGTTATAAACGAATTCAACTGTATAGAACAGATTCACAAGAGGTTTCAGGCCCCATTCGGATTAAACTAAAAAAGTTAGTTTCAGGGTAAATTGTTTATTTTTAGGGCAAATTATTATTTTCAGGGCAAATTTTTTCCGCCCCCCAGTAAATGCCTTCCCGTACACCTGTGGCCACTTTCGTGATGCTATGAAAATAAACCAAGTCGATTTTGTTTGTGTTAAATGGGAAAACCCAAAACTGTCTAGTCAGAGTATTTACCTGCTGTCCTAGGGGCACTTCATAAACAATATCACGTTATTTTTGTAAAAATTATATTTCCACTTCTCTTCTTTCACAAGATGTCACACTGATCCGAACCCCTAGAAATATTGCGTCACAATTCTTTACCACCGCCGAATGATTCAAAGTGCTCTTGCTTAGATTTAAGCAAATTTTGAGTTTGGAACTAGTGCATTGCGGTAATTGGCAGAGATGAACATGGATTTGGATTTACATCCTGCCGAATTTTAGTATTTTGATGGATTTGGATTTTATAATTTCTGCTTAACCGGATGCAGATTGGGTTTGATTATTTTGTTTTGAACTACAGAAGATATTGCTCTATATAACGTCACTTCATGGGACCGGAAAATCGTCGTTATAGATAGACGAACTACTCCAGATCAATGGTTCTTAACCGGGAGGCCGTCAGTAGATTTCAAAAGAGGCGCGAGCCCTTATGCACTGTGCAACATGGAAAGTTTGATGAATAAATTAAGCGATACATACATTTGCTTGTACAACTTGTTTATTGTCAGGGGTGCTTGACACAAATGACAATTACGGTACTTAAAGGAGGCCTGGTAGAAAAAAGGTTAAGAACCATTGTTCTAAATGGTTCCTGCAATGTTTTTTTAGTTCAACGTTAAAGCCTGGCAAGGGTTAAAAGTGTTCAGGATTGCTGCTTACTGTATTGTGTTTTTGCATATGTGGTGGCTCTACATGAACTGTAAGAAAACTTGCAACTGTGGTTATAAACCAGTGGTTCTTAACCTTTTTTCTTCCACGCCTCCCTTAAGTTATTGTCCTTTGTTTCAAGTCCCCCTGACTGTAAAAGCTAATGTATTTATTGGTAAATTAAATGATCACACTTCCTATGTTGTAGGGCACGTAAGTGCTTGCGCCCCTCCGGAAATTTATTAACCCCCCCCCCCCCGCCCCGGTTAAGAATTTCTGTTATAAACGAACAGATTTTCCGCCGAGCCTGGGACCAAAGCGTCGTTATAGGCCAGTGTTTCTCAACCTTTTTAAGACATGGATTATTTTCGGACCAGTAAGTCTTTGCGGACTCAAGATATGCAGTAAGACTACAAGAATAATACGTACACTAGTTTTAGCAAATTTGGTTTATCGCCCACATTCACAAATCTCAATGAGTATCTTGTCTGATTTTATGTCATAAGTTTGTTGAACTAAGGGCCTTTGTTTCTCAATGTACATCTAATGTCGTCTTCTGGTTAAAGTTGGTTTCAGTGCTTGGTTTTAAAAAAGTTGTAGTATTGAAAAACAGCTTCACCACACGGTGTATTTGGAAAAAGCAAGACAATTTCGTTGCCTGCCGACACATATCAGAGATATTTGGTTCCATTGACTCAAAATTGAGTCAGAGACTCCACAGTTGTCGACTTTGCAGCTCAATCAGTTGTTCACCAATGAAATCCATTTCACAATGAACCTGTAGCTCCGGCACCTCGGAAAGACTTCGTACCCAGTTAAATGTTTTGATGTAATTGTAAGAAGGGATTTATTTATCTAACTTGGTGAGATTTAGTAAGGGGCTCAAGAAAGATTTGACGAATGCAGCGAAAATCAATTTCTAGTTCTTCGCAACGATGTCTTGGATACATCTGAAAATATTTCACCTTTTCCCTGCATGGAGATTTAGCTGGTTCAAACGTATAAAAAAATCATCTAAGAACAGCTATTTGGCAATCCACTTGCTGTCTGTGAATCGTTCAGCAAAGTTATGATTCTGTTCTTTTAATAACGCACCGATAGTATTGTGTGGACAACTCTCTCCAGCATCAACAATAACAACGATTTTATTTGAGGCCAGATTAACATTGGCAAAATTCTCATTGCAGATAGTGAGGCCAGGAGGTAGCGAAAAGAAACTTTGGTAATCTTGTCTGCCACAACCTAACCGCATACGGTCAAACACCTTAATTGAACACGTTTTTAAGACACTGTGCTACTACGAGCCTTGTGCATGTTTCCTCATGAGCCAACGGGTGTTCAAATGCAACAAACGCCCACTGTGCTCTGTCCCCATCTTCTGACAAAAAGCACTAAATTGACGAATACGTACGGAACGGCATGTGATGTTATTGACAGCAGATGAAATATACTTTTGAAACTAATGTCAGGTCTTCTTGAATTTCTTTCGCTGCTACATTTATTCTCGGTGAAGAAGACAGTAACTACCAATGATGTAGTTGAGACCGTAACCTCCGAGACCGAGCTCAAATTTCGAGACGAGACCGAGACTTTGTCATAAAAGCAGAGGACCGAGACGTGGAAGTTCGAGACCGAGACCTCACATTTGTCTGATGGTAATTAAAAGCTAACTCCTTGAATAGTGCTGCAACAAAATATCTGGAGCATTGCCAAATATTAAGATAATAAAAATCATCCGAAATTTGTGCAAACGGCCTAATACTGCAAAAGTTCATTTTCACTTCCTCTTAGGAATTTGCAATCTCAAACCTGTGGCCTTATTTACAAATTCCATGAAGAAATGTATGGGCATTGAAAATGTTGGCAGCGTTTAGAGGATCTATGCATTTTTCACTAGAAAAATGTCGGTGAACCAATTGAATATTCGAGGTGTTTGTCGTTGCCATGTTTCAATAAGTTTGTTTTGACTCAGAAAAATTTAATTGTTTTGTTCGTTACAAAACAATACCAACCCTTCTGTGTAAGGACAGGAGGTGATG
>JGI24158J21664_10010514_pt1 | contig 12342 bp, 6 predicted proteins | sample Ectturendosymbi3_FD_21664 | JGI IMG/M metagenome (IMG submission 21664) | reverse complement strand
ACAGTAACAAAGCTAATTTAACTGCTGAGGGGCATCGACTCGACAACCTTCCGGTTCCTTCAATGCCCTGGCGTCCTTGCACTGATTTGTGTTTTTTCTAAAGTCAACTCAACTCAACTCAGGTTGAAACAAACTTTGTGCAGGAGCTAAACCAAGGTAAAAGATACGAACTACATGAAAATATTGAACAACTGAACCAACCGAACCAACCGGCGCTGACGTTGAATTACAAAATTTCTAAATTAAATGTTAGCTTCTCTTTTCTGATATCGCACGCGGAAGCGCATGTTCAGACAGCAAAAAACTTTAAAATGAAGTCAAGACGCCCGTGCCACACTTGGGCATGCAGTGCTCTCGATCATGCAAGAAAGCTCAAGGTTTCCTCACACGGTGAAGATGACGCCACGGAACGGCAAAACTCAGAATCTGCTTCGGTGGTTTGTCCGTTGACGCGATGAATCACTGATTTGCTGGAACGCAAGGCGTGGCTGACCGTGCTCATCCGAACGTGCTGAAGCGACACACGATATATTATCAAGCACGCAAAAATTTGGAAAATGCTTTTATCTCTGATCCAAACCAAGTGATAATTCTGAAAAACCTGAACAGAGAGTAACGGCGGTTTTAGGAGAATCGCACGTGGTACGCTCAAGAACTACTATTACTGAGGCAGTAGGGAAGAAAAATAAAAGCGCCAGAAAACTAAAGTAGTGGAGCCCGAGCCCAAAACAAATTTGGACGATTGAAGCCGGAGCCTAGAGATATTTTGTGGTCAGATTGGGGGCCATTCAAATAAACTTGACGTCGCTTATGGATTCCAGGATTGTCGTATGTGGGTACATGATTGTGGGTACATCGGGGTTTCTCAAGTTTTTTGCACCCCTTATCAATAAAATATGTCATTTCACGACACGTTATCTTTCCTGCTGTGATAATACAATGTTTTTTATTTTTTTCTGGAGAAAATCAGTTTGGAACCATAACTGGAGCCAAAAACGTTTGGAATGCCAGAACTAGAACTGGAGCCAAAAATTTAAAATGCCTGGAGCCGGAGCCTGAAATTTGGGTATCGACTCCATAGCACCGCAGAAAACTTATGCACAATTAATCACAGCGCGCTTCACGCTCTGGAACTATTACCAATATTCACGCAGTAGCGAAGACAACAAAAGTGTCAGGAAACTTATGCACGATTGCAGAAATTTTACACGTTTTTAGCTCTAGAACTATTGCCACTATATCACGCAGTAATGAAAGATAATAAAATTTCCCGCAAACTTAAGCACGATTACAAAAACATTTCACGATTTGCGCTACAGCCTATACTAGATTTTAAATGCAGTAGTAAGCAGCATCACTTCACAAGCAGCCTTGTTAAACTTTCATGAACCCCAGAAGAAAAAATATTTGGAAAGAAAATACAAAATTCATCATGCACCTCTCCAAGTGGGTGGTCCACAAACCCGTCTCATACCTTAATGCTGTTACGGCTTGGCGTGAAGTAGATGACGTAAAGCTTTGGGAAAAATATGCAACCAAGGAAGCCGTACGTGGAAGCGAGAATCGCGATGCAGTAGACGGCTGTTGAACTGACACCTGGAAAAATCACCCGACAATCAACGAGTATGTCAACCGTGGCGAACTTCTCAAACAGGGGCGGATTCAAGGGGAAGGGCGATCGCCACGTAAAACTTACGAAAGTAACTTTATTTACCATGATTTTGCAAAATTCTTAAAACAGCATTCGCGGTATAAAGCCTTTTTGGCGTTCATTGTTTTGTCACAGCAGCGTTGCTAAATATATTTCATTTTCCTTTCAGTAGTGAACCCGTAATGAGACTTGACTACCAAATATTACTGAAATCGCCGCACCCCAACCTTACTGGTTGGATCCGCCTCTGTTCTCAAACTCATGTTTCGCTGGCTAGAGATGATTGAGCAGGAAATCGCCCTTTGGCTTCAACAGTGATTGTCTGCAGACACAACGACTATATTAGAACGACCTGCAGTAGTGTGGAAGGACCACTGGAACTTTGTATGGGTGTTATTCTGTGAAAAGACACCCGCTGAGACGACTTCTTCAGCAAACAATAGTGGGCGTTTTGAGAAGAACAATGGTTTGAAAAATCATAAGGTGCGTTTGAAACATAGAAAAACAAGTCAGTGCAGGTTGGGTCCAAAAATGGTTAAGAGTGCGGTGAAATATGTGCATGCGTGGCGAACTAAGGAATCGTTGTGCCGTGTGGGAGGGGATTGATGTTTCCATATCGCTGCAAGGGTATCAGACAGAATTTCGTGGTCGGCAAAGGTCTCCACTTTAAACAGAACACTGGCTAACGAACTGAAGGATATATCTTCGATCAATATTTGACAAATTGGATGGCGACGCAATTATAAATGGTGAAAGTACTTACTTGGATGTTCGGATGCGAAGCGCATAGATGCGCCACGCGTGCACAATGCGTTTATGGTCACAACTTTTAGACAATTAATTGCGATCCATTTCACGTGTAACGAAAATAATGGCTGTTATAATTCTGAATTGTTTATAATTCTGTTTATAATTCTTTTATAATTCTGAAAAGCCGTTGTTTTTGCTATTTACAGCAACCGCAGATGCCCGTTACTACCTAAATTAACGGCAACAGTTCTACAGACTAACCTCCACGAAATTCATAACTTTGTTGCTAGCGTATTGTTCAAACATTAAAGTCACTTCATCCATGCAAGCTGCAAAGTTTTTAAATTACTGTATATCAGCCTCACCAGATGTGGTCAAATAAGCGGGTATGAAGGAAACCCACACAATAACGAAAATGAGCATTGCGAACGTGACAAATTTTGCTTCGTTGAAGTTTTCCGGCAACTTTCTCGCTTGGAAAGCCATGATGAATGCAACCAGCGCTAGCAGGCATAAATACCCATACACCACTCCCATAAGTGCATTGCTTCCGAAGCGGCATTCAACTATCAGGGTGTCGGCAGAAGCCTGCAAAAGGTCAAAGGGCGTATTGTTTGTCACGTACTTCGCTCCTCACCAGTCACGACCAAACAGCAAGCGAACATGACCTAACGATAACAAAACCATGACATCTGAACACAGAAGCGACAAAATTCAGAGAATTGTGCAAAGCCAGCGTTGTGCTTTTTTGAAAAAAGCATTGTGCTTTTTTGAAAAAGCTCGCTAGCAGTTAAACTGATAATCAAAAATGTGCACAAGAGGTAAGCATTTGAATTTGTTTCCAACTACAGAAACATAGCCTCAGGCAGCAGGCTATCAACCTGTTTTTGCGCAATGCATAAAAATAACTGAAGTGCCAATTCTGGAGGAACATTTCTCGCTAAGATCTAATACATCATTTTCCATAATTTGTATCTAATACATTATTTTCCAAACTAAGTGAAACAAATCACAAAAGCTAGTGACGTGCTATACCTGAAAGTTTTATTTTTGACAAACATTTAACAAATTTCAGCTTGTTTTTTTCGTTAGATGTATCTTGCTTACGCACAGTTCGTGACCGGTGTGCACATTTCTTATAAGAGTTGAGCTTGGTTTAAGTTGCAAATGTGTGCTTGAAGTAGCCATCTTGTTAGTTTGCAGGATCTATTGCTACAAGCAACATGACTCTTGGCTCTCGTTCACAACCAAAGTAAGAAACAAACGACCTGTTCAGCGCTTGCTCACCTTACTCTGCATACGATGCACGTACGGTGGCGACACAACCAGCCACACGACGCATAAGACGACTTGAACAAGACTCACTGACAAGACAAGGGCGAGTTGATAGTGCTCTCCCAACCATCTGGCACGCTGTGGAAGCAAAAATAATTGCAACCTAACTCGCTTGCGCACAAAACCATATAGATTAAAATTAAACATTCATTCTGGGTGAACATGTGAAATCGATATAAAAGCAGTTGTGGATAAGGGGTGTCGCTAACAAAACCGCATACGATTTATTTGCCTTGACAATTCACGCACCTTTTTGTATATGACAGGAACTTTTGCGTTGAAAGCAGTAAGAACTCGCAGTGTCTTCACAAGAATTGCGCCGATGCTAAACGTGAAGCTCAGTATGAAGCAGACCTGTTAAATATAGGACAGGTTGATATCTCACAAAGGCAAATTCAATTTGTTAATAATAAACTTTGTATCACTGATCCTTAATGCGCCCATTGATCAGCATCTACAAAAACTTATATCCTGCCCAACAAGGAAGGTTGAATAATAACTGATCTGCGATTCCGGGGCGTCGTGCTAGCATAAAGGGGAGGGCAGGTGTTGAAAGTTGATAGGAGAAGAGCAGGTATCTTTATCGATTTTTGTGCACGGGAATTTTGTTATGACCTTGCAGTGACAGAACTGAACAGACAGTGGATTTTTCGGTTGTATGCAATGTATATCACGACCCACAACAAAATTAAAGTGGATACAATTTACAAAAAGAAAGATTCGTGGCGGCATTTTTTATTTTTCACAAATTGTGTTACTGTAGGACTAAAAAGATGTTTTTACAATAAACTGGTGGGATTCGATGAAGGTTTTGCCCGAACTGGTGATGCACTTGATGCAGTTGACTGACAGATTCAGAATGCACACACTTTTTGCATGAGGCCGCAAAGATAATAAAGAATCGTATCATACACCAGTTGTTGGAACAATTTTTGAACATAATACATTTACCAAAAACCTTAGTTCACAGAAATAGCTAATGCTTGCTCCACTTCCCAGTGATTCTTTGATAGCGGTAGCAAAACTTCCATTTTAAAACCTTCTGAATGCAACGCGGACGTATTGGACTCACGTTTCTTGCTTTGCAGCTCCAATCTTGAGGCTTGGTCACGTAGAAGAAGGGCGTAATAAAGCAGAAAGTAATCGCGAAGAACAGAAAGAAGCTCAGCTCTCGATTTGTAGCTTTCACCAAAGGCGTTCGTTGTTTCCGGTAGAACGATGCTGCAGACATGACGCTCGTCAAGGGCGAGTCACGTCGTTATCGCAAATTAATTCTATTTCGTTATCAATGTATAGAATCACCAAGAGAACCGACAAATAAAGCGCTACTTGTTTGATGAACTGCTCAGTCACAAGCAGCTGCATGTTGCGTGATTCATTGACCGCTGGATTTGTTTTGAATTATCAAGCGTCGAGAAATTAAAACCCGGTCTGCGATAATGTGAAGAGGCGCTATAAGTAAGGACAAAACTTTAAGAAGACTCATTGAGAGAGACAAGAGGAAGAAATAACGCACTTCACTCCCGTTAAACATAATCTAAAGGCGTTCTGTATCCATAGAAAGTCAACAAAATACAGAGTAAGTTTCAAAACATAGTAAAAGCCAAACGTCTACTGATTCATAAGATTTCTAAAGCCGAAGGCACGATTCTTTAGATTCCACCCTAGCCAGGTTTTTACGAAACTTGAAGATCCTCTCACTGGGAGTTACATCATCTGCAGTCCGCGTAACTGAATGCAACAACATCACAAATCCTTGAACTATTATATAAAATGCTACCATTAAGTTGCCTTGCTTGTTAGCGAAGCTCAGCGACATGCAATCACTTTATGATGCTAAAAATTAAGTGCAATTTAAAATCTTTATCATTTCTATCAACATTTTGGCGATACTTGCCAATGATGTGCAATCTTACCGAAATCCCTGATTGCGTCCGTGATGAGACTTTCTGTTCCAGACTGGAGAACCCTATACGCGAGTTGTTTTCAAATAGTTATTAAAAAGTCGCAAAGGTTGCAAAAAGGTAGTAAACTTCAGAAGAGACAAGTTGTACCAGTTCGGTGAGCGGTGGAGGTGGAAAACAAATTTGATTATAACTTTGGTCAACCCACTGCATTGCATTTGTTAACGTTAATCTGCAAAATCTGCCAAATCGAAACTCCCGTAATTTCAATTAAAAGCTCTAGGTTTTCTGTAGGCTTCGAGGAATCAGCAGACTGGGTTCTGCTTTCAGCTTTTTGCGATTATTCAAACTTGCACATATCTGCATTCAAGTAACTTCAATCCACAGGTGAAAGAAGCACGGAATCTATTAAAATTTGCGATAGATTCTTGTTTTTTGCATCTGTGGAGTGAAGTTACTTGAATACCGTAACTTCAATTAGAAAGTGGACGTGACACTTCAACATACTAAATGCTGGCTGAATTCTGCGCAGCAAGGGTGGGTGACGTTCAAATGTAATAATCACAGCAATGGAGGCCTGCCAAGCCAGAGCCTCTGTTGCCCTTTGTCTGGAGAACGCTGAAGTCACTGTTTTCAAACAGAATGCGCCTCGAATTCAGTCCTATTCAAATTTTGCTTTGGGTGAAGCCTGCCAGCGATTTATTGCATTTACCCAGTGCAACCTTTAAGTTAAGCTGACAACATGGTGGATGTGCCCAGTTAGGAAACGTTTGGTAGAAGGCTTCGATTACACTAGGGCAGTGGTTGCCAAACTGTGGTACGCGTACCAGTAGTGGTACGCGAAGGCCTTCACGGTGGTACACGAATAGACTTACTTTCTGTTTTTCTTCACAAAAAAATATATTCACAACTATAATATTTACCTTTCGGGTTCTGTTAATAAATTCCTGAATTTTTTGTAGCTTACTTCCCTTGTTGGTTTCTAAAAATGGCCTTAATACTTTCTCACAACCATTTTCCTCATGTTGCATTTGTGTCGATTATGCTTTTCCAAACTTTTGATCGAATGATATTTTGCACATCGACTTTTCCTGGAACAAGGTGGTACGTGTTGACAGCATGGGACCCACAAATGGTACGCAATCAGAAAAAGTTTGGGAACCACTGCACTAGGGTATGGTTTTGGTTTATTTAAAAAATATATAAAAAAGAACACTCACCACACGCGAACATTGTAACAACGACACCAAGTGAGGAAAGGCAAACGAATACAATTCCGAACGCGTCGGTCCACCGAACGTACTCTTCAAGTTTGGGAATGCACGCTTCACAAAGAAAAAGCATGACAGGTTTGACAAAAACCTCGAGGAAATCAACTATGTCCATCTTGATTTGTATCCTACATATTAAAACTGTGCCTTTGGGCAGGACAATTTTCATTGGTACTCCACATTAGCGTGGTATTATCCAGAAATTGCTTAACCTGATAACGGATTAACCACGGCGTTTAATCTATGGAATGACTGCAAAAATTTTGTAGTTCAAGCGGATTGTAAAGAAAAAGCCGTATTACTGCATGATTTGCTTTTGCAACTCTTAAGGCTGGTTTACACGGAGCGCAATAAAGATAATCCAGAAGCAGTTCTTTGTTTCATTTTCCAGAAAATTACGCTTGGCTTCACTTGGGTTTAACTGTCGGCGCAGAATGTCACGGCGTGCAGCTTAACTTACAACTTTCCCAGAAAGTTTGAAGCTGTACGAAGCTGAGAAAAGCGCAGTATTGCGAGATTTGAAAGAATTGAAAGGCTTTGACTGAATAACACTTATCAACAACAAAGTTTAGCGTCATGACATTTACTCCTTACAATTTTAGACCAACCGAACAGTAACCAGATACTCGTATATCTGTTACGTGGCTAACTACTGTAATTCTGTCCTCCATTCATCTATACCTACTTTACGTTGTCACTAACGTTATATCCTTGATACAATTAGAACTTTGTGCCGCAATTGCTGGCTTCGTCCATGACGAGATGTCTCGATTTGAAAACATCAAGGAAATACGTGAAGCTTCCAGGAAGCAACAGATCTGTAAGTTGCGCTCTCATGAGCTAAAACTCAGGCTAAAAAAGCTGTCGTACTAAAAAAACAATATTCTTAAGCATTTAAGGTTTGTACCTGTATGATTCGCGTTTTCTCGGTCAGTCGCATTGCACATGGCGCAGGAATTAGCATTGATGGTTGTTGAATACTGGCCAGGCGGACAAAGCAGGCAAACGAAGCAACACGAACTCTGCAACTTTTGTTGATAGAACCCTGGTTGACAAGGCTGGCTGCAAACGGAAGCAGGGACCTGCGGGAGACGGGTAAGCGCAAAATTTACCAAAGATTCCTCGCTACTGCCACTGCACGCAACCACCCAACCACCGGTGTATGTTTCACTGAGGCAAGGGTAGACAGTTGCAGTACGGAAACAAACCTGTTAACGAACGACCGCAACCGTAACGCGAACCCAGAGGTGGCAAAATCACTCCGTAAAATGTCGTGACCCTTGTAGGTTGCTAAGAAAATTCCACCACCTCAACATTTGGTTGTTCAAATGTTAAGAGCATGAAATTAAAAGGAAGAAATTCAGTTCTACTTCACAGCTTGGTATGTTCGGCATGCTCTTTGGATACCGGTTTTACAGGCCATCAGCAAATGTCATTTTTGGCAATGGCAAAAAAGGCAACTGACGCTGTCACCGGCCTTTTTAACCGTTTGTGTTTTTCTACGTCAGCAGAGCAGCGGTAATTGCAAAACTCAACCAATATGTTCCTTCTTTCTGTGTTCTGCAACAAGATACTTGAGCTTATGTCAATTAATAACAAACAGATATGTGAATAAACTTTGTCCATTATGAGGAACTTCGGTGGTTGATACAGAGCGTGATGATCTGTTTTGTAAAATTCGAAAGACATATTTTATTGAATAACGTCTTCACTCCCTCAAGCAACGCAGTAGATTTAAGATCCATGAAATAACATGAAGATAGGTATGTGGAGGTAATAGAAAAGCATACGCGTGTTGGCGCTAACATGATTACGTTGAAGCACAAGCAATGATATGTGACACAAGTAAAGAGCACACACATGGACGGTGCTGCATTGCTGCAGTGTTTTGCACCGTTGCATAGTGCTGCGATGAGTTCCTTGTAGATCGATTGATAAAATTCATGGGGCAGGAGGTTCCCGCGGTAAGGGGTCATTTTGGCCGCAGACTTCCCGAAGTCGAAGCTACTGACAATGGAAAGGGAACAGTCACTTCGCCACATGAAACGTTTACAGTTTTCGCATATATTGAAAATATTCGTGATAGCTAAATAGGAAATGCGTCACGGCAGTTATGGTCTAGTGCGGCGCTGCAGTGGTGTCACAAAATTTAAGCAGGCTGAGAACAACGCGTTCAATCATATGTTTGGGAAATGCATTTGCAGTACATGTGATGAATCATGCATGGGAACGGAAATTCATTTTACCGCTCGGTAGATAAATGATTCGCATCGTGATCGGAGACTGAAGGCACCTCACTACATTTTGCGAGAGTTTAATGCGGCCAATATATCAAGCATACGTGCTGAGGGAAAATATTTGGTGCTTTCACAGGCAAAAGAAGCAACCTCTGTCACATCCAAAATTTAATTCTTTTTTGTTTGATGTAAAAAGTCCTCATCTTGAACCTCCTAGGGCGGAACTGTGTAGACCGCGGTGCCACACTTCAGTTTGTATTGCAATTCCTGTGATACTGCCAATTTGTCATGGTCAGTGATCAAATCGTTTGGTAATTTTTTTTGCAACTTCCGTTCATGCAGGACGTACGTGACTTTCACACGATTATTCCTTCATCGTAGGCGTTGACAAGAAAAATATACTCTGATCTAATTATTTTGGCAAGAAAAAGATACTTTCCACTAAAGTGTATTTGACCATCTTGTCGCATTTTTTGGAATTTAGCGTCCTTTTTGGATGTAGCCTTCCGCTATTCACCGCTTTAGTCTTGTGACCCTCTGCCTAACTATCTTAAAGACCCCTGGTTTAGTGCCTACTGAGTGCGTGTCGTTTTTCAAACGCAGATATCCAATATCAACACCCCTTCGCCAAAATCAGGTATCAATTTTTACCATACGTTTCAGGCCGACGCTGCATTTCGGGGTCGCGAAGGATATACTAGTAACCTCAAACATATCATGTAACATACGCACTTCAGAGCAAATTACCTTTCTGTACTAATCCTTTTCGATTCAGTTGCGTTGCGGCGTAAGATTGAAATAGTGGAGTGATTCAGTAAATATAATTAAAACTTGCACAAACGAATGAGTTACACGTTACTTCGAAGAGTTAAGGTAAGTTCGCATATACCGTAGCCTGCGGTTCTACTGCAACCCGAGACTTTGAACTCTTATTGCAGCGGAACCGCATTTGCATCCGGACAAATAAAGCGCACACGGGCCTGCGGCCTAGGGTTCTGCATACCTTACGCCAACTATGAGAGTACCACAACGTACGTGCCTAGGGTTGTGGCCCACTTGGCCAATGCCATTTGTCCCTGAGCATACGTGCTACGAACGCGTTGCGTCGTTACGGGAAAATTGCAATGCATCATTAGCATTCGTACATTTCGTTTCAATCATCAGCAAAAATTGAAGTCAACCAACCTCCATGCTGCCGTTCGGCCAAAATACTGCTTTGCCATCAATTGACCATTTGGGTGAAGAAGAAATTGAATAATTTCCGACGCAAAAAGCTTCGTAACCTCCCGTGTGTAAAGGTTTCCAGCTAATAAGCTTATACGAGGCGTTTGGGTCTCCGTTTTGGTCGAAACGAAACTAGAAATGAGGAAGAGGTTAAGCGTTAAATGCATTTTCAAAGACGTACCTATGCTTTTAGCTGACTGTTTCGTATACCCGCCGAATGTAATGTGCATACTAACCACTTTCATCAGTATATAGATTTTAATACGAAGAACAAACAAGGAAATGATTGATTAAGTTCCATAATCAGAGCTAACTAACCAACATGGCGGAAGTTTGTCAAACGGCCGTAGCAATCTTGCGTCGGCGCACCGCTTGACTGTGTGGGTTGCCACACCAAACCGCTGCGAAGTGGTTAACTCAACTCCGTTAGCTTTGCCATGCACGGTTTTTGTTTTTCAAAAAAATTAGGAACACATCAAAACATTAAGACCGTCATGCATCACAGCCGCAGCCAAAAAGCAAACAAAAACAGGCATTTTGCACCTAAAGCAAAAATCAAAATGGTCAAGTTCCGATGCTTTACTAGCAAATCAATTTTCATTGATTATAAGTTGCTCAGTTACACCTTGTTGACAAAATTAGAGAATTACTGCTTAAGATGAAATTACTAAGGTTTCTCTTCCTCGTCCTTAGGACATCTTTACCAACTTGAGACAAAAGCAGGAACAAATACTTTCTTTAAAAACTGGTTAACGTACCGTTATCTACTTCCCAATTTCTAGTACCTCTCATAACTTATATTTGTTGTCAGCCGATTTCCGATAATAAAACTTAAAGTGTTTGAACCGTAACGCAGTTTTTCGCTTGTTTTTGCATGTTATCAGAGATGCAGCTACCCACTTAATATCGAAATCTTGTTTCTATCAGTTCGTATCAACAAATCGATGCCCACATTTCCGTCAACCCTTTTTCGCGTCAGCTTTTGTTTGATACACGTTTCGATCATGGTGTTGGTGTATGACAAAGTGTTGTAATGTTCCATGGAGAGTTAAGTAAGAGTTTAGCACGAGCTTAAAATAACAATCACCGATACAAACACAACGGCTGCTGAGAACAAGCCGGTCAAAACGAAATGTGGTCGATTATTAACCACAATTAATTTGTCGTTTAATGAGGTGATAGTAACGCGAAACTCTGACCCAGCGACATGAGTTTATGGCGTGTGCACCTCAGGTTAGAGACTGAACCATTGCAGGGGAACATTTTAACTGTTAGTCATGTGTATTGTGTAGGTTGCCCATAAAGTTGGCAGGTGAAAAAACGAGCAATGGACTTTTAACTTGTCGTATACAAACCACACTAGTCTTACGTAAAGAATCACAATAAGAAGCAACTGTTGCAATAAAACAAAAAATAGGCTTATCTTGCAACAGCATCACCCACGCGTCAATGATGCATGCTACAGGTGCAAAACCAAAAACCATAGCATGAACATGTGTGCTTTACGCTGGCAAAACATACATGCAAATTCTGTAATACCAATTGATTTCATAGGTAGCCTGAGTTCACAGCAGACGCACATCGTTTTGTGCGAAATTTCCGCAAGAAAAGCCTGTTTATGATTTCAAGCGAATGCAGTTGGCAGAATTCTTGAAGGGGTCTAACACAGGGGGCTAACATATCGTATACTGTTATTTATTAAAACTGTTAAAAGCCCATGCGTATAAACCAAACCCTTTAAATGTAAGGCGCATAAAATCTTAAGGAAGTAATGTAAGGTGGTGTTTATCTGCAAGCTTTCCCAAAGCAGGTTGCAAGTTGGTCAGTTTGAATGGAGTTCCCCCCATCTTGCTCATATCAAGACAATTGCGGCATTTGTTACGCGCGTGCAGTACTTGGCAGAAACCTTGCTCAGGAAAATACGTCGTGGGAAAACCCAGTAATATTAGCTTCACTTTTCCCGAAAGTTG
>JGI24158J21664_10010512_pt1 | contig 12343 bp, 9 predicted proteins | sample Ectturendosymbi3_FD_21664 | JGI IMG/M metagenome (IMG submission 21664) | reverse complement strand
TTTCCAACAGCTTCCTAAATACTCAAAATATATGTGGTTCAATGTTTTGACCTGTTTCCAGGAATTTTCTATTGCAACTTTTTCGATTTTTGCGTGCAACTTTTCACTGCAATTTTAATCAAATATTCCGCAAAATGTAAAAGTGTAATTAAAAAAAATACTACAAAACTATTTCAGTTTAGTTCTATTCTCTTTGATTGCATGAAAAAATCTTTATGACGTATTAGCTGCGTCTCAATGCTATCTATGGCGAAACAGTTGGTTTGCAAGCTAGAAGTTTTGCAACCCCAGCCCAGTGTTGCCAACTGGTATATATACAGTATATCTACCAAATTTGAAAAATTTGGTATATTTTCAAAGTGCTTGGTAAATAAATTTTTGATTTGGTATACTGTATGAAAATTTGGTTATATATTTGGTATATTTTTGTTGAAGCGCTTCGTTAAGACTGTAAACCAAATTAATTGGTATTTTGCAAAGCGTAAAGAACGAAAACATGGTGGTGTTACTGCTAAATAAAAAACTAACATGATTTTGCGTAACATGGGAGCAAGCATGCACTTTGACTAAGTGGAAAACGAGACTAGAAGAGAGCTGGAACGTTCTGAAAAACTGAAAGTAACTCTTGGTTTTCGCTTTAGTCAACCAATGCATCCTAAAGTTGGAAAGCTGCGTACGAGAGTGGCCGATGAACCAGTCAAATAGTGGTTGATAGAGTTTGCATAGCTTGCAAATCAGGATTCTGCTGGTGCTGTGTATCCCTTCTGTAAACTGCGCAAAACAAATCAGAAACTGCCAAGCAGGTATTATACAGCATAACAGTGGCGTGTCTATGCAAAGTGGCGCCCATGGCAAAATTTAAATGTGCGCCATTACTGATAACTTAAATATTAAACATTGGCACAATTTTTTGCGAAAGATGAACTGTAAGGAAAATAATTCTTATAAAACAGAAAATATTTGTGTTTATTTTTGCTTTAAAATTTTCAAAAAGTAAAACATAAATTATCAATGACCACAGGTGTAGGAGCAAGCAAATTTTGGGGGGTGCAAAAGATTTTTTCCCAAATTTTCCCAAACCTGCACAAAACATTGTCGTGCAACTTTTGCGACCGTTTTTTGGCGAGACCTCCAAAAGATGGTCTTCGCTTGTTTTTCTGCAAACGTTGGGCGGAATTTTTCGAAGTCAACAAGATTTGGCGCCATTTTCGCCCAGACTTGAAGAGATTTGCCCAAATTTGCGGAGATTTTGCTCGATTTTTCAGGGAATTTGCTCGGATTTTCAACAAATCAAAGTTTTTGGGGTGCGAGCGCCCCCATTTTGTCAAGCACCCCCCGCCTCCTACACCACTGTCAATGACGGCTACTACATACTTCTAAACTCATTTAGTTTTATTATTGATGAAGTTCAAAACATTCATATCGTAGTGAAATCAAACAACGTATTGCAACTGCCAACGAGAATTTCTTTTAAAACGAATCACATTCAATCTTATTTGTGCAATAAAAGATTTAATGCAAGTCATGAATCACTTCTGTTCGCAATCCACAATTCCATCGATACATAAACATATCCAGCCTTTTCTGGTTAAATTACACAAAACTTCTAATTAAAATAAAACAACACTTTCCGTGCCTTCATCGAAGCAAACTCGTCTATGATTTCATCAGTGAGCTTTTGCTGTTTCGTCCCTTTCTATTCTCATCAAAGCTATATCACATAACCATCCCTGACTTGTTGTTAATAAATGAGGCCCGGAGGTATGAAAGGACCGGTTTCAGTTAACTGAAAGATCGTTCGCAGCTTGCAGTAAATACTGTATAACTGCTATCGTCAGCATTATTTGCAAAGCAATTCGAAGAATGTCTGGAGGTTTTCAGGACGCGATAATTTTAAGTTTCACCACTTGAAACCAGCATTTTGTACTGTATTGAAGAAAGTACTTGTGACATTGTTGGGACTTTTCGGCGCCACCCGCAGGTATTTGGTCCCGCCATGGTGACTCGGCCCCCGGGGAATTGCGGCCCTTGTCCCCCCTTGTTACGCCCGTGAATGTAGCATTAACGAAAAATGAGTGTCAAAAGAAAAGTGTCAGAGGTTTGAAAATTGAAAACGTCATCCTGCTTTGTAGGCTACGGCAGAAGCCTATATATCGGCTTTTTGGCGCGGTTTTTGCGATAACTCGCGAACCACTGTTGCCAAGATCGGCAAGTAAGACATTGTCTTACGACATTGTCTAATAAAGGTTTTTGAGCGATCTTTTTAAGCCCTAGAAAAGATATGTTTCCATTTGAAATATTTCAGAAAAATTCATTTTTTTGTTTATTCGCAAGCAATATTCCACAGCTTTCGGTTATTTTCAGAAAGTCAACGTCACGCTTACCTGTCACCATTTTCGAAGCACTTTTTGGCTTGGACTCCTTGCAAGGACCACAACTAACCACAAACACCAAAAAAGTCACTCATCCTTGTTTTGTGGGGAAACAGTGTTTGGGCAAAAAATGAATTTCTTCAAAATTTGAAACAATACGAATTTTTAAGTTTTTACGCCAAAACATTTGCCAAAAGCATTTCGAGAGTACCATTGGAAAGAAAGGGAAAAACCCTAAAAAGTCCATATTTTTGATATACGCTTTGCCAATGCTTTGTGGAATTTCTGTCAATGTTTTAAATTACCATGACTATTTATACTTTTACTTCCAAGGCCCATCCCTCTATACTTTTACTCGAAAGTTGGCAGGATTTTGTAAAATGTGAATGTCAACATGTTCTCCGAGTTTCAGATTTTTTCGTTAACTGGAACTGGAGGTATGGGCCTTGGAAGGCGAAAAATGATAAAAACGCCCCAGAAAATAGACATTTCTCCCTGGATCCCCAAAAACATGTTGAGGGTTTTGTGCCTACATTTTTTTAATGTTTTAGATATGGTTGAATTTTGTATGCAGAACGAATTTTCTGCCGTATTTTTTTCTCTCTCCACAGGCCGTGAAATAAATCTACTGTTTTTCTGGTTAACGCAAGATCGTTTTTTCCCGGCCGGGCATCACAAATACGCCTTTGAAACAACAAAGATGTGTCGTCAAAAAATCTTGCTTGCAATGTTTTACATGTTGATGTAGCTTCAGTGGTTCGCGAGGTATCGCACAAATCGGGAAGAAAAGCCAATATATTCGCTCCGGGTTCAATCAACTGTGTCACGATTTTTTTGCAAGTTTGCCTACCGACTGTAAAAGGGGCGTCAAAGGCAAGGTTTACCACGTGTCCTCGCCAAGGCCTGTTCCCGAATCCCTCGCCCTAAATACCCTTTTCCGTGGTACATATGGCGTAGATAGTGACGATATTTGCATCATGCTATTTTCAGACGAATGCAGAGTTTATTTGAACACCAAGTTCAACAAAATATTGTCTGCACAAGTTATAGGAGTTGCAGCATTCATGTAAACAAAAAATCTAGCATAGGCTTCAAAACTTTGTTACAGGCCCGTTGTTGCAATGTAGTATTGTAACAATCAACGAAGTTCCACATGCACAATAAACCTCCGACGTTCGCGAACGCCACTATGCTTGTTACGGTGCGTACCAGTTGGAAGCTGTTTTGTTAAATAAGTTAAGGTGGCGCGTTCAATAATCGAAATTTGACTTCGGTTAACTACTACTAACGCCAATAACATTGATTGGCCAATAGCGACACATGGAATAGAATGGCTGATGAAACCCTGGATGCCTGCTTGATTCTGTCGACTACCAAAATTAAAGCAGAAACTGACTTAATAACTAAAACCAAGAAACACTATTTTTTTGTTGTTTGTTGGTGTGTTGTGTGCCTTTTTCTAGCAGAAAATCTCTATTTTAAGTCCTAAATAATGAAAAAAACTTCAATATCAAAATTACCCTAGAATCCAACATTGCGTTAGGCGGTCAGCAAACATTAGGTCTATTGGAAAAGCAAACCAGTCACTTAATCGCAATGGAGTTTCTCTTTTTGCGGCCCGCAAATCTTTCCTCAAACCGTAATGTGACCCTTCATGCTCGCAGTCTTGGACCACCCTGGCCTAGATGATTGTGCTTAACTTTGTTACAACTGCCCTTTTGAGGGCAACCATGCAGTTGCAACTGGCCCTTTGAGGGCAACCACAATGTTGATATGGCCCTCAGTAAAAGTGCGTTTGACACCCCTGGTCTATCACAATCCTAAAGGCTACGAAGAGGTGTGGTGACAGCGCACAACCTTAAAATACACAGTGAACGGTTGTGATTTAACTGCCCCAAAACGAACACAAACTGCTGAGAAGAAATGCAACGACTCGACGGCCAGTGACAGGCGGCCATCGACACCGTACTCCAGCAACATTCCCACAGTTTTTACGAGGAACCCGGCCATATGCTTTCTCAAGGTCGACAAAACATGTGTCGATGCTTTTGGCTTATTCTTAAAAGTTTGCTGGAGAGCGAAAATTCAGCTTGGGGCGGTACGACCGGGATGAAAACCGCACTTGGTAACATGCAGCTTTGGTTGAAGTATTTCTTACGTGACGGTCACATTTGTTGACGCGAACTCAGAACATAAGGTTTACTTTTATCGCCTGTGCTGCACTTTTCCTTCTATAACTAGACGGCTTCCTATTGCCGCTTGATGTGACGTCACATGTTGCATCTTTTTTCAAGGAACTTGGCCTACACTTTTCTAGGGAGGATAAGGAGAAAAAACAAGTACGTTTTGGGGAGTTAACGCGAACCTAATGGGAATAAAGCAATTGCGAATAAAAAATTACGTTTTCTCAGTAGATTCAAATTTGCGAATAAACGATTGCATAACATAAACGAATTAATCGCATTATATGTCAAAGAAAGAGCTAACTGAACGAAAACTAACATACTTTGAAGTTTGCACAAGTAACTCTACAAAAAATTCAAAAACCTCTTTAATTTTTGTCAATACTTGATCGGAAGATTTATTCAATTTATGACAAACAACAAACTAGTGTTGAATAGAATGCAGTATTAGGTGAATGGAATGTAAAAAAAAATAGATAGATAAATCTGGCACAAAATTATAAAAAAAAACATTATGAAGTTTAGTGCGACTTCAACAGTTCTTTTCTTTTACACATTATTGTTGTAACAAAAGCATTCTCGAAACCTCAGTAAAGTGCTTTTATAGTTTTTCCCCACCCAAGAGGAGATACAGCAAATCAACCACAAGTAAGTTGTGCACATAAGTTGAATTCACATCTTTTTGCATACAAACAGCAAAATCAGTTTCAGATGTTGAATTAAGCGGGATCGTATATATCAATCTTTCTGTCATTCGACCTATAGTTTGTTTGAAATAATACATATTTACCGGTAGTGTTATAGGCTAGCGCAAGTTTCAGTGAAAGCGCTTCGTTTGTTCAAGTTTTGCTGGATTTGATTCGGCGTCTTGTGAAAAAACTACTTCCTTGTTACAAAACGTCTGTTTTTGCAGACCTACACGGCAACTTCAACGAAAAACAGCATCTGCCACTTTTTGACAAAAGACCTCCACCGGCAACGATCAAAGACACGTCTGAGATTGGCGCACATGGCGGTTCATGCATTTTTTCTGCATTGTTGTTGTTGTAGAATGTAGATGTTGTTTTTCGACCAGTTGCGCATCATGTTGAAGAAGATATAGCGTGCGCGTTTATTGCAAGCTGGTTGACATGACACGAAACACACTTGTTTAGAATTGGCGGTAGGCACTGAACTCTGAGTTATGGCGCCTTCTGGACCTGTCCGGCCCAGGAAAGTGATTTCACCAGTGCAGTGGCTCCCAACTTGGGTGCCACGGCACCCCAAGTGCAGTTCACAAAAGTGGTCTCCAACCTTTTTGTTACCGCGGGCCAATCAACGCTTGACAATTTTACCGCGGCCCGGAAGTACTCTGTGATAGTTGTTTTTTTTTCAACACCTGACGTGAATTGACCAGTTTTATATGCGCACAACAGTGCTTTCACAGGAAGAATCGACTAATCACATGACCAGTAAACGAGTGGTGTGACCACCAGTCCATAGTTTTGTCCCCGCTTACCTATTGATCCGCTGCCCAGTACCGGTCCATGGCCCGGGGTTTAGGGATCACTGTTTTACAAAGTGGTTAGGGACCACTGTTTTACAAAGCTCACGGGTACGGCGAGGGGGCAGGCAATACGTTTTGCAATGTATCGTTAAAAGTTTTTTGAAAATATCATCGAATCTCAAAGGCATTAGCTATGCCCGCGCCACTGGGTGCAGGGAATTATATATCTCTTCTGAAGGGTGTTGCAACCCTAAAACGTTTGGGAAACGCCGCACTAGTCTATGAAGATAATTTGCATAAACTTGAGTGAGACACGAAGCATCACATCAACTTATTTGCTGATTCAACAAACCCAAAACCAACGCCATTAGAGAAACATTTGGTAGTAAAGAAGTACAGAGGAAAAAATTACCGCAAAAGCCTGACTATTAATACATTTGTTCATGTGTGTTGTTTTCAAAGATCAACGCCCCAGTGTGGTTAGCAACCAGACTGCTCCTAAAATTTTCAAGCCAGCAACTATCTTGAGTACAAAGGGGGCCAGTGGAAAAGGTATGTGTGCTCCTGTGTTTGCTGGATTATACCAGCAATAGGTTTAAGGTTTGATTTTTAGTGTTTCTTTAAACAATTGGAATATAATTTAAAAAAAGTAGTCAGCGCTTCTTAAGTGGCTCGCGCGGTCGTTAAAGGGTTAAACAGTGTTGATTCACAAAAATCAACTTTATTTGTGTATTTGAAACCTAACAAATTATTGTGCACGAACATGGTGAAATACTGCAAACACACTGGAAACAGGGAAACAGTGAGAGTTCCACAGAAAACGTCGCTGGAAATTTTGAAGACTTCTGCAAAACAATAGACACGTTTTATTTTATGCTACCGTTTGGAAGTAGGGGAAAAACAGAATATTAATTGAAACACTGAAATTATTTTTGCACCCTGAAATTATCTTTAATTGAAACACTTAAATTATCTTACACAAACACTGAAATTATCTTACATAGGAAACTCTCCTCCTGCAGTTTGGATGCAGCCTGTTGAGTTCATTCATCGTTCACTGAACGTTTTTAATGTACGATAATATACCGTGTGCATGTATGTTTATATCTCTTATAAATTTCATTGCAAAATCAATACTTTTAAGTCCAGGTCCTCCCAGCTGACAGGTTTTACAACCAAATGATGCTAAGGAATCACAACGTATGCTCGTAACCTTATTTAACCATTTTCGAAACATTGAACTTATTCCTTACACTATTATGGTTTTGTTTCTTTTAAAACACCGCTGCGAACAGTTTCGCAGAAAACACATCAATCAATGTTTCTCTTGCAAATAATCGTTGAAAGACAGAAAAAAAATTTTTGTAATTTTTTGTTGAAAAAAGTAAAGATTATTAATAGGAAACAAATTTTGTGTTTTCATTAAGGCGGTTCTCAAGAAAACGAGTGAATTGTTTTATCGGACTCACTAAGGTNTCCACTGTATAATCAAGTTAACGTTTTTTTCTCAGACATGTTTCTACTGTGAGAATTTTAATGGTATTTGCATTGTTCATNCACGACAGCTTTCACGACATTTTGAATGCAAAGTTAAACCTCATACCAAGTGATCGTAGTGTCTGAAATGTATATGTACTTCAAGTTTTCAGGCAGTGATCCAAAATGTTCTTTAAAAATGTAAGGTGTTTACCAATTTACACATTTTTGAAAATCGTTTTTTGAAAAATCTGCCTAGATATCATTAACGCAAGCTTGTTCAGAAAATGCATCTCCTCCTCATGCAAGGTAAAATACGTTTTGAGTTATCAGTCCAAAGTAGTAAATTTTTTAATGATATTCGCAGAACTTGAATTCACAAATGAAGAAGACAATGATGTTAAGGGCAATTATTCTTCTAAAACACCGTTGGCAACGATCATGAGCACAGGTGAAGCAGGTGAGATTGAAGGTTAACTTTTGCAGTATTGTTTCATTTTTTGAAAATTAAACAAAGTACATTAATGATTTTAAAATTAACTCGTTTTGATGAAATAGAGCATGTCAAGGCTCAAGGCAGTTATGTCACTCAAGCGAGCTCGCAAACACCGACCGCAACCATCATAAGCACAGGTGAAGCAGGTGAGATTGAAGGTGAACTTTTGCAGCATTGTTTCATTTTTTGAAAATTAAACAAAGTGCACTGATGATTTTAAAATTAACTCGTTTTGGTGAAACAGAGCATAACAAGGCTCAAGGCAGTTCTGTCACTCAAGCGATCTCACAAACACCGACCGCAACCATCATGAACACAAGTGAAGCAGGAGAGATTAAAGGTGAACTTTTGCAGCAATGTTTCATATTTTGAGAGTTAAACAGAGTTCATCAATGGTTTTAAAATTAATTTGCTTTGATAAAACAGTGTGAAACGTGGTTAAAGAGGGTTCCGCCACTCAAAGTAGCTCACAAATGTCGCTGCCCACTTTCTTGAGCCCTGTTTTTTTCTGGTGAATATAACGGTGGACGTTTTGAGACGATTTTTCCACTTCGTTATCTTCATCGTTTGAACGAGCGAGTTCTTGGAATCCACTGCTAGGCCGCACTAGATCTCGGGGAAAATGTTGAGCAGCCATTCGATTGTCCGTCATAAAGATTTGTCATTGTCAGGCCATGCGGTCCATGTGGAGGATTAGACATGAAATACAACACGGTCAGTGGTCTGTGCCTCTGCGCCACGCTCACGCAGCAGAGTAGGCCATAACCCATTTATGTAACCAGGAGCGAAAATGTCCGACGATGGTGCGATGACGGCTAAAGCCGAACTCGCGATATTATTGGCAGGGCCATTCCGTGAGGGTGGGTGCCGACGTCGGGGATGGAAACATGGAGTCTTTTAGGGTCTTGTCCAACCACTTCGCATTCCATCGGTAAGCCGCCCAGTGCGCCGCACTTTTGTTGTTGTCGTCGTCATATGACTGATGAGTTGTTGGGCGGCAGGTACAAATGGGTATTTTGATTTGAGATGCAGTGCGTTCCAACCCGGTGAACGGGTGAGAGCTGAATGGAGCTGTCGTCTAGGCTCTGTGGCACGGCTTAGCAGAAACAGTGTGGCTCTTTTGCGACGAAGATAGGCAGTTTGGATGCTCGCAAGGATAGGAAAATTGTCAACTGGTGTAGGACACAGGCATCCAGTCACAGTTTGCAAGGTGTCGTTGGCGATAGGATCAATTAGATCCTGGCGACAGGATCAATTAGATGGATATAAGCGCCACTGCACCTGGCGTTTTTTTCACAATCTTCCTATTTAAAAACAGGTTAGCGATTTTCGTGATTTTTAGATTGTCCGGAAAAATGCCGCCACATATGCATTCGTTGCATTCGTTTATAAGATTTGATAGAAGAGTTGCCCGTAAATGTTTTGACAACTTCAAAGCGCGCACTGAAATATCGTTTTTGGATTTAAATAAGCACGTAATTTAACACCTTCGGCGCGGCGTGACGTCTGTGCGAATGTTCAGCCGTTGTGGAGAGATTTTTGGGATGTTTTTGCTCAATAGCTAGCTAGAGTCAAAGGCACCAAACTCAAAATTTTTAGAGTCAAAGGCACCAAACTCAAAATTTTTTTGATCGATTTATCTCCTGTTCAAGTAAGATGCATTGACACAGGACGAACATTCGTGTAAAATATGGTTGCAGAATAAATCGCACAAAAAAGTTAATGTGTCTTTTGCAACAACTTACTGAACCCNATTTACTTGAAAAAGAGCGTTGCTAGCTTAGCCACCCCACCCGCAGNNAGAGTACGGTGAAGTGCAGTTGCTTGAAAAATCAATATCTTGGCATGTTTTTCAAATAACGGTCTAAACGTTTCTGGGAAAATTCATAATAATAAAAAATAACTTGCAAATCTTCATTGCAAACAAAATAGTTTCACAAATGTTCTGGTGCTTTACACAACTAAGTTGCTCAACCGTACCTCATTAGACAAAGTTTTGTAGCCAACGCACTTGAGTAGTTCCGATCCAAACATACATAAATGAAAGAGTACTTTCTCTATACACCTGAAATTTTCAGATACGATGTAATTTTACAAGACAAATGTTCGTGTAAAATTTGGAAGAAAAAATCATGCATAAAAATGTATTGTCTTCCACTCTACAACTTAATCAACACAAGTTTCTTAAAGCAAGCGCACTGCCAGCCACGCGCAGCAACCGCTGACTGATGCGCTGTTGTGGCTTTCCCAGTCTGAGGAACCAAAAAAACAATGTAGGAGTTTGGGTTTAGCCAGCATAGAGGTTGCTTGTAGGAAGGTCGTCGTGGTATATAGAATTACTGAATTCCCCAAACGCTACTAGCAACCAAGCAGTTTGGTCGGTGTGCGAGCGCTTTTCTGACTCCCAATTAAAACTGCATGAAATTTGAAGATGCCAAGTCGAAGCAAGGAGTTGGCTCTTACCCTTTTCATAGTTTGCTTCACAGATTTCCTGGTGCACATATCTTTATGTACAAAAGGCTTCTGATATGCTTTAGCAGCTGCAGCAGCAGAAAATTCTTTGGCGATAGCGCGACAGCAGAACAACAAACGTGGTCTGTGCGCTAGCAAGTCAAAAACTCGACTCACGAAAACGTGACGTCCACGCCGCTGGATCAAACTTGAATAACGAAAACGTGTACCGCATGCGAGGCACAGCGAGTAACTCTCAAACCTCCACGCAGTAGCGTATCTGTGCAAGCTAGCAGCCATGGCAAAGTTTAAATGTGCGCCTTTTTCAATAATTTTTATATTAGACATAGCACAATTTTTACGCAAAATAAACCATGAAAATAATAAACGTGTCAAAACCGAAAACATGTTAGCAAATGTTGCTGGATACTAAACTGCATTACTAAAAACGTTTTTGATCATATTACCTGAACTTTTCAATGTTGCAAAATTTCGTTGCACAGAGACAAATACGAAACTTAACAAGGCAAAAACTTTTTAATCAGTGAATTTTCCTGATGAATGTTTCGAGGTGTGAGGAACATTTTCAGAAATTTGTTTTGCAAAAAACTAGTACGGCAAAAGTTATCGCGATGGCGATAATATGAGTTTTCTGATAAACTCAAAGACCGAGCATCTGAACTACAGAAGCCATATCGTTTTGGCGTGCAAGCTTTGCTATAGTTTGTTGCTGGAGAATTAGCGCGCAGTTGCAGTTCGCCAATCGACGTTGAAGTTGTACATTTAGTTGCCGTGCCTTAGAACCTGTGTTCACCTAACTGAAATATTTGCAGCTGTGTGCTTTTCTCCTTGTTCATTGTTTGTCGCTCACTCTTCCAACTGGTAAATAATCCTGTTTGCTCAGTTCACCTGCGCCTGACAAAAAGCTTGGTTTGCTTTGTTATGTTGCAAAAACATAATCCGCAATCAATCGCTGTTAAAGTTTGCTGCATGAAATGTGACAAAAATGTTTGCACTGATCATCTTCGCTTCCGTAGAGATTGCTGCAGAAAATAGGAGGCAGCAACTCTGTGAGAATTGTGGTGAATCATGGTAGGCGAAAGGGCGTCCAATACGCGTTTATAAACTCGCGTGAGTGGTAGCTCTCCACAGCTCGCAATAAATCTGGCAACTTAACAATGACATTTTGCGTGCCAAGTCGAATCAAGGCTGATGTAAGGCTCTCGTCTCTTTAATTAAATCATTTCACAGATTTGTAGATGAAATACAACAAAATTCTTTTGCAGGAGGCTTTGCCAGAGACGCAAATCGACAACAGCACGGTGACAGTGTTGCGACGCCAATCTTAATTACACTTTTACATTTTGCGCAATACTTGATGAAAATTGCAGTGAAAAGTTGCACGCAAAAATCGAAAAATTTACAATGTAAAATTCCTGGAAACAGCTCAAAACATTGAACCACATATATTTTGAGTATTTAGGAAGCTGTTGGAAACTGTAAAAAAAGTTGCAAAAGTTACAAAAACTTGCCCTAGTTATAAGAAAGGTTCAATCTGAGGTGCTGTGTTTCACGCAAAAGGATATTAGTCAGAATCCAGTTGAGACGATTTAAGTTCGTGGCTGTGAGAATCCGGCTTTTGCTGAAATAACAGCTGTTAAGCTTCAATAGATTTACAAATTACTTTTCGCGGTTCACTCCGACTCCACGAAACTCCTTCGATCAGTGGCGTAGGCAGAAACGTTTCATGGGGGAGGTTTCATTCAGTGGCATAGGGTGTCATTTGCATTTGGTGTGCGCTGTTTGTGACGTCACAAAATGACGTCATAGTCCTGTTTCCAAACCAACGTTTTGGCGAAGTTTGTTGACATAATATGCA
>JGI24158J21664_10010509_pt1 | contig 12346 bp, 5 predicted proteins | sample Ectturendosymbi3_FD_21664 | JGI IMG/M metagenome (IMG submission 21664) | reverse complement strand
AAACTCGGCTGAGACATGTAATCAAGTTTGTAGAGTTTTGCGGTCGTCAGGAAAGAATATCAAAGAAACAAGATGGCAGGTTAGTTGGAAGGACCCCAGTTTTCGTGGTGAGTATAGTCAATCGTTTATCTACAAATTACGTGTTTTCCTTGACTATTCTAATCAAAAGCAACTTTTCCTTTTCAAGGCTTTTGCTTCCATAACTTCAGCCCTCCCCTTAGAAAAATCCTGGCTGCGCCCCTGCAGTGACCCCCATTCGACTACGTGACTATTTATCGACCCCTTGGATGGTCCACTTTTTATGACCGATGTACCCCTGTGGACTTGTGAACCTAGCTCAGAATACCCGTCCACAAGATACTCGGTATAAAAACAAGTTATGCTAAACGCTTTATAAAATTAACGTTTATCTTTGCTTTTCTTGACAGGGTTCTCGAGGCTGGGTCCCATAGAGACTACTACACTAAGGCAAATAGTCAATGCCACCAAGCCTAGCTGCTGATGACAGGACCGTTATACCCTTTTAAACGGGGACAAGACCCCCCATTGTCTGGGATTTTTCTAAGTACAAAAACATGAAATTTGGCCAGAACTTTGTTTCCTTTTTCACTTTAAAATTCCCTAAATTTTGTTAAAGTACGAAATCGCCTAAAATTTTGACAGGACTCTATTCCCTAATCACATCTAATATGCCGAAATTTTTTCAAAGTCTGAAGTTAAGTAAAATTTCGACAGAACTTCGTTACTTCACGTTTTTACGAAACTATCTGGCAAAACCTAACTAAATATCAGCATACGTCCCTATCTACATTCAGACTTGACACCAAATTGTACTGAATCTTCGTGCCTAGAAGATCAGTTAAAGTCTGATTTCAAATGCTCCCTTGAGCATAGGGCTACAAAGCGGTCCTGGTTCACGAATTTGGCAGGCCCCCCAAGTTCGCCCTTCCTCAGTCAGACCAAACTAACAAAAAAATATTTGCGGTTGCGGCTTCTTAAGAGGCTTCACCTCGGTGGAATTCTTTTGTTTATTCTATTGTGAGAAAGTTACGCAATCTCACTTCGAGATTTCTTCTAGTCTGGCTCTGGTTTCTCTATGTTGTGAACAAACTCTTTGTGCATTATTTTTCCCACTTTTGCTCCTGATTCGCAAGACTAGTTTTGTGGCTTTAGTTTCTTCATGCGCAGACATTGCTCTTGATTCGCATGATTGATCGGGTGGTTTTTTCCCACTCTCTGCTCCTGAGAGTCCCTTTTGATTTCTTTTTGTTGTGACATTACATTATTGCGTAACACGACTCAGTTCGGGTTATTACATGCGAGGTTCGTTTCAATGCAGGCACACAGTACTTAGAAGGATTTACCATCTTTTACTTCGTATGGGGAACGCAACAACTTTTTCAATTAATGTTTAGTCGACAGGTACACACTTTTCTTATATGTTATTTCTTACAACATTGTATAAGTTTCTCATCCTCGTCGGAGTAAGACAGTAACTTCGGTAAATTCCTAATCCTGTTTTGTTATAAGACTCCTAATCCCTAACCTATGGTTCCTATTTTATGGTAATTTCTACCCCGTAATACACAACAACAACAATAAATAACGGAAAACATCAACACATTCATACACATATTAGTTTTACGTTAACATTTTATGTCTGTTTTGCCTACAGGTCAAACAGTTATTTTCTTCAGTTCTTTCTAACTTGTCAGAGGAGTATTTTTTTCGCCTTATATAATTGTCTTTGTTTCTGAGGAACATGTTGGGGTTACAAAAACCACAACACACTTGACCCCTGGGGGTCGATATCGACCACTTTGAGAATCAATACAGTATCGACCACTTTGAAAACCACTACAGTAACAAACATTACACAAGCCAAAATCCAAATAGTGCCTGTTGGAGTTGTTGCAGCAAAAGTGAGGATCTGCAAAAGCAACATTGGGAAACCAAATTGGTAATAGAATTTCCCAAAAATTCTTATTGATTTCAGATTTACAACCACAGATTACCGGCGATGTTCTTTGCCTATGACTCGTAACATTTTTCATTTAATGCACTAAACCACAATAAAACGGGTTTTTCAATGATCAGGCCTTAGTGAAGCAGATTGTCCCTCAAGCCCTGGAATTGTTTTTCTTTGTTTATTTCTATTTTTTACTGAAAAAATATGGGGGAACAAAAATGCAGCATAAAAGGAAAAACTGGCATTGAGTTTCCTAAAAGAATATAAGAATTGCGATTAAACTCATCGAGCGTAGAGGATCAAAGCTTTTGCATTATTTATTTATGCATGAAGTGTATGGAATCTTTACCAAAGAGAATATTCTCGCAATCATACGTCATCAGAACGATATGATTGGTAGCTTGTGTTTTGAAAGAACCTTTGTCCGGGATCGTGACTGCTAGAACAATGACATTTGCAAATTTATGCAGTGCACAGCTGTTTTTTTTGATGAGACATTTCGGTCATTTTTTTTGCTGAGACATTTTGGTTACTGAGAAATTTCTGTTATTTGTCTCACAGTTGTATTATAACTCGCTGTAACAGTGTTCACTGGCCTATAGTTTCAGACATTCTGACCGAAATGACTTAAATTTTTTCGGTCATTTCAAAAGCATTTCGGTCTACGACCGAAAAAAACAAGTGCACAGTATAATTGATAAACCAAATATCAGCTCGGAATAGGGTTGGTATTGTGGTGAGGTGATTAATGTAAAAATGCTATAATGTAACTTCAGTTCAGCCAACTTGTATGCTCAAGTAGACAACGTTTTTTTTGTAGATCAGAGGAATTCGTGCCGGAAGCACCGATTAACTGCGCGAGCCCCTCTTTTTCGATAATAGAAACTGATTCGCACACAAAAGCAATGTCTCAAAGTTAGCAGTGAACCAAGGGTGGGAAACCTACTAATTACCACGGACCGCATAGACTGTGGATTATTTGCGGGCCGCAAATAAGAACTGATTCTAACCTAAAATTCCACCAGTATCTTACTATGACCAATGGAGGCTTCTTATTACAACCTTCGGTAAGTACCTGGTTATAATGGAGCTTTGCTAGTATTTCAACTCATTTGTGATCTGCACAGCTTCCTTCGGCTGATTGTGAAGTTGGCACAACTCATTTCGCGGGAACGGGGCCACCGGGCCTCATATTCATTGCTTATATTTTAGCGCAGTGGTTTCCGACACCCTAGGGTGCCACGAGCTGACACGTTTTTCAATGTGTCGTTGAAAAGATATTTTCAAAATGTCGCCAAACCAAATTGCTATGGGTTCGCCACTAGGTGCCGCAAATTATATTTCTCTTTTGCAGGATGCCGGAAGCCCAAAAAGGTTGGGAAACAGTGTTTCAACGTAATGAGTATTTATTGTTGTCGGATATCTTCTTCTGGGTGTTTTTGTTAAAGCTTTTTTTCTGCTGAAAATCCTGAACAAACAATTACAGGAGAATGCGAAGACGAAAGATTTAAGTGGAAAAGATTATCTTACTGGTGAATGTGGGTCGTTCGTTAGTAACTCATCAAAATCTGACAAAAATCGCCAAGCAAAGTTTTTGGTTTATGTATGCGTTCCACTTGAACTCCATCTTTGAAAAAGAACAACAGCGTTTCGGGGCACGTTTGTGTATTGCACGCAAATCTCAAGCACCAATAGCATTGCATTCTCTTGCTCTGGTTCGGAAAAATTCGGTCAGCTTCGCGAATGCTCGCTTATGTTCGGGAAAACTCGCTCGTAAAACAAAAGGTAAGCGTTGCTCCCGAGCGCCTTGGCTTCGGTTGACCGCGTCACTATCGTGTCGCTCACGTGGTACCACTGATGGACTTCAGGGGGGAGAAACGCCCCAGGAGCTGCAACATAACAACAAAATTTGTTATTGTTTGAGCGGCATAACAAATGGAAAAAACATATAGGATCGGTTGTGTTTACAACGAACAGAACAAGTTTTACTACTTCGACTATTGTTGAACAGCATTTCAAAATCGCAGTTGACCAGGGGGTGGGTCACAAACGACGGGATTGGTTTAAATTCTTAGTGGAATAAGAGCAGTGCAAGATATGAACCCGTCATCAAGTTGGGGCTGCTGGAAGATTACATAGCGAACAGGGGGGGGGGAACACAATTACAAAGGTTATTCTTGGGACAGACTGCAGAGGGGTAGCAAGGGAAAAATTTGCCCTGTGTGCAATTTCAATTTGTAGTGGAAAGCGTTTCAAAAACGGTTACTGTTGGTCTAAATCAACCAATCATGTACAATTTAGGAGATTTCGGACCGAGTATCACCGGTTGCCCCTGGCGACGGGCCTGAAAAGACTAGGAACTAATCACGTTTATTTGACTGCACCTGCAAACAGCAAAAAGCGCCAACGAGTGTCACTGAAACATCTGCCGTGGATCCATCGCCGGACACGGATCACAAAACTTGTCAGCGCATTGAAAGGGTCAAAAACGACCTGAAACCCTCCAGTCCAGCATGAGCACAATCTGCTCGGTTTGAGAGGGAAGTGTAGCAAAAAATGATTTAACTACACAGCGTGGAAAGCGATGAATACAATAGTTCAACAAGCTCACCGGTTGATTATTACAACCAGGTGTCATGTATCTGCTGCTGTGTTGCAAATGTTTAAAACTTTAAGAAGAGGTAACGGGAAGCTTAGTTCGGTAGGAGGGACTTCTCGAAGCTCAGGGGTCATGGCCTCCCAGCGCGTGGTAACGTGACGAATATAAAAGAACCACGTGATCACAGCAAAAATCCCAACGAGTTCATTTATTCGTATTTCGTGAAGAAATTTAATACTTTTTATCGGAGTTACAGAGTCGCAAGAGTCGGAGTTTTTTGGGGAGAATCGGATTCCTAAGAACACTAGGAGACTCCGGAAGTCAAGTTGAATCATTTTTTACATCGTACTCGTAAATTAGAAATCTTAACTCGTTTACTCTGACAGAGAATTATTGCAGTGTACCACGATTTCTATTGAGTGTTAGTTGCTACAAAATTCTTGACAGCCAAGCTTTACTCACGTTATGTTAAAGTAGTCGGATATTTTGAAAAAGTCGCAGTTGGATTTGGGCATTTTCCTCCGACTCTGCAACCCTGCTCAGTGCACTCAAACAAGGCTGAAAGGTCGCATATCAACTAATGAAGAAGAACGCGAGAAATCAACGCCATAATTGTACTCGCAAACCTTTCGGCATTCACTCACTTGACGACGGCTTGACGCCACTGACGACCATGTCGCTGAGGACCCGGTTATCTTCACGCTGTTTCACGAAGGCAGTGTAGTGGCCGCGACTCATGCTTCCAGAATGTTCGACGATCCCGTACAAGTTGTACAGTATGCGCGAATCTGCGTCAACGAACTCCTGCAACAGTTCAAAAGCAGAAACAATGTCGATTGTGACGCGAAACAATCGATATCTGACGAGAAGGCAGCAAACAGATGACGTGTACTGCAGCATCAACAAAATGCAGGCCGCAGTTCAGCAAAATAATCTTTTTCTCGTAACGCTTTAAGATTTTCACAAGTTTCGACGACCGAAGATGCGACCAGGACCAGGGGTGGTCAAACTGCGGCTCTTCGAACCTTTAAATACGGCTTTTTGAGCTTTCCTAAAAATTTTAGATTTGTTTTTCATTTTTCATTTCTGTCGCAAAGTATGGAAATATTGTAAACTGGTGCTGTGGTAGCAAGCGTGCCGAACGGTTTTACTTTTGCAAGTCGTTCCAAAAAGAATTATGATGTCACAGAAGTGCAGATTGCAAATAATAAATTAGCGTTTTTAGATACGTGTTGCGGCTCTTTGTAACTTGGGTTTTACGATATGCGGCTCACACATAGAGTAGGTTTGGCCACTCCTGGATAAGATCATTTTAATCAGGGGTAGGGGACCTGCACGGGTCCCATGAATTGTGCATTATCGCTGGGGGTTCGCACCAATCGATTAATTTCATCTTGAAATTCTACTTTCGTCTTAGCAAGGAAAATAAAGAATGAAAACTGTGTCATGGAGCGAGAGATACTTCTCGCTTACTGTCTACGTGTCGGCTATTCATGGAGTTTCGTTTTTTGAAACGATGTTGTGCTCTATCTTGCGTAACGAAAAACTTGATGCGGGGTATATCAGATGTTCACGCGAGCTGCAGGTTCCCAAACCTTGATTTAAACCATATTATGCTTTGAAAGGTTGAAAAACTCTGAACGAAAAGCAAGTTACAGAAGCGACCAATAAATGAAACTTGTCGTTCAAGTTAATCAATTGCTACGTTTCTGTCTTCCACCGAACATGCGCTAAGAAGCCGTACTCCGCCCAGCTAGCAAATGTCGACCTTTTGCTGATTTGGTTTCCATTGCCTCGTTATTCATGCGTTGCAACAACGTAGGTGGAATCTACGCTTGCTGCACTGGCTCATCGATGACAATGCTATTTGGAGCTGAGAAGGAAGTACCATTTCTCTGTATGGCCTTTTCAGCGCACATATCCTGGGGTCAGTCATGTTCAATATTAAGTTTAGCTATTTCTGTTGCAACCTCTACGAAAAGTTTCGCTAAACGTTTTTGCACGTAATTGTACAAGCAATTAATTTGTGAGAGTAGATTAACACAGAAGTACAGTAATAGATCTTCAATGCAATGAAAAGTAGCAGCTGGTCATTCAAACATAGGGCTAAAAAGACTCTAATGCTGAATCTCTTCACATGTCTGCCCAGCAGCCTCAAATCCACCAGCAACTTACATCACGTGAGTCACGTGACACAAGCCGTCTCAGTCGACATTCGATTATTCGGTCTGCAGTTTGCTAAAGGATTTTCCTTAGCCAGGGAAATAACTTTCGCATTTCATCATTGGGTGGCGATATAAACAGAGCAAATCATTGTAAAGATTCCTTGCAACAATAGCTTTCATTGCAAGACGCTCACTTAGTGGGGGGGGTGGAGTTCGGTAAAAATAAGAAATGGTGCCAGAAACGATCTACTGGCGATGTGGCAAACATGAAGGATGAAAAAGCATCAAAGATGCAAGCCTGCTTGCTTGGCCTGAACTTCAGACTGAGGATTCGTCCTTTACATCTTTGTTTATTTACGCAGCAAATGCAGAGACTCATTTCATCAACAGCTTCCAACGCATCGATAGAAATGACACCGCATTTGTTTGGTATCAAGACTAGTTAGATTCAATCATAAATCTAACAAGTCTTCATAGGAACAGAAAATGCAGCGGAAAGGGCAAACTGTTCGCTTGCTTTAACGATGGTGACCGCTAACATAGTCGCATAGGTGAAAAATATGAAGGTTATAAGAAGCAAAGCAGTTTCCACAACAAGTGGAAAGTAAACGAATCCGGAAGGATCGTGGTTTAGCTCAGAGCAAAACGAAAACCACGCGCTTGGAGGCAGTTCCAGAAACGGGACAAAACCATTGAAAGTTGGGCATGAACCAGCGTGAAATGGCGATGGGGGTGGTCACTTCCTGAGTTTCACGGACAATTAACAAAAAATCAAGCGGGTTTTCTGGAATGCAAGTAAACGATAATTATTTTATACTGTTTCGCTTAATTTTACTCATCTGGTCCTTTTTATTGGAAAAATTTGAGGTAATTTTGGCAAAATTCAGGAAATGAAATTTCTGGAAGGCACTTGCTTTCAGGGAAAATAAAAAAAAGAGCAACTGCTAGAAACCAAGACAAAGGTTGTTCACTCCCTCTGCTTTAGGTTTTTCTGCCCCTCGGGTATCCCCGCAAGCAAGACTATGTTCGCACAACATGCGGCGGGGGGTTACAATGAAATGACGCAAAGCTTGTTTTTTCCAAGAAGATAAACTCCAACAGGATTAAAGCTCAAGTCTGAGAGACTAACCTTGCAATCAGTAGAGCAGAACGGTGCGAGGTCAAAGGTCGTGGGTATGCTGACGTGCTTGTTCACTTTACGAAGATTGAAGCCGACCTTAAAATCAAAACAAAATCAAATAAAATTACCAGGAGCGCAAAGCTTTTCTTAGTGAACATAGACTGCGAATTCATCAGAGACACTTTCGACAACAGCCGACAACATTAACTGCTGATCTCATAGATAATCCGGCATTGAAGTGATAACAGAAAAAAACATAGCATTGCAAAACTTTGTATCAGCCACTAGTAATCGGGGTGCAGCGCAATGAGGCGTAAAGCTCAGCGAAGCGTGACTCAAATTTTGACCAGGGATGACGTAATGTCCTGTTGAGGCGAACTACAAAACCCTTCAACCTAAGTAGCAAACAAAAATTCCACAGTATCACAAGTATTCGACACGCCCAACGCATGATTCCGATTGGGAATCAAGGGCGCCGCAAGCGGAGAAATGTTTTAAATTCATTGATGTCGACATGTTGCCGATGACCGTTGCATATTGTGACTTCACAAATACTATGTCCAAAATGTTTGTTTCTCACTTTAAACGTTTTTTGAATTTTTTCTCTACGTCTTAACCAGTGACTATTCACCCAAATTTTAAATAGATCTTCCCAACATTGACTTTAACCCTTAAGAAAAAGGTATTCCTTCGATTTTGTCAGTTTTTGAAAAGTTTTGATACGATCAGAAAACGTAGAAGGATTTGTGGTTTTCTACATAACTACCAAAGAAAATCTCAAGCAACACTTTTTCCTGCAAAAGGGGAAGAGAAAAACATGCTTACAACAAGCATATCAAGACAAGCTTGACAAACTATAGAATTAAATAATAAGAACGACATGGTATTGCGTCTTACTGGGAAAGCAAATTTGAGCGTTATCATGTTTCAAGATTTTGTGAGTGCAACTACTCCGTCGTGGGCAAATAACAAAAACTTGATAACAAGGTTCAAAACGGTGTCTGACTCTGGAACAAGTTTTCGAAAACATCCGAGTCCGTCCGAACAAACTTTCGGAATCTTTCGAATCCGCATCGGCCTTCCGAACAAAAGTTCGGAAACTTTCGTGCTGGCATCGGCCTTCCGAACAGATTTCCGGAAAATTCCGAACCCGTGTCGGCATTACGAACTAGTTTTCGGAAGTTTCAGTCATAAATGCATTGCATTCCGCGACACTTCTTAAAGACGACGACCAGAATAAAAAAAAAGGTAGAAAATCACACGCTTGTCAATTTACAGACCACCTCACCTGATGAAATCTCTTCAGGTGAATCACCAACACCGGTGGCGGTTTGCTGATCAACATCTGCTTGCTCGCATTGCAGTAAATCGTTTTCTTTGACGCTGCAGCAAAAAAACGTCTTTTAAAAATATGTTATGAGGTGGACAGGGTGTCAATGAAGTTTTCCAATCGAAGTAAAAATGTTTATTTCTGCACATCTCGCCCAATCGCCCGCACTATAACAAAAGCAATAGCATAAAAATCTAATCTATTTTCGATATTTAAAGAAAAATCACCACCAGGCACACATGAGACACGATCTTGCAGCTGCGTAAGCCCACACTGCTGCGAATAGATGTTTCAGTAGTTTTGTTATGTCACAATCTGCCTACGTCATCGGTGAAACCAAAAGATGGCGAGATTAGAATTTCACCCACCACTCGGACTTCTTATTCACCCTCCCCACATGAAACAGTTCCAAAAAACAAGTTAAAAATTAAGGGAGGACTTGCTGTGAGACAAACTCCACGCAAGGTTGAGTGAAGGATGCCAAATGTATGAAACTACCGACCTACGGATGAAGCTGAAATGACAGAATTTCATTTATTTGAAAGGAGGTTAAAGCGGATATCAAAGATGTACATCGGGCATATTTGCCTGAAAGTGAAAGCCGCCAAAGCACAGATATACTCACCCGTCCCTTTGTTCTGCCGCCCGGTGCACGTCTCACAACCGAACTTGTTGGCGCCACTCAGCATCTCAGCCATCGTGAACTGATGCAGGCACGACTGCACGGAGCACTCCTGTTCAAGCAACAACAACAGTGNTGATCGCAGTTTCGCTGCACCTGCTATGACGTAACAAAGAAAACGCAGCACACGAAATCCACAACGACGTGCAAACCAGGACTGTGGAGTCGGAGTCCAAGGAATTTCGGGGTTACTGGAACTGGAGCCTGAAACATGAGTTCCAGTTCCACGGACAGTTTGTGGAGCAAGCGGGTTGTACAAATAATACAATGTTTTTCAAGTTTTCAGTGGACCAAATCGTTCTGGAACCGGAGCCAAAAACTTTAGATGTCTGGTGCCTGAAATCTGAAGTCCAGCTCCACAGCCCTGGTTTCAACTGGTGTTGCAAAGCTAAAATTTTGCGTGGTTAAGTGACGGACTTTCAGAGCTAGAGAGTGCTTTTGCTTGGCCACAACGAACATCCGTCAAAAGATGATTGGAACGCATTCGCAGCAATTAGACCCCACCTGTTCTTTGGGTTGACATCGTGGCGCAAGCGACTGTGGCAGTTTGTTGCCGTACGATGATGACAGCTGTCTCGCCACGGGAGGGTGCTGCGGAGTGTCGAACAAAGACTCGAGACTTTTCTGTCGAGTCATAAACACTTGATGAGCGTTGTGTGACGTTTTATCTCTATTTGCACAGGTTGGGCGCAAAGTTTTCTCGCGTTCAAATATCGCGGCAATGATCGAAAAAACCCGATTTCCGATCCCTGAATTACGAAATAGCTGACATTGGTGTTGTAAGAAAACAACTCTACGAGTCGAGAGACGCTCGCAAGTCTGCAACGAACGTTGTTTTGCGAGTCCAGGAAACTTCTCGCAGGAAGTGACGCAAGGTCTTTGGCGTCTTCATGCAAAATCTAAATTCCAGTTTCATGCACAGTAAAAACGAATGATATTGCGAAGGAAGCAAAGCAAGATAAGATGCAAAAGAATGAAAGCGGTGATGTGAAACTGCGAAAGCTGGTAACGCTAAACCCTTCAACAAGGAACAGCAGTGACACCGAAAAAGCTAAGTTGTGATGGGAATCGAACTCGCGACCACTACCATGTCACTGGCGTGATTTGGCGCTGAACTGTGCAGCTAAGTAATGCTAGAAAGGGCCTGATACGATATTTTTCAGTGTACAGTCACACTCGATCTCAGCATTTGCGACAGGGATCCAGTGCTACCGAGAACAAAATATCTATTAACTACTGCATCGGAAGCAAGAAATAAATATGGTGCATTTCCATTTAACGAAGATTTCTATTGTTTCATTAACTTGAACCAGCGACATCTCTTTGGGGAACGAAGGCAAACGTCTCACGTTGCTACGCAACCAAATACCTTTTGCGGACGGTTGGGAGTAGACACGCGGTCTCCGCAGGAACGACTGTCATCCGAATCGTCTTTGTCCGATGTGTCGTTACGGTCGCTCTCGTGAGAAGTATCACGATCACGACTCACGACGTGACGCGCTTCAGAATCTCCGTCATATGATGCAACGTCACGGTTGTCCCTGTTAACCGCTTGATCTTCAAAAATGTCATTTTCTTGCTGATGATTCCCGTTCGTTTCATTCTCGTGATCACGACGACTCACTACGGAGTTCATGATTGCATGAGCGTGATCATTCGTCACAGACGGTCCTTCCAACTCGTGATCTGTTGCATGCTCGTTTTGTGCGCGAGTAGTAGTCTCACTGCCGACAGAACCATTCACGTCATCCGTTGAGTTCGCATTTTCAAGCAGGTTAACACCTGCATGGTCAACATCGGTTTGACCTCGAGTAACATCGTGACCAGCAATGAACTCATTGACGTTTTTTCGATCTGTTTCATCGATGCGATTCGAGTCACAATGGCGATTATGAAGGCGATTCGAGTCACAAAGGGCATTATGACGGCTTGTCAGATCAGCACCTTGCGAAGCGTTGACCTCTTGACCTGCGTCCTGATCACCGTCTGCTCCGTTCCGCTCTGGTGCTTCGTCGGACAAAGATTCAAGGTCAAGGTTGGTCGCGCCGCCTTTGACCTGCTCGGAAACCAATGTTATAAATGCAGATTGCAGTCGCACGCGGCGGCATTGCAGCTTGAAACATCGTCACAGTCGGCTGCATATCGGTCAGGTGACACAGGTGGGCAAACATCCGCTTTCGGGCGAAAGTGTGAGAGCTGACGTCAGCAGCTTGCTGCACAGCAACCAGCTCCGGCAAGCAAAGGTCTACGAAACATAGCGGGAAACGGAAGCGCAGCATCCTGTAGTTCTTAAAGATTTCATGAGTGATCGCGAGCTATCTGACGTGGGCATGCGGGCTGGTAGCCCCATGAGCTTAGACTCCCACTGGACACAGTAGAGCAGTGTTTTTCAACCTTTTTGCTGCAGAGGAACCTCCCGCAAATGTTTGCGTTGCTCATGGAACCCTCTGCAATGATCCAAGTGTCTATATTGCTACAACC
>JGI24158J21664_10010508_pt1 | contig 12346 bp, 7 predicted proteins | sample Ectturendosymbi3_FD_21664 | JGI IMG/M metagenome (IMG submission 21664) | reverse complement strand
GGCAAAGCTTATATGTGTGCGCTACTAAAAATTGCTGCGCGCTACTAACATTCACACAAAATTTTGCACCCCTGGTCTAGTTACAAGATTTTGATAAATGCAATTTTTGTAATTTCACTCTTTGGATGACCCGCTACCTTGGATGTGCGGGGGCGTCGCCTCGTTCATGCCCCTTTTGCACATCCCTGGTAACAACATTGTGTAAGTTTTATCGTTGCTCTGAAAGCATGCGCAATACCCCACACTGCATGCAATGTGAACGCTGGATTCCCGTCCCATTGTGACGCAACTATAAAATGATAGGGAAGTCCGAAAGTTCGCAACCCTGACTTTCTGAAAGCGTTGTGACGCAGCCGTGAGTCAAGCCACAAGCGGGCGCTTATTGATGGAGACAGAAACTCCGCGTTGAAATGTCCCTTAGGTTCATAATTGCTCGCTTTGCGAACCTTGGTGATCTTGATGAGATTTCGCAATGACATTCGACATTTTGTAAATTGTGGTTAATAGCATCCGCTGACATTTGACGTTTCGTAATTAGTACGTAACATTCCGACCTCAATTTGGCGCTCCCAAAGTGCTGCGCCCGGGGGCAGATGTCCCCTCTTGCCCCCCTCGTTACGTCACTGGTAGCGAGGACAAGTGTCGTCCGGGGCCGACCATAAAAGCCTTTTCCACACCTCAAATTTGCTTACAAGTATTAAAAATGAAAGAAGATCATGTTTCGTGCCCTTTAAGGCCCGCAGAGGGCATGATCGTGCCTTTTGAAGTTGTTATCGGCTATAACTCGCAAACGGATCGCGCTGGAACAGGGTTTCCAGCCTGGGGTATATGTACCACTTGGGGTACGTTTGCCTATCTGAAGAGGTACATTTAAGGTTAGCAATAGAAGGGAAAGTATGTTCATACATTATTTATTTTCGAATATTTAAGCGTATAAATTTGAGACAACAAATTAACTTTGGGACAACAAATTAACTTTGAGACATAAAAACGGAGTCTACCTTTGTAGTCCACGAAATCTAAAAGTTCTATTAAAAATGCAGTGGATTTTTGTTATTTTACTCAGCCTTTTTGTCGCAAGAGTATTTATGCGCACATGCTCATCTGTTGAAATGCTGAAGCGGGAAATGGTGAGTGAAAGGTTGGGACCCACTGGTCTGGAGAGTCATCGAAGACATCCTCGGATTCGGAAGATAGCAATCGATCCGATGAGCTTAAAAAAAGTACCTTTGCATTTGAAAATTCTGAGAAAAATGCAAATTTTTGATTTTCCGGAAGCGATTTTTTGACAATTTTCCGAAAAATTCAAAAAAGTCTTTTCACGCTTCCCTGGTAGCTTTTTCGAAACGGTGTTTTCGCTTGGACTACGTCTGAAAACCCCAACTAACAATAAATTCCAACCAAAGTGAGCCATCACTGTTTTTTTTGGGAAAAAGTTTTGGGTGAAAAAATTGGTTGGATGATGTAATTTTCGGATAAAACGTCATTGGGGCTTGAGAAAAAATGCAAGAAAAAAATTCGTTTCTTTTTTTTTTCAAAAAAAACTAGGCTAAAATCCAAACCTTTAGAGTCCTTGTTTGGCCTTCTAGCGTTAGTGGTTGGAAAGTTATGGCCTAAAATCAACAAATTAATTACTAGTCCCCGCGGGAATTAGCTAATTAATTATCTTCAAAATCTTCCATAACTTTTTTCCTCCCAATATTTTCACTTGAAATTTGGTGGGATGTTGTCGGGCACCAAGGGAAACCGGTTGTGCAAGTTTAAGACATTTAGTGTGTTGTTTGGGTACAATTTACCCTTCAAAGACCCAAAGAGGTTAAAAACAACGCAAAAATTTTAGGTTTTGCACGGTTTTACCCCCCAAAAAATATTCTTCTTTTTCAATTATTTTCGCAGAGTTATGTTCATGACTGATATTTTTATGTAGAAACTTTTTTTCCAAGTTATTTCGTTTCTGCTCTACTGCTTTTTAAATAAATTCAACAATGTTTTGGCAATGTGAAAAACGGGGTTTCCCCAAAATCTGTCACAATGACGTCGCAAGTTCGCGCAACATACCTCAAAAATGCGTTGCTGTCTTCTGGATGCGAAGATGTTTTCACTGACTCTCTAGCGCACTTAGAGTTGCCAGATGTGTTTCGTACAAATACCGGCCTTTTTGTCAACAGTGACAAAAGTCTTATCATCGACAAAATAATAGAGATAAGGCTTAGGCCAAGTTGTTGTAGTTACTGGTGAACACTGCGCATTCAAACACAGCCTATCCATAGTTTGCCAATTGGCGGCTTGGCGCTATTAACAGTAATTGAGATAAAAACTTTATCCGAGAGATTAATTTTTGTACTTAATCACATTCACGTTGAAAACCGCTTTGTACGAAAATAAATTTAAGAAAACATTGAATCAACGAAAGTTGGTAAGAATATTTAAGCATAGAATTTTCTATCTGTTTTTTACGTAGTCGAGTATAAGGTCCACTGGCCGCTACAATGTCACTCTCTTCCTGTCCATTTCTATGATTTTCCTGTATTCGTCTGCAGTAGCCTATAGTAGTTCAGATAACAAACCACCTGCGCTGGTTTCACGGTTAATTGCCAAAAAATGCTCATACAGATCACGTTTAAGACGACCGAGTATGGTAAGTATGACTAAACAAAGGAAAAGAGACAACAAAGAGACTATGAGTATTGTTAAGTTACAAGTAATAATAATTTGCCCCCATTTTGGGGTTAAATGAACTTCGTTGAAGGAACTGTCCTGACAAGTTTCACTACTACGGTAATTATAATTTGAGAGGTTCTGCGTTAGTTCTTTTTGGAGTTACTCCAATGTATTTTTTTCGAAATACCGGCTTCAGGCACAGAATGTCAAAATATCGACTTCTTACCGGCCTCTGCCAAATTAACAGTAAAATACCGGCCAGGCCGGTGAAATACCATCTTGCAACCCTAAGCGCACTGCACTCGCGAGTTATTGCCGTTAATAACTAAAAGGCACCGTGCCCTCTGTGGGCCTTAAATCCAAGGATTTTAAAGAAACAAAGAATAGTAAAGCATCTTGGACATCAGACCTTAACTCACTCACAAACTGAAATGGGTCTTGTTTTTCATTCTCAAGCACGGGTCATGCATGTTCTGCTTGTTCGTCACCTGTCTCATCATTGCTCTTCCTATTATATCTGCCTTTTTTCGAAGCAAAAGGTTTCAAAAGTTAACTCTACTGTCGGCATCGGCGCGAAACCTTCCTATTTTGATAAAATAGGTCCAATAGGCTTAAAACCGACTCTGGTTGGGAAGAGTTGATTTGCAACCCCCATCGTGACTTGCAAACTTGGACTCGCTGTTGAATTGGACTTTTTCCAATTACATGTGCATAGTGTTATTCCTTACTTTCACTGGTTACATACAGACGTCTATTTCGAAAACTTTATTACAAAATCTGCTGTGTCGGATATCCGCCTTTTTATTGCTCAACAGTGATTGCGACTTCTTAAGTTCAAACAAAATTGCTTTGAAAAACATTATTTAGTAAGTGTACCATTGAACAATAGAGTCAAAGTTTCTACAAAGCGCACGTGGCTTTCGGCTGGCACTGATTCACTCTTCTTGCAGTTCAGACCTACAATCTGAACTCTAACTCACAGTACCTATGCATTGCAAACACACCAACTGCACTATCTCGCTTCAAGAACGTCATTTTCCGATACCGTTACGTCATATAGAAAAACAACAGTTTTATTGAAATTGAGCAACTTTACCTTTTGCAGAATTTTTCAATTCACCCGTCACACTCTCACCGAATGACTACGCTACATCTTGTGACACTTGTTTATTGAAAATATATCACTGACCAATAAATAATAGCATGAGATGTACCAAGAAATGGTTGTCGCCAATGCCGATATGTGTTAAGTGACGCAATGATGTACCGCTAGCGCGTTGGCGTTGCTAAGGATCGAACGATAGGAAAAAAAGGATTAAGATATCTTTGATTAATTACCGTGATTCCCAACAGGGTCTTCTTTCAAGAAATTTTGAGTGAGGGGGAAATATAAACATCGACCTACCGGATGTTTACTAGTCTGCAGTTGAATGTACTCTCTGTCCTTTGTTCAAAGGACGTTTGGATGGGGGGAGGAAACAGCTTTGGGTGGAGAGGAAGGTGTAGAGAATGGGGCACAAGTACTCACCAAGTGAGTATGCTTAAAATCCGGGATTTCAAGAAAAACACAGGGGTACTTCAGCACAATGGATTTAATCATGTTCAAAACCAAATTAGAAAAATAAACCCTAAAGTTAACGCTTTCAAATTATCAACTTTTACAATGACCCTATCCCCTGCTACGTATTTCTCTTAACCAAAATCAGTAGCCGACTCGAGGGCAGATTTTTCAAATAGCCTTAATGTTTCAGGTCTTCACTCCGATTTTTCAAATTCAAAATCTGCCTAACGTTTGAATAGTACTTGTGCTTCTTAACAAACGACTTTAAATAACTTGAATGCAGTGAGAGCATTAAAACGTCCTAATTTTTCCGACCGCCAAAGCCATGTCTCGTGCAAGAACCTTTAACACAAGCTTGCATTAGAGTAACTGCACTCCACAGGTGGAAGGAGCAAGGAATCAATCGCAAATTTTTAATAGGAAATCGATTTCACGTGACACAACGCATCGTCAGTTCATAGGTGTAAGAGCAGGCAAATTTTTGGGGCTGTTAAGAATTTTGCCCNAATATCCCCAAACTTGCCCGAAAAGTTTTTGTGCGACTTTGTCTACACATTTTCTCCCACAAAGATCATAANNACCTTTTTGTGATATAACTACCAAAAAATAGGTCTTCATGTGTTTTTCTGCAAACGTTGGGCGCCATTTGTTGAAATCAAACTGTATATTGGGCGCCAGTTTTGCCCGGATTTTCATCAATTTTGCCCAGATTTTCAGGGATTTTGCCCGGATTTTCAACAAATTAATCCTTTTGTGGGTGCGCGTGCACATCATGCGCTGCCGCCTTTTACACAACTGTTCCTATCATTTGCAAGAAATTCTAACACGTGTGAAACGTTGAAAAGCTAAAATAAGGTTGGTGAAAGTAAACAACCTCAAGACTGCAATGAAAAAAACTCACAACTGTGACAAATAAAAAAGAAAATATGTCTTGCTCAACCGCATTCATACGCTGAAGCTTCAAGATTTACTGCAAAAATAACAAAAAATTACTAAATCCCAACGCCAGCTAACGATTATTAACAGCATAGAGAAAGTCGCACACAGATAAATGTAACTTCCCCGCCGGGCGAGGCTTCCGAAATAGCTTGAAACAACATGCGTTAGTTGTTTCAAGCTAACTGCGCGGTGTGCAAACTAAACGTGCGCTTGGTCGCTATGGCAACCAAGTGTCTGTGGGCACGATAGAAAAGCACAAGAAGTAATTACTTGGTTTCTCTTTTGAAATGGTCTAGGAGAATTTGAAGCTTTAGAGACCTTGATTAGCCTTCTAGCCTTACGGGTTGGGAAGTAATGGCCTAAAATATAACAAAAAATGACTCACCACTTAATGGATTTTTTATTTTCCTCAAGAAAAATATTTTCCTGTCAATATTTGACTTGAAATTTGGTGGGATGTTGTAAAATACCACAAAACACCTGTTCTGTTCCGCATTTTTGAGAAGGTTCGTGAGTGTTGGCTGGCAAAAACGTGGCTTCAAAGGCAAAAAACAAAAATCTTTAGATATTTCCCGGTTTCACCCCTACCAAAAAGTTTGAATTTTTCTAATCATCATTGCAAAGCTACGGTCTTTACCGACATTTTTATGTAAAAAGTCTATTTCCAGCGTTTTTGGTTTGAGCTCTATGGCTTTTCGAATGGAAGAAACTCATTTTTCTCAGCAACGTGAAAACCGGGTTTACCCCCAAAACGACGTCACCTGTGCGCGCAACTTACTTCAAAAGATTCGTTGCTGTCTCCCGGATCCGACGATGTCTTCACTGACTCTAGCCCAATCCGTTCAGGAGTTGGTCGATCATAACTTCACCTGGCCACTGTGATGGCCGGCGTGTGCATTAAACGTTCCATTCGAACGGTGATAGTCATTTTGTAGCAGGCAAGCTGGTCCTTTGAAGATGTATGTCAAAGCTGGGAATCGAACCATTGATCTTCTCTGCTGTTGGGTGAGCGCATTCAGGCGAACTTTGAGGAACGCTCTAGCCTTCTCTCCTGAAGTACAGATTCACTGCACCAGCTGTAGCTCAGTTCTGGTATTTATCTTGTTAGCGTTGAACTTTTTCTTGATGGTAATAGCGGATTTGTCCGGTACTTTCTGTCCTTATGCGATATTCATGTTCGGTTTTCAAGATGTGATAAAAGAAAGACATCTCAGTGCGTTCTTGAACAGGCCAGCAGTAAACAGAAAATAGTCGTCAGTCACGTTAATATCAAACATTGTTGCCAGTCAGCTTCTTCCTTTGATCAAAGGCACGGTATGCAGTTAGCCGCAAAACAGAAATGGCACAAAAATTGGGCTGTTGCATCTCAACGGTTTAAAATAACGGCAAGCAAGTTAATCCAGCAACAAAGTTTTTTAGGAAGAGGTGAAAAGGGACTAAGATTCCGGTGCGTTCTTGAACGGGAATGAGGAAATAGCTCAGCGATAAAGTGTCCAGCTCTCAAATGGAAGTTTGAGCGTTCGATCCACGTCTGCTCCATGGGCAAGAACGTTTGCCTCAGCCATCCCGGCAAGGAGCAAGCATTCATGCATCGACCTGCCGCTAATTGCCGTCACCAAAATCAACCAAAAAACAGGTATGCGAGCTAGGTTCTGAAAACCTGTATTTTGCGCCGTGTGCAGCTCAACTTAGGAAACACCGATGTTAAGTGTTCTCCCGTGACCCCAAAAATTTTTGAAAAAGTGGACAAAATATGGTAAAACGTCGAGTAAGCATCGATCGGCATATCGCTGAGTCTCTCAAAAGTTTTTCAAAATCTGGAATTCGGGCCAAATTGCTCAAATGAAATGATGTTTCGAATACGATATCACTTTTAACAGAGCATTTTAATCTATTTCAGAAATTCACTTCCAGAACATTGCAACTATGATTCGCATGGAAAGATCTCATAGGTGAAGGTGAAACAGAAATTCTAAGTGACACTTCAAATTCATTTTACACAAAATAAATCCTTATCAAAAATTTCGTACTTTGTGTGCCTTGATATCACACGCCTGCTAAACTTTTCTGCACAGAGCTGATTGATTTGTGTTTAAGCAGGTCCGTAACTATGTAGGGCCCAAAAGGGCCTTCGCCCCGCCCGAAAAATTTTTCGTTACCCCTGGAAAATAGTGTTGGACATACTTTCAAATTATTAGACATAGTTTAAAAAATTCGGGCCCTTCTCAGAAAACTGTTTGTCCCTCCTGGTGTCTCAAGCTGGTTACGGACCTGGCTTTAAGTAACAAAGAATAACTGGTTGAGGAAAAATTCGCTGGAATTTCGCTGCAACTAACATTACATTGTCTTTTGTCAGTAGATCAGTACCTGCATGTGTGAGACAGCATTTTCAGCTCCTACAAATATGAGGACAAAATACAGATTCAGACTTACATTAGAGTCTGATCTACGTGTTTGCCTATCAGAATAGCTTCAAAAATTGAACAATCGTGCATGCAGCAAGAAGCAGCAACATCCATCCCATTGATGATGTCAGTTTTGCACAATGAAACATTATTCAGTAACATTTATTTATCATTTTATTTTATCCTTCTGCGCGGGTTGGGCAAAAAAATTGATGCGACATGAGATTGGGGTCCGAGAAAAAACAGATTAACAAATGGGGGTCCAAGAAAAACAGATTCACGTGTGGCGTCCGTGGTCCAAAATGTTTGGGAATGCCTGGTCTACACCAACGCGCAATCAAGATATGCCAAGGATGTCATAATGCCACTTGGTCCTCCCACAGCTTTCCATAATGTAATAATTCAGATTTTTGTTTGAAAATATAAACATTTTTTGGTTGTTGTAAGTATGCCAACAGCCCTTTTGAAACTCATATTATCGACTTGTTACGAGTGCTTTATTTACGGTTGGTGAATACACCGTTTCAGCCTTAGAAATCCCGTCATCAAAAATCTCCGCCTATATGAAGGCTATGCTTTTGCTTCCAACATCGCTGGTATGGCAAAGTCTAGTTAAATATTCGTTATAAAAAGTTGTTCATGCCTGGTTTAACGTGGCTTCAACATCATCGGCAACAAATCCGCAGGAATGGCGTGGTTTCCCATTCACCTGCCTAGAAAATAAAAAGTATAATAACGATTTTAAGATAAAGTTCTGCAGTGCAAAACGCAAAGCAACTACCGCAATCACACAATCATTGATTGCTTTATCAAAAGAGCAACGCGGACCCACTTGAAATCTTGTTCAACAAAAGATTCCACACTGAATGTGACGCTGTTTCGACCTTCGCTCCCATCGTCACGTTTTTTGGGCTTGTTTTCATTGTCGGTGCAACGAATAACCATTGGTCTGTGTCAAACCAGGGCCTCCTAAGGCTTGGCACACGCGAGCCAGTCAGCAGGCTTGCCAACCCGTCTTCACCAAAAAAGCCAGATCTTGTCCCAAAAAAGTCAGAAAAAGCCAGATAGCAATTTTAAGGCATATGCACATAAAATATGCATAACCAAACACAAAATAGACATTGAAACTCGTCAGAAACACTGATGTAATACAATTCCAATCTTTAGAAGCATTGTCTTTTCCCGTAATTGCACTGTCGAATATTCGTTTCTTATCAACAACATCGATCATTTTTAGGGCAACAGTAAAGTCTTTGCAATATTATGGCACCCTGTATCGTCATAGACTCTCGTCAGAAGAGATTTGAAATGAAAACGCAGCTCAGACAATGTTTTGTCAGAGCCAATCCTTTCCGACTGAAAAAAGCCAGATTTTGTCCGGCGTTTTTTTTTTATTTTGAAAAAAGCTAAAGGTATTTAAAAAAGCCAGAATTTCAAAATCTGGCTTGAAAAAGGCCAAATTGGCAACCCTGCCAGCCAGACCAATCGCTGTGACGTAGGCACGTTTCTTGACGCACGCTGAGCGGCTTTGTCAAACCAAGCAACACGCAGACGCGACCACTGCGGAGAGCAGCATAATCGCTTCGCGTTGGAACACTGGATAAAAGCGCGGTGAAATATCATGTGGCAAGCTTCTTGCTTCTGGTCTGAACGCATTATTTTCTGCTTGCACGATTTCGAATCGTATGTTCTTACCAGCAGTGCGCAGCTTGTCTCGATTGCGCAACGCGCTGCAACAATCTGCGCACTGCGCGCATTTCAGCAAGGCCTTCAGCAAACATCTACGAGGGCCTTGCTTTGGCTTAGCTCGAGCGATGGTGGTTTGTTGCTGCGCAGCTGAAAGCGATACGAATGCTGTGTGCTGTTCAGGTCAAAGATAGTTGCTGGAAAATATTGGTGTGTGGATATCCTGGCACTATTGCTGTGAAGCGTAGGCGGTGCACCAGATATTCAGGATCTGGATTGTTCATACTTATTTTATCTCAGTCTCGAGGTCCAAATGTCGTATGATTTAGTAGTATAAAAGAAATGAGTAATACTAGTAACCCTTACAGATTAAGCAAAACCAAGATTTTCGTATCGGTCGCTTTTTGTTCTTCGCAGTAATTAATTTTGCCGAAACGGAACAGTTTCCCAGAATTTCGAACAGAGCTACTTCTGTGAGAATGGTTTATTCATGCATTTTTGTGACTCAAATCACAAAGTAACACGAAAGCAGCACGAGGGAAAACAAGAAACTTCAAAGAGCAGAAATTACTGTAATCGCATGTTGATGAGAATATGAAACATCAAAAACTTCAGGTTTAGCAAATTGATGATTGTGTTTTAACATATTTGAATCAGAAAAGGTTGGCGCAAGACCGTATAGATCAAGTTCTCAGCCAGCCCAAGACAATTTTTAATTTAAGATGTTAACATGCAGTAAAAGAAAATTAACAAAATGCATCGAATCAACGTCAGATAAAAATCATTAAACAAAACAACAAAAACAGGAGAAAAACACGTCTATGTGCCGGGGGATGGGGTGAGCAACTATACAGGTAAAAGATTTTAGAGAAAGAGAGTCATCAGAAACAATATTTCAAAAAAGTGACAAGCATGTGAAACGAAAATCACCAGGAATTTTGGCAAGATAGCAGGACATTTTTGTATTGTTTTCCAAGTGAATAAGGCGACAGGCGAGTGGTGAGATGTCAGTTTTCAGGATATACTTTAACGAAAGCTGGCCCAGAGACGCTTTCATTCTGGGTAAATGATATGTTTGCAAAGAAACAAGCCATGTTTGATATTTGTGGACTGATGCAATATTAGAAAGGTAGCTATCAGAGTGATTAGGTAGTTCACTATTATCAAAGGAGTACATGAATTCGACAACTGATAATTTATATCTGGAATATTTAAAACTCTGTGCTTAGAATAAAGTGTGGTTGTTGTAGTTTGTTTTGTCATATTTAAGGGTTATTACCGCTTTATTCTGCAATCTAATTAGAGGGAGTAGAGTAGTTTTATTGGATCTTTCCCAGTTAAGTATTATAGGTTAAATAGGAATGGAAAACAGTAAAGCAAATAGTTTTGAGCACTGAAATGTTGGTGTAGTGCAGGGGTGGCCAAACAGTCAGAGATCAAGAGCCACATGTCTTACTGTGCTACCGCAAAGAGCCACATCAGACACATGGGCACACATGAACATCACCCCATCTCTTGCTCACTCACACACATACCTTTGCTCAGCTAGAGTTAGTGTAAATATCACACACACCAACATGATAATGACAGAAATTTACAAAGCCGCGTGAACGTGATCGCTTATGTATGTTCTTGCGCAACCCACAAAGCGCGATTGGCGCTTCCATGCAACACAGCAACTAATCACGTGTGTCGCGTAAATGCGCTCGCGTTGTCTATGTGCTTGCACAAGCCACAGAACACACTTCCACGCAATGCGTGTGTAAGTCGCATCTCGATCTCGTGTGTAAACAATGGCACAAACTTTTGCGAATTGTACACGAATAAATACGTTATTTATGCAAGGGCCGCATGAAACCGGGCCAAGAGCCGCGGTTGGCCACCCTTGGTACAGTGTTTCAATTTGAAAAACATTCCACATGAGTTGGAGAGTTACGTTGAAGCTTCCGCACTGAGTTTATCAAATTGGTAACAGTCAAACTAGCAAAGCGTGTTCAAACTAATGTTAAAATTGCCTGTTTTGTCACTTGGGCAAAAATTGCGTCCACACCGGTTGTTGGAAATACGCAACAATAGGATACTAATTTTTGCTAAAGTTTCGTTTTCACTGCAAACACTTTTCACGGCTTAATTAAGGAAGAATTTCATGTCTGTTCGAACAACATCTTGTAAAATTGCCACAAAAGTTTGTAATTTACTTGTTGCTAGCGATAACCTACATTACTATTAAGATTTTGCGAGATTTTATGGTGAAAACTGACGCCAGTTGCGGTAATGAATTTAAACACAAACAATTGTTTTTGTGACAAATTGTTTGTGATCAGAGATATCGCAAACGGCGTTGTTTAACGACATAACTGTCTTGGTTACTGATTGTTTGTGGTGAGGGGTATGTCGTGATGCGAGTCTTTGGTGGAAGGCATCGTTAAGCGACATTTTTACTGAGAGGCGTGAAGGTGATAATTCGATGGTTCAAACTTCATGGCTAGCTTTTGTTGAAGTTGTATCTTTCCTTCGGTATAACAGGGTATGAAAATCAAAATATGAAAGCTTATTGGAAAAAAACATTTTAAACTAGTTTTTTAATTTTCGGTAGCTAGTGGTTTAATTTCGGAGAGAGTGTTTTGAATAATATTAGAGATCGACCGATATTTGGGTTTTACCGATATCGGCCTCAATAGGAGTTGAAATAAACGCTGTTATATTCCTCACGCATCCAGACAACTTGCGCAAGAAAGCAGAACGAAGCAAGTCTAGACAGTTATCTTACAACAACGCTAGCAGGTGCGGTTTCATAAACAAACAGACAAGATTAACCATGGAGCATGCGTCGGCCGTCACAACCGAAACAAAGCATCATTGGGAAGTTTCGCAATGCTTGAAGCCACCACGTGCAGGTGTTGTGTGCGAATAAACTCCCGTTGTACTTCCGGAAGTTTTGGCAGCGCGAAAAGTTTGACTGGTACTTAAGGTGCAGAAGTCCAATCGATGCGTAGTTTAGCACAGATTAATTTAAAAAAGCTTGCATGAAAAATGAATTGCGTTATGCTAAGCAACATTTATGGCGTTATGAAAATGATTACAAATGCAATCG
>JGI24158J21664_10010507_pt1 | contig 12346 bp, 9 predicted proteins | sample Ectturendosymbi3_FD_21664 | JGI IMG/M metagenome (IMG submission 21664) | reverse complement strand
GTATCGTCATTAAATGGAAAAATCGGTTATATGCGTAACGTGTTATGTTATTACCAATGCTAGGAAGAGAGCTTCTTCAGTTTGGAACGATTACCAAACACGCATGAGAGTGAGAAATTGATGAAAGAAACTTTATGAAACTAACTATCTTCATCCTGAAAGGATATAAAATTGGGGAAAAAAACAACAGCTCAATCAACATCAGAATTGTTGCCAAAACATCAGCCATCAGAAATTTCTCTCAAAACATCAGAAGTGGTAACACTGATGCATATCATCCACGTGTGCACATTAGGAAGGTCCCAGCTTTATGACGTATAAGCTACACATCAATCGACACTATTGGTAGTTCAAATGCCAAGCTGGCAGTGTATTGTTTCCATGCTGACAGAGCACGGTAACACCCAGCTCTTGTTATATGTGGTGGTACAAACCACGCAGGAATGAAGACAGCTGCTTCAATATTTCTCAAATCTCGAAAATTCATAACCGCTTGATTTGATAACATATGTGTTGCTGTGCCTAGTGGTATTGCCGAACAACGTTCTGCAATGCACCCGATCTCTACGTACAATGTTGGTGAAAAACTAAGAAAATAAACATCAATATTCTGATTACTAAGGGGGGGGGCTTGAGCCCCTTCAGCCCCCACTGGCTGCGCCTTTGACCAGTGGGCCCTTTTAGCTAAGTTTCCCACCTGGCTCAAACCTCTAGTAACGCCACTGATGATAGCTATGTAAAATAAAAAAGGCAAAAAGGAGATTTTGACAATTTCGAATTTCTTCGGAAAATATTTCATTTGTCATGAAAAAGTGGGTATATACTTCAAAAAGAGGACGTATGGTAGCCCTACTTAACAATCCTGCTCATATGCGACCTGTGCAAATCTGACCAAGGCAGACGCAAAATTTGCCAGAAAAGAGTAGAGACGTACACTCTTGTGTTCTACGTGGCTTAGCATTGCATTCAGTAAAATTCAGATACCTGACCGACTTTCAGGAAACCAATAAGTGTAATAGGTGTTTCGTTCGCAAGATCAAATAATATTCAAGTGAAATACTGCCGTCTGGCCGACCGATAATTAATTGCGTCTACAAGCAAACTTTCCTCGGTGAAAACGACTAAGTGGCACGCACATGTCGCACATATGGCTAAACACATAAACATGGTGGGGGCCCTGGTCCCCTCCCTAAATCCGGCGCTGATAAAACCATCATCACACTCTGTCGTGAGTGTCTCGTAGGGCAGTACCTTAAAACGTGTAACGATTTTATATATGGCGGTGCGGTTGTTCATACCATTTGTTGTACCTTGCAAGTAGCCCACTGTAACTTTGTTTACAGTATATCGTTTTTTTGGCATGTAGAGAGTGATTGATGCATATAATGGATGCAAATCTTTAAGTATTTGTCAATGATTCGCAAAAGTCTGAGACTGCAGAGGTGCTCTCAAAATTTTCTGTGGGCATCGGAAACAAATCCCATAAATATGTGTGTAATCGGTAACACAAAAGTGTGTTTGCTAATAAGCCTGTTCACGAATTAGAGTTACTTTGGCGTGCTCAGCGGCAGTTGCTTCAAAGCTTCGACATTTCACTGTCCTAACTGGCACTTATTTCAACTTAGCACAGTTTTGAACCGTGGTTCTATTGTAGAAAGACGGTAGATGATACAGATTGCTACCACAAACTGACTTGGACAAGAAAACATTTATAGCTGTTTGAACGTGGACTCACACTGCAACAATGGCTCCGTAAATGACACTCAAACTAGCGCTTTTTTAGTTGTGCAGTGCTGCGCAAATGTTTCAGACCACATGCATGAATTACGAATTTTTGCCGTTTCACTCATATTTTACTTAATTTGTGAAAATTAAACACCACTTTTTCTATGAAGCGTGAAAGAATAAAACATGAACAAACAAATAAACAGTTTTGCAAAGCAAGTAAGTAGTATTTCTTGTGTCCACAATAGCTCTTCAACAGAGCTTCAATTATTTAAGGCACCTTAACCAAAAGCCTCTTGAAGTATTCGTAAAAGGTTTCTTTAGTCCATAATTCTTTTATAGCGGTCACAAGTGATTTTTGGCTTGCTGGCTGTTTTCCCGACATCTTTTTTATTAACAGCGTCCACAAATTTTCACTCAGATTTAAATCTGGTCAATTTCTCGACCAGTCCAACAACAGAATGTTTTTATACTCCAAAAAATTCTTAACGACCTTACTCTTGTGACAAAGGGGCCCCATCATGCACGAAAACGTTGCATTGATGAACAGACATAAGCATTGTAACTTTTCTTTTAACAATTGATATATTTTGCTCCTTTTATTGTGATTACAGGGGCTAAAATGTGGATAACCATCGTACCAACAGCTGACATAACCCCCAAACCATCTGAATTAGGGAGTGTTTCAGGTAAGAACAAAGTATTTCTTTTGGGGCTGTTTTCCACAAGGTCACCAAACATGTTGCATGCCTACAGAAAACTGTTGCACTGAATATTGGTCAGGAAACAGCACCTTGCACCAATCTTCTGATGTCCAGTTACGGTGAGATTTGGCAAAGATGAGACGCATCTTTATCATTAAAGGGATAAGCAGAGATTTTCGGACTGATTTGCACGCTTTTAGGCAAAAACGCACGTTTAATTGACGTCAGACAGTTGAATGACAGATATTTACACCTGACTGTAGAAATCCCGTTCGAATTTTTTTACTACAGATCATTGGAGATGGCGGTATAACCATTTGGACAACATGTGCATCCCTACTGCTGGTAATTAAGTGTTTTTCATTTCGCTTTCAATCTGCATAAATGCCATACGTTTGAAAATTAAATGAAACTAAATTAACTGAAGACTACTTTGCAGCAATTTTTCTGACGCCTAACTCGAAGGATATTTGTCGCTTTGTACACCATTTTTCATTTTATACGTTCATGTGAGCTCGTTTCTTGGCCTAAATAGCTCAAGTTTTGCTTATTTTTAGGGGGGTCTAATAACTAAAAGCAGCTGGTTGCAAGCTTCAAAAAACAAGATTGACTTAAGAAAGACATATCAAGTTTAAGCAATAGCATTTGATTTGAAACATTGCAAATTGCCACGTCACAAGCGCGATTTTACAGTATATAATGAATTATTTCCATTTATGTCAAATTATTGATAGTGGTCTTAACTTTTGCACAGCACTGTATATGCCCAATACCATGTTACTGAACGTATGCCATTACCTTCAAAAACAGAAGACTATTTCTGGACAAGTGTTGGTTTAAACATAGGTTGTTACAAACGATGACCTTGAAAGTAAAGATTATACGGTCATACCAGTTCACACTTTCAACAGAAATTGCCATAACAAGAATTGAGGCCACACCTGCAAAAGTTGTGTTTGCCACCATCGATCGGGATTTGTTTAGGCACATGAGGGGAGCGGACGTCCCAACGCTGACAAGCTGTTCCATTTGCAGTTCTGTTCCATGTCCCTGTGTATTCTGTGCTTGGTACGTCGATGCATCCTGAATAACAAAAAACTATTGTGCGCGCACATATTCAAACAAGCGTAAATGACGAAATAAATTGCCCATGAGTGAGCTATAGAAGAAGCAAAGGGTTACAAAATACATTTGCAAATGAAGTGCTATAACGAAAAACACTATTTCTTCCTTTCTTTCCTTTGATCTACAACATACCCTTTGATCTGCAGCAAGTTTTACGTGAATTTTTTCTGGCGTCACATCATCGTAAGTTACGTAATTATTATTTTTGACAAAAAAACAAGTAAATAAAACTGCACAGAGTTTCGACTTCTACTATATTTGCAGATACATTACATTTAGAAACTTTTCTGTGTGTTGTACAGTTTAAAGAGTATGACAAAAGCATTGACTGAAAACCATCTAAGCTGAACTGTGTCGATTGTTTCCAATAAACGTCTTGTTTTTCAGCCCTTGTGTAAGCATAATAACGGCAAAGATAAGCCGGTCTTTGACCTTAGTGCACAGCTGGGTTCTGAAACAACCAAATATACTAGCACCATTGTTGGATTTTACAATGGTATTCAAGGCAGAAGGACTAAAAGAAGGTGTGGATGATTTCAAGTCCGAAAAACAAACAGATTTCCAAAACAAAATAACTCACGAAAGTTTTTCAATAAATTCCATTTCAATTTAAAGCTTTTCGCGAGTACGTTCAACAGTTTTCTGCAGATAAACGAAATAGATGCAGGGTGATTTCATGATAATGAATAGAGCTGGAATTTTTGTTAAATGTGTCGAACGTTTTTGGAAACAAATTTTGAAGTGTCTTTGTTAACAGGGTAGGTTTCTTCCCGAAAAGATAATGCCTATAAGTTTCATTANGTTTCGGTTCCACAGACAGACTTTGGATTGTCAAACCGATACCTCTAAATGGCGTAAAAAATCCTGCATTTGTTGAAACCGATGTGCATACGCTACTTAGACACGCTAAATAAAAACCTCGTTGAATAGGTCGAATTTTTTCAGGTTGGAAACGGTGAATAACACTTACTGGCCCTCTGCCAAAAATAAAAATCTAGTGCTATTCTGAAGCACCAACTTGTTGTACCTATATTTTATGCAAGATTCAAGTTTGTCTGAACAGCACGACTTGTTGAAAATACCTTCAGTCCTGGCCTGCCCTTCTTGTGGCAACTGAAGACGCAAAAATACTAAGAAGATTTGTATCACACTTCTGAGCATACTGATGAGCTCTATTGTATAGAACTTACAGTAATAGTGCCAGCAAGAATCTGGTATTTGAAGAAGCATCAATAAGTTCACCCTCAGGCTATTTTGACGTCGAGCTGCAACGTTTTTTGCATCACTGACTTTAAAGATACAGTGGAACTTATATTTAACAACATGTTGAAAAAAGTTTCTACTTTTCCAAAAAATATAGTTCTCTAAAGTCATTAAAAATGAAAGGTAAACTCCCGAGTTTTAAACCGAAGAAGAACAATTTTTTGACGATTATACGCTTTGTGCTCATGTCATAAATATCAGTGACTTTAATGTAAGATGCTATGGCAGAGGAATACTTCTTTTGGTCTCCAGTGCTCTCATCTCATCAGAAGTTATGATTCACCTTAATGGTGTATTGCAAGTTCATATGTATGACACAAGAGACATGCAAACTTGGTGTAGGTGTTGCCTTGAGTTTGATTACCGTCCGGTCTATATTAGGATAATGAAGCTGCAGTGTTCAACACCTAAGGCAAAGAGATTTTTCTTCAATTTCATAAAGCCTACTACTAACCGACAAAACTTTTTAATTTCTCGCTGAGGAAGTTTAGGTATTGTTCAGGCAGCAACTACGAATCTTTTGGTAAAGTTTTTCCGGTTATATTTTGTGATGTTCTTCAAGATTTCCTGCATAAGAATATCCCTGTAAAGCAACGATTTTGTTTGATTTATCAACAGAAGAGCAAAATATTCTCATACAGATTCTTATAAAGGGATTATGTTTCTGTTTCCTTGGTAATACGGTTGCATTTGGCTGTCACATAATTTTCTGAAATCGCTGCAAACCAGCAGATCGAACCTTCGACAAATTTACCAGTATACAGCGAAAACATTTCGCTTTTGTAAACAGGGCTGTGGTGCAGGAACTCAAATTTCAGGCTCCGGCTCCTGCTCCAGGCATCTATAACACCTCCAATATTTTGTGTAACAAACTTCGTTCTGCAGTAAAACAAAACGTGTCAATTCTTTTAGTGTGGGTCTCTAACAAAAGACTCTGCAGATTTTTCAAGCATGGTACTTCTTTACAAAGGAGCAAATTGCCATGGAACCACAATTATGACTTTGTTTTTCCTAGCACGACTTGTCAGCATCACTTTGAAACATGAGCTGCAAACGTCTAAGATCTCGTCCAAAGCAATCCAATAAACACCTTTTCAATAAAATTTGCTTGTCTTCACTGATTTTTTCACGGTGAACGTTCATCCCAATAGACCGTACAAGCGATCAATCTCACACTAACAACGGATTTTTCAAACTTATCATTCTTCTTTTTACACAGTAGGCTATAACTACGTGGCTATCCACTATCGGGACTCACTGTCTCTTTGCATCACCTGCGTTCAACACTCGCATGCGGCAAAACGCCCACTACCCAGTGTTGCCAATCTGTTATGAAAAAATAAACCCAATAATTACCTTGAAAAAAAAAAACAGAAAATAACAAAAAAAACAGACATCCAAAATGTTAAAAAAAGTCGATACCAAATTTTAAATGTACGCTAGCGGTACTTGTACATAAAAATTAAGGTAATATGCATTATTTGCTTCAAATTTTTAGTAAGTTCAAGTATATTTTTAAACATACCGACAATTGACAAGTAACCTAGCAGCAAATAAAATGTATGAAGTAACATAAAACTTAGATGTTTTCTTAAAAACGTTTAATGTTTTTATTTACTTTCACTTAAATGCACAAATAAAACATGTACATGATGCATTCAAGGTCTTACAGTTTTCTTTTCGCCCTAATCATTGTATTCATTGGAATATTTGTCTACTAATTTAACATTCAGAATTTTACATTCATACCTATCACAATGCGCCTATAAACCTGTGAAACAATTAACAGAATCTCAACCACAACATCTTCATTCATAACAAAAAAGCATTCCAAAATCATGCACAAGCAGCCCTTGACACATCAGCAATAGATCAGAGTGCTGGCCTATGCCCAGTGCCGGATTAACAATAGTAGCAAATGTAGCAATTGCTACGGGCCCCGTTTTTTTGGGGCTCGCGGTCTTCCGCAATAAATCTTATTGATTATATTTATATAAGATATTTTTTAATCTAGGAAGTCAGTATTGTGCAAAATTTGCCGTAAGTAGCAAGGAAAGGTTTTCAATTGAAGGCTGTGCGTGTCCAGAAATTCTTTGATTCTCTTTGTACAGTTACGCAGAAAAAGGCATAAGATTGCGGTCAACAGTGTTGCAATTTTAGCTGATTTGCTGCTAAATCCAGCAGGATTTCTCCCTCTTCGATGTAAAATGTCCAATCTACCACTTAGCTGGCTTTCTAGCAAGGTTTTACCAACAATTTGGCAGGTTTAGCATGTAACAAACTCCTGACCAAAAACCTGTTTCAACAGTTTTTCAAGATGAAAACGTTAACCCATGGGCGTCCGCAGAAATTTTTCCAGGGGGGAAAGTTGACATTTCGATTATCCTTTTCAGGTTGTTGACGATGCAACGCAAATGGACGTACACAAAACGCCTCACCCTTTCTACACCACAAAGAAAATGCCCAATGTTACGGCAACAGTTGCAGACAGTGTTTTTCCTCTGAGAAAATTTTACACTAAGTCAGTTTTTTTAATGTGTTTTAGAATTAAAAATCGGGTCCCTAGAATCAGACAAACTTATTAAAGGAAATGTCTGCCGTTCAAAACACCTCTGATTTGTAAAATTTAGTCGGAAATTTCGGTTTCCTGCAGGTCCATATTGGGTACCTAACATTTTCCTTAAAAACACAGCACTAAGCAAATGTTTGTTTTAGTGAGTATGGATATTTTAACACTAGGTAAGGAGAGTTCTAAATGAAATATAAACTTTGCAAATTATTAGAATAGCCTAAGTATAAAATTTATCAAAATACGAACAAAATACATATTTAATCCAAATAGCTTCCCTTGTTTTCATGTTTTTCCAATGTTTTGGATTGTGACAAGTGCGCGGGATGAGATTTCACAGTGCAAATGGTCTGGTGGGACTTCGCAGTTGCACACTTTAAAGGGAGCATTGGTTGTAAAAAATGCGTTTTGTTGGCAGCAATGATTCTTTTTCACTCATGTTTCTTTAGACATAGTATAAACCGATGGAGGGGAACAAACTTGTTCAACAGAAGAGTCGTTTGCAGGAAACCAAAAACTCCAGCAAGCCGCAAAACCAGTTTGTAGTGTCTATACAAATACGGTAAAACATGCAAGTTTTACATGAAATTATGTACAGTCAGGGGCGTAACGAGGGGGGCAAGGGGGACACAATTCCCCGGGCACCAAAATACTATGGGGGCGCCAAATCACTCCGAGGGTGTCGAAAAGTTCCAAAAATGTCACAAGTACTTTTTTCAATACAGTAAATTTACTTCCAAAAGAGCTCAGGTTTGAACATGGGGACGCCAAACTTGCTTCTTGCTTGCCCCGGGCGCTATCTAACCTTGTTATGGCCCTGTGTATAGTAATTGCCAATATTAAGTTTTTGTTTGATATTCTAATCCACGAAGTTTTGGACAATACATCGTTAAAGCTGTACGAATTAATTCTCTCAAGGCTTCATTTTTAGGGTTGCACAATGATTTGATATTGCGAACTTCATTGCAGAGGAAAAAAGGAACAGCAACATGTCGTGCTATATACAGAAAAGAGTTGTGCACTGGTCTTTNAAATTCTGGGTATTTTCTGGAACCTGTGGCCAGAAATTAATTGTAGAGTGGCATTGACAAAAGTTTTCTTAAAGCCAGTCAGTTTCGTTTCTGCAGCAGAGAAGTTTGTGACAAAGGGTCAACGAACTGGACAGCCATCACTGACTACATTAACGATGAATGGATTTACAAAGAATGGAAAGCATTGTTTTAACTTTTGGAAATGGTCAAATCTGGCTTGGAACTCCTGTACTACTCTTGCAATTTATTTTTGTTTTCTTCCACTTTGTGGTCGTGCAATTGCCTCTTTGCGAGAAGCCTCCTTTCTCATTCTGACATTGGGAAAATGACAGAATTCTTTTGACAATATTTGTTTTTGAAAAAATTTAATGTACTTCTGGGAACTTAAGTAGCCTATAGCTTGAGCTTTAGGTCCACTATCTTTGTTATCAAATTGCGTAGACTTTCTCAGTAGCATAGCCAGCCCAAAATTTTTAGGGGCCAAAAAATTTTTGGGGTTCCAAAATTACTCATTTTAGGCCAGCAACAACATTCTTTATGAGATACCGCCTCTCAAAGCACAAAATTGCATATTATAAAAATGTAGGGGGCCATGGCCCCGTTGGCCCAACCCTGGCTACCTCTATGGACTCTGTGTTAACTAACTTTACGTCTTGCGAACTCGCGTAAACACACTGATAAATGAAACAAACGTTAAATACAGTATGAGGTAACAACTCTCATCAATTTGAGATATTGCTATTTATCTAGAAGAGCCACACAAAATATGTCAGCGTGTCGCAATTAGCGCCCCATTGGTAAACCTACATGGCTTGCTACTGTTAGCAGTCGCTGTCTCGCTATATTACATGCCAAGATATCTGCGTTCAACAGTTGCATGACGCAAAACGGCTACTATCATACGTAACTTGAAGTAAACCTTTAAAGATATGTTGCCATGTATTGTGACGCAACAAAGGCTAATAGTGAAACAATTCGCTCCTGAGTTTTGCAACCTGCATGTACAGCAAAGGAGCAGATTACGTGAGCTGCAGTTTCATGACTGCATTATGCCAGAACAGTTAACTGACTCTTGTGCAGTGTGAGTGTCATATCGGCAAACAAGCTGTCATTGCCAAGATTAACCCAACTAATCGGAATAAAACTGCTTATTTTGCCGTTTCTAGAATTTTTTTCGTCTTAGTCCCAATTTTCAGGGGGGGAATGCCCGTTTTGCCCCCTGCGGACGCCCATGCGTTTTCCCCTTCTTCATCGAAAAATATACTTCTCTTTTTTATGACGTTTTTAATTGGGTAACACCCGGAAAAAGCACAAGTACCTGCCTGTAATTATTTGGAATTTTTGTTATGATGCAACAAAGCTGCTTCAAGCATTATTTGTATCATAATAACAAGTAATTAGATAGGTTGGGGAAGCTTAAATGATTTGCTTTTGTGCTTAGTGAGCGTGTTAGGTCAAAAGACAACATTGGCAGAATATGTTTCTATCCCACGACACGATATTTCCAAGTGGTTTAGTTACACTAGCAAGTATAGTAATGTCTGGTAAAAAACTTCCTGGTAATCCAAAGCTGCCAAAAGTTTTGACATATATGGTTGCAAGGTAGAGAACTTAAAAGCTGGCTCAGTGCCTACTGCCTATCCTACTAATGCAAGAAAAGCCTTTTGCTAAGTTTGCAATAATGCAGTCATAGCGAAACACTGAGCTTGAAAGGCATAACTGGTAACAAAAGCATTCAGTTTAAGACAAAAGAACTTTTTGCGTGCCCCCTAATGTTACACAAAGTTTTAAGTTATAAAGACCAGACTTAGAAAGTTACAGGGCTGAAACTATGCTCAGATTGTTTATCGCTGAGCATTGTTCTACTGTATAAAAACATGCAACCATTTGAAAGAGATCGCCAAGAACTGTGCGTCATACAAAAAGCGAGGTAAGCGGCAGTTACGTTGCTCAAAATGTTGACCGAAAGAACATTGTGGTGGTCAAGATAAGCATCTTCAGCCCATGCTCATTGAGAGCGAGTGCAAGAAGAAAAATTAATTTATTGCATAACTTTATAGCTTTCTTTTAATCATCTTAAAAATAACCGATTTTTTAACAGAATTTCACTGCTTTTAGCAGATTTTAGCTGAAAATTTGTTACAAGACTTCTAGCAGAATCTAGCAGTTTGTTGTGACACCATTTATCAGATTTAGGTCACAGCCATCTGGCAACATTGGGGGCCATTACGATACACTCAGATTGTCATTTCACGATGCGAACTGGACAGAGCCTGCAGAGAGTAAAACTACAGTAGTAGCACGGATGCCTTNCTCACACACTTTATGTTTTAGCAGGTGTTGAGGTGTTTTTTTTTAACTTAGGACCCCGCGTTCTCGAAATGCTACAGGCCCCGCGCTCATNAACGTCCGCAGAAATTTTCCCAGGGGGGTCAAAGTCGACATTTTGCATATCTCTTTCAGGTTGCTTGCGCTGCAACGCAAATGAACGTATGCAAAAAAGAAAATGTCCAGTGTTACGGCAACAGTTGCATACAGTGTTTTCCTTGTAAGAAACGTTTACAGTGAGAAAATGTTCGTTTTAGTGAGCATGGATGTTTAAAGACTGAGTTAGCAGAGTTCTAAATGAATTATAAACTTTGTTAGTTTTTAGAATAAGTGTAAAATCTTATGACATTACGAACAAACTACACATTTAATTCCAATAACTTCTTGTTTTCGTGCTTCTTGTTTTCGTACTTTTCCAATGATTTGGAATGTTGCAAGTGCGCGACATGCGCATTTGCGCACCTTTAAAGGGAACATTGGTTGCAAAAACGCGTTTTTTTGGCAGGAATGCTTCTTTCTCACTCATGTTTCTTTGCACATATTATAAACCAGGGGTGGACAAACTTGTTCAATAGAAGAGTCATTTGCAGAAAACCAAAAACACCAGCGAGCCGTAAAACCAGTTTGTAGTGTCAATACAAATATGGCAAAGAATGCAAGTTTTTCATGAAATGATGTACAGTAATTGTCAGTATTAAGTTTTTGTTTGATTTTCTATTCCCCGAAAATCTGGACAGTATGTTGTTAAAGCTGTGCAAATTAATTCTCACAAGTGTTCATTTATCAGGTTTGCACGACGGTTTTGGTTTTGCGAACTTCATTACAGAGAAAAAAATCACAGCAATATGTTGTGCTACACACAAAAATGAGTTATACACCGGTATTTTTAAATTCTGGATATTTACTTTCTGGAACCTGTCGCCAGAAATTAAGCGTAGATTGGCATTGACTAAAGTTTTTTTTTATCCAGATTTTCTTGCATTTCGGTCAGTTTTATTTCTACAGCAGACAAGTTTGTAATCAACGGTTAGCGAACTGGACAGCCATCACCGATACATTAACACTGAGTGGATTTACAAGGAATGCAAAGCGTGGTTTTAACTCTTGGAAATGGTCAAATGTGGCTTGGAACTTCTCCAGCAGTCTTATAATTTATTTTAGTATTCTTCCACTTTGTGGTTTGCAGTTGCCTCTTCGCGACAAATAACCCTACCCATTCTGACATTGGGAAAATGAAAGAATGGTTTCGATGATATGTGTCTTTAAAAATTTTAATTTTCTTCTGGGAACTTATGTAGCGCAACTTGCGATTTAGGTTCACTGTCGTTGTTATCAAATCACGCAGACTGCCTGGTAACCAGTGTTCCCTCTAAGGTGCGCAACTACGCAAATGCGCAGAACCACCAGAGCATTTGCGCAGTGAAACCTCATTCTTGCGCACTTGCAACGTTCCAAATTTGATATCGCATATATATCGCATAGCCCTTTCGAAACGTTTCACTGTTTGTGTGTCTTTTATGTCACCTTGCCCGAATTACGTGACAAAATGGATCTTCACGGGCGAGATGTATCCCCGTTTTACAATGATTTTAGGCGAGCCA
>JGI24158J21664_10010506_pt1 | contig 12348 bp, 7 predicted proteins | sample Ectturendosymbi3_FD_21664 | JGI IMG/M metagenome (IMG submission 21664) | reverse complement strand
GCACACATCTAGTATTCTTTGCAACCAACGTACACTTGGACAAAACATACAAATATCATCAGCAAACATCAAGTGATTTAATAGGACTTCACCAATATAACACCCTGTTTTAATGTTGTTTAGTTCATTGGATAACTCATCTAAATAAACAGCAAACAAGTATGGGCTCAGTACTCTCCCTTGTCTAACCCCATCAGAAACATGAAACGGTTCAGGAATGTGTTTGCCCCATTTTATTTGCATCGTTTGTTCCTTGTACCAATGTTTCAGTAGGCGCACAAAACACATTGGTACCTTTCTTTGAATTAGTTTCTCAAATAATTTCATGTATAGTACTCGATCGAATGCTTTCGAGGCATCTAAAAACACAGTATGCACAGACATGGGCGCAATTTTGTTGCAAAATGTGGGGGGACAGATTGGTGTGAAACCAATATATTACGAAACCTAAAGAGAAAATGGCATACTATATCCTCACTGTCTGAAAAAGTGGGGGACGCGTCCCCCGTGTCCCCCACCTTATTTCGCCCATGTGCACAGATGAACCATGGGTTACAAAGTACGGTATTAAGCAGTTTGCTTCAACAAAAATGTACATTGATCAGTAGGCTAACCAAATTGATTGTCTGTGGTACCAAGGAAAGGAGAGGTGCTAGATAATATGAAATGTTCAAGTAGCTTTGACACCACTATGGCTGTAGCCACAGGTCTGTAATTTGATGTGTCAGACATATTCCCATTCTTGTTTTTGCATACAGGAACTATTGCTGTGCTTAACAGGAATTGGGTGCATATCCGTGAACAATGCACATATTAAACCAGGGGAGTGCAACATTTTTTGTTGGTGGGTCATACTACCAACTTCAGACATCTATGTGGGCCACACGAAAAATTTAGTTTTTTCATGTACATTAGGATTTTCATGTACGATGGGGAAAAATCAGAATATTGGCAAGGGCCACACTAAATGGCTTGGTGGGCCGGGTTGTGGCCCGCGGGCCTCCTGCTGCACACCCCAGTATTAAACAGTTCACTGAGAAAAAATGCAGAGATTCATCTGCATACAGCAAGTGCCCTGCAGAAATAAATCAGGCCCTGGAGCTTTGTTTAAGGGCAGTTTTTGAAGAAGTAGTATCAAGGAGACAAAAGAACACATGGGCATTTCAAGACCCAGATTGTCCTCTTGGAAGTCTATGCTGTGTTCCACAGACTCTGCAAACCTATTGGCAGAGTTTTCAGAGTTTAATATTCCCTCAAAATAGTCTTTTCACATTTTAAGAATCTCTGAACCACCATTTGCCTCTCCCTCCAATGTTGGTAGTGATGAGGATCTGTTTTTGTTGTTGACCTTTTGCCAAAATGACTTCTTGGTTTTATCAGCTTGTAGTGCAGCTGCTAGGCTATTAGCCTTATGTATTTCAACATCTTTGCGGCAATGCCGCAAAGATGCAGGACTCATTATCACCTCGTGATATCGCATAAAACTGATCAAAATCAAGGGATCTGTTACGTCACAATAGCTATTGTTACGTCACAAAAACGTTTGGGGCCCGCAATAAATTTCCTCATGTGAAAGTGGCCCGCAACACTAAAAAGGTTGGACACGCCTGCTCTAATCGAATATGAGTTTAGGATTAGCGGACATACCCAGAAACCTGAAGATTTCGAAACCATACAGGAGAAACTAACCACTTACAGTATTTCGACCGAATGCTTCAAAGCAGTGGTCGCCGGCCTGTGGCCCGTGTGGCCATTTATTGTGGTTCACGGTCAAAAATAGAAGGAATACTCGGTTGACAAAATATTTCGTTCTGTCCCTTCATTCTTGTTATTGTAAGTAAGTAAGCTCACATTCCAAGGATACAGTTACTCAATGAGGTCGCAGTCTCATTTCACTAGCAGCGTTTTGTTCAACCTCGATCGACTCCATTCATTCTCAGACTGCGGCATAACGTTACAGTCTCACCTATGAAATCACAATTATTATAATAACGACGATTGTCTTATACCTGAGAAAATCTACCCACCACCAGTTAGGCGATACCGGTGTCAAGCGAAATTTCTGACTTCCGAAATTTCTGATTTCACACCATGTGAACATGCATAGAGCAATATTCTACGTATCAAATACGTTGAGAAAACTGATGATTAGGGCTTACAGTTTAGTGTTTAGGTAAGTGTTTCGGGTTAGGGTTGGAAAAGGAAAAATAATTGAGGTCTGAGATTAAGTCCAATATTTTTCAGTGGTTATACTTATTCTCGAACAGTAAACTTGTTGTCTGTATCTGATATCTAACCAAAAAGTTTCAATTTGCACAACACACATAAAAAAATAATTACCGAACTTTGTTCTTTTATTCTGAGCAGCAAAATAACTGAAAAACAATATTAGGTCAGAAATTTCGCAAAGGTCAGAAATTTCGCTTGACACCGGGCTGGTGAAATGAATTCAAGTTTCACTTGTGGGAGAAGTAATGCACTAAAGTTTTCACCTTCGTGTGGTATGGAGAGTAGTTTGTAGAAACATATGAGAGCAACATTGGCAGGATTGCTATCGCTAATTGTGTAAAGTTTTTAAGTGCAATGGTGGCAATCCAGGTGTTTTACTTCCAGGTCTGTTTTTTTCATGCCTTTCTAGGTTTTTCTTCTTGAAATCTTGGGTTTTCAAGATTTAACTACGTAGCGGAGATTAAGATATGGTATGAAGTTTTACTTGTAGTCTCCGTCTTTCTTTATCTTGTTTTATGAACTCATTCTAAGTGTCTTAGTCTTCAACGTTAACTGCTGAACAAGCAAGTGATACCATATAAGCTGTAAATATTAGCAAGGTGCAGTAAGTTCAACTTCAAGTGACAGTGATACTAATGAAGCAAACCCGAAGAAAAAGGTTAAGTGGCACGCACCTACAAATTTAAGGTAGGCCTAGGCTACTGCAGTGGTTGAAAGATTCAGATCTCAAAGATTTGCTACAGCAGGACAGTAGGAATGAAGATTATATTCATTCTAATTGCTGCTAGTTGATAACCCTTACAAATGTAAACAAGTATATGTGACAACAACATAAAGATTCAGACAGACAGAAAAGTTCATTATTGCATTGAAATCATTGCTGCATGTTTTTAAGCTATGTGTGTTTAACAACTGCTAATTGGCGTTTGCTGTGACTAGGTCTGGCTTTTTTAGTTTTTTCGTGACTAAATCTGTTTTGTTCGCTTTTCTTGTGACTGGATCTGGCTATTTTTGGCTTTTTTCGTGACTAGGTCAGGTTTTTTTTGGCTTTTTTCGTGACTAAGTCTGACTGTTTTTGTGAGTAGGTCTGGCTTTGTTTGGTGAAAACAGGTTGGCAACCCTGCTTTACCGTAACAGTTGAGCAAAGAATGTAAACAAACGAAAGAAGAGGTTTCTTAGTTATGTTACAGTTTGCTTTTTCTGCCCAGTGGTTTCGCTGTTGCATGTTAAAGCTCTTGGTGTGAACACGTAATAGCATTATGCTTTTATGGCCCGTATGGCTAATTCATACATATGTGTGCTATAAAGTTTAAAGCAAAAATAAACGTGTATTTTCTGTTTCAAAAGTTTTACTTTCTTCATGGTGTATCTTTCGTCAGTATTGTGCCTATGTGTAATATTTAAATTAATAAAAAGGGCGGACATTTAAAGTTTGCCATGGAGGCCGTTTTGCATCGATACGCCACTGGGTTCCGTGCAAGAGTAAAGAAAATTTTGTAGGTTATTGCATTAAATGGCGTGTCCAACGGTTGTCCGCGCATGCTACCACTAGTCACTTTTCAGGTGTTTCTCCTTCTGTTTGATAGATGCACCTTCTGATTGTTTTGTAACTGCATTCGTCGTTGTACGGTTTTGTGTACGTTAACACTAGATTTACCAAGGCGTCGTTTTCGACACCAGGTGATTTTTCATTGGCATTTTTGCAAAATCTGCACACCCTGTGAGTTCGAGATTTATTCACTTTTCCTAAGAAACCTGCAACTTTTCAAAAATATGATTGGTGCGATTCTGTTTCATTTTTGTGATAGTTATTTGATCACTTTAATTTTTGCACCCCGCCGTTTAACATGGTGTCGTTTTCGACGCCCAGTGCCTGGAGATAGCTAAAACTAGTTACTTGTTTCTCGTGGTGCTTTTTTTCACACCTAAATAAGTTGATTGTTTCATGTGCCGACTGAAATGTTTGCAATCTGGTGCCAAACACGTTGTTTTGTTTGGACTTCAATGTTGTTTCTCAGGTTTTACTGCATATATTGGAGATGCCGTTGTACAGTGATGCAGGTAGTTGTTGTTTACACTGTGCATTTAGTGAAGTTATTTCTTGTTGCTGAACTTGTTTAGTTGTTCTTCTGTCATGACGCACATTCGAATGACAGCGAAGAATATTGCTGCTGTGGCCCTTGACTGGTACCGGTATACGGATGATGACATATCAAACGAAGANGAACAGAAANATGAATCAGGTGACGATGTAGCCGTACTTGCTATTGATCAGTCCACACCAGCTGAGCAGCAGTTAAGACGAAGAGGACATCAGTAATTAAAAAGTTGATGCATCTACAAGAATATGTCATGGTGTCTTGAGTGCAAGCTCTATTGTTTATGGCAGATCATCATTGGTAGAAAGAATCTAGGGACTCAACAGTTTTACTGCTACCACAGTTGTACTTATACAGATTTCTAAAAATATTGGTAGCCGACTACGGTACTTACAATGCATGGAAGCACTTCACACCAGAAGCAATTCTTCATTCAGTTGTCAAATGCACCAACGAAGAAGCTTACAGAGAAGGAGAAAATGACTTTGACTTGAGCATGTGTGAGCTAGAGCCCTTATTGCTCTCCAGTATGTCAGAGGACTCACCTACTTCATTTTCTTTACAATAAAACTTACGGTGTTCTAATATTTTCAGAAAACATGACACATGTTAGATTTACTGCTATCCTGAAATATGTGAGTTTGCCAGGCCTGCAGCAGACCGATTCACAGCAATAATGTTGTTTCCCAGACAATAGCATCCATGTATGAGTGAAAAAACAGGTGAAATTTTTCGTTGACAGTGGACAAGCAGTAGATGCTTCTCTAAACTCACGTTATCCTTTCACTAAATTTATGCCAAAGAAACTCAATGAATACAGCATCACGTAAAAAGTTGTTTCAAAAGTCGAGTGGCAGAATATTGATTAGAGGGAGATTCATTCTTCAACTGATACACGAGGTGCGCTGATACATGAGGTGCGAAAAAAGTTTCACTTGAAAATGTTGAGGCCAGTCCCTCTTTCATCAACTGAGATCTCCCTCGGAAATATAGAAAATATCATTGAGGTGTAAACAAGGTGTATGTGCATTACTTGCGCAACAAGGTGTATGTGCATTAGATGCAACAATATCATGGAGGTGTAAGCAAGGTGAATGTGCATTACTTGCGCAAGAAGGTGTATGTGCATTAGATGCAACAAGGTGTATGTGCATTACTTGCGCCTCTGTTTCCGCAGAGGAATCCCTACCCCATATGCATTACTTGCAGGAAACNAATTTGTGGCACATGTTCTGCTGGCATTTCAAAAATAACTTACGTAAAATGCAAAGGGTGCTCAATCCCTGATGTTTGAAGCACTTAGGTTTGGAAAACAGGAAGAAAGGTTTGCAGTTTTGTTCTCCAAATTTCAGTAAACGTGCTTCATGTTAATGGTATCTCTGTATTCCACACTATTGTGCCAAAACTATTTTCACTATTAGCAGCTACTTACATTACAATTATGTAAATAGCTGCTTGTGTCTCACAGCATCGCTGGCTACATTCAACTAGTTTTTTTCTTCTTTTGAGACAGTTGTTCTAACCACTGCTTGGCCGCACTAGATCTCGAGGCAGGTGTTGAGCAGCCATTCGATTGTCTCATCGTCCAGAATCGTCAGGCCGTGCAGTCTATGAGGAGGTCGGTGGATTGGACATTGGAGGCAACATGGTCGACGGTTTGTTCTTCTGCGCCACACGCACAGGCCGCAGAAGCCATACCCCATTTGTACAAACAGGAGTGGAAACGCCCGACACCTGTGCGGATTCAACTAGTTGATCAGCTGTCAGAGATAGTCATATCTGTTCGATCGTTTCAAATATTGCAATGCAATGCATTTTGTGTCAACTCCAATAACATAAAAGAATAGCTAGTCTGGATAGACATTTGTAAAATTTTGTAAATTCGTCATTGTTTGCCTTNTATGCGGCTGCAAATGCTTTGGTATCGTTTGCAACACTTCGGCAAACGGCGTGGCAGAAAAATGTTGGTAAACCTAATGTTAATTGGTGAATTACATGACTTCATAAAACCAACAATCAAAATGTTGTCTATCGGAAAAACATCTTCAATTTATTCGGTGTTTNATCACCTCCTGTGTGATTCGAAAAAGGCAGGCAAATTTTTAAACGGAGCTAATGAAATTTTCAGACTTGGCGATAGCTGCTTACTACATGTGTGACGCAGTATTTGAAGCATGGCGTTGTGATGGAGGACGGTTGATAAATGTTTACCATATAATTTATCGTCATAGGCGCATCCAGGCTTAGCTAAAAAGAGAAGGCCAGAAAGGATACAATCGAAGGGCAAATCATTGACAACAAGGTTATGTGACTCCATGTTTCTGCACGTCATCATGTACGTTTAAGTTTGGTCTGCAGCACAAGTTTGTAAAAATCCCAGGAGTCAAAAATGCTAATTGTCTTTTCTTCGGCACTTAACTCGGATTCAGTGTAGTGAAATATATGGAATTCATGATAACTAGGTCCATAGAAACACAACTTGTTTGCAACGATTAGCAAAATTCAATACTCAGTTCAGCTATATATATATCAAAAACAACCAAGTTTTTTGCTGCACAGGATACTGTAAGTTTAAAATTTTGCAGATGTTCTCGGTCATCATAACTGCCTTTGCATCAAACAAAAACCGATTTTTGGCGCATGGCAAAGGTTGGAAAAAGGAGTCGATTCACAGAATAGATGTATCAAACACAGAATTAGTGAAGCAGGCTTTTAGACGCAGAATTTGTTCGTATATCGTAGATAATTCCTTGCACTATATCAAAAACAGGGACGCGAGGGGAAACGGAGGCGGAGGCGCCTTTCATAACAGTAACATACGTAATTTCATGGTTTATGAAGATCGACTTGAAACAAATTTATTGCAGCTATTCGCGCACCCAGAAAAATCATAATGGCCTTCTATAAATTCTGTTATTATTTTTGAGTTCAACTTTGTTGATGTGCAGGAACAAGCATATTTGGTAACGTTTTTTTTGTTCTTTACAAGTTTTCATTTCCCTCAAATTTTTACTGCCCCTCCTCCCCCCTGCCCTACCCCTGCTCCGGCGTCCCTGATCAAAAACACAAACAAATGTTGCTGTTCATACCCCTACACTGAGTGCATTTTTGTACTACGATTTTTTAATCATGTGCTGCAATTTTTCAAATCAGTATCATTACAACAAACACGAGCACCAGCAGGTGATGACGAAATCATTTCGTGGCTTCGCATCCCCCGAAAATAGCTAAACCAAAACAAACTGATATAACAGACAAGGAAATGTCGAATTTCAAATATTTTATGTTTCTCACGTCACTGTAAATCAAAGGAGTAAATAAAAATTCACAGCTTGCTAATTTGAACGTCGAAAGTGGTATTTACTCCCTTCTTGCTAATATATTTGGTCTCAGAAAAATATTTTCCGAAATCTTTGGTGGAAGAAAAATTTGATTTTGGTGGAATCGAAGATCTCTTTTGAAGTTTCAAATGTTTACCGTTCGTGACTGTGGCAAAGCAGCAATGTTTTCAAGAAAGTACTCAACTTTTCGCAGACGCCATACAGATTTTTGTTGAGTGAACATCCAATATCAAGAAACGTTTGATAAAAAGCAGTAGTGAGGTTTGTGCAAATGCCTTTTGGCGAATCGGTCGACCAAAGTATTTTTTCAAAACTGAACTCACAAACGACATCGTAACGTGATAAATCAATTTTTATTAGTTCTCATAAAGTTATAAATCATTTGTTTCTAGCGGAAGACTGGTAGTGAGAGACACCTATAAGTTGTGTTCATGGGCGTCGGAAAGATTTTTTCCAGGGGGGCACCAGAAGATTTTCCCAAAATCTTTCCTGGACGGGGCCAAAAGTGGTGAAATTTGTTTTATCCCACTCGAAACTAAGAAAAAAACTTTTTTTGCTGAAATTATAAAATCCAGGGGGGAAGGCCCCCCTGCCCCGCCTTCCGATGCCCATGCTGGTGTTTCCAGATTGATGTTTATTGCTTCAGCGTAGAAAGCGCATATTCGCTCTAGAATTTGAGAAATCTCCCAGATTTTGTAATTTGGACATAAATCTTGGTAATAGTAACGAGTAATCACGATTTTGTGGTGGTTCGAAAAGCGCATGTTCTCTCTCAGTGTTTCTCCTGCAAGTTTTGTTTGACCACCAAAATGCGTAAATCTATAATATTATCTGTGGTTGTTCTTTGTAAATGCAACATATGTGATGGCATTTCAGATTGAAGCACTGCAGTTTTAACTCAAGTCTAGCCAGTTGAACTAAAATGCATCCCCAACGACTCGTGCATAGAAAGACACATACGCTGTGTTAAAATCACAATCGGTTTTGGTAAGGTTTCAAAATTAACACCGCATTTGGTTGTGAGCAGGCCGCTGCAATAACCACGTCTACTAATAAATTGCATATTGTGCTTGGTATTCACTAAATAAACATTCAAATTCCGTTTCAATGCTTCTAATGTTTTTCAGCATATTCAAGTGACAGCACTAATAGTATGTGAAGTTTGTTTTATTTTTTGCTAAGCAAATCTGTCACAATGTCGGACAATGTTAAGGTACGTGGTATAATATTTTACATGTAATACATTTGTTCTTTCAACGTTGGACGAATTGTCTTTTCAATTCACGATGCAGCTTGTGCATGCTACACACTGATTCGTGCGTCAATTTATTCAATGCATATTGAGCAGTATAGTTCAGCAAACTACGAACGATGAATCAAATTGCAGAGATACTGATGGTGCTCTAACTGATATTTTCGGGGTGACAAAACGATTGCAATTTGTTGTTGCACCCATGGGCGCAATTTTGCTGTAAAATGTGGGGGGACGGGTTGGTGTGAAACCACTATATTACAAAACCTAAAGAGAAATGTGGGGGACATGGCACATTATATCTCCACTGTCTGAAAAAGTGGGGAGGACGCGTCCCCCGTGTCCCCCACCTAATTGCGCCCATGGTTGTACCTAACAGCTAAACACGTTTTTGAAATTTTTGGGTAGACATTGCCCGTTTCCCTCGTGGTCTTTGGCCTGAAAGTAGTGGTTCTTAACCTGTTGGGAATTGCCCACTAGTTTTGGAAGGATGTGGACTGCAGGTGCGTAATTAGTCATCGTCTGACGATCAAGGTGAGTCAACTGCCCCAACCTTGTCATTGAGTTCTGTTCTAAATTTTGGTATTGTGACAAAACAAGCACTTCTGACACTTTTCAATAAAATCTGTCGAAGTATGTTGAAGCATCAAATTGGATATTCTAAGCTTGTCTACGAAACTCAGTGAGCAGCTATGAATCAGGGGCGCAGCTAGGAATTTTGTTCGGGAGGGGCCAGTCACTGACGTCTTCAGATTTCAAACTTTAGCTACTTTGCACAAAGATCATTTTGATGTCACTGGTCAATTTCTGGTCTATTACAACAGGATATGACGTCAAATATCTTCTACCAGACGGCATCGATAAATTTTAACAAAGACAAGAAAATGTTTGCTTTCGCAGTGATCATTATCAAGCAGTTGTTAACCAAACAGTTTTCAGTGAACATTAGGAGTAGCGGAAAGCGAAGCGGCATGTAATGTTGTCCTCGAGAATATCACTGATTATGCCTATTGAATAAGTCAAAATCAACTAAACGTATGTAAGTGGATTCATAGGAACAAATCAGAGGATGCCAATAGCCAAATTTTGACTTTACAAAATACCTGCGAGCACAATTAAAAGATAAAATTCAGTCTGCGTTTCTTTTTGAACAACTCGTCGATAGCCATCTCAGAATCAGTGTCACATCACGATTATTCGTCAAAAAAGCAGACGGTTTTGCCCACGACGGCTTTGCCCAAGCCCGTAACCAGCTTGAAACACCAGGTGGGGCGAAGAGATTTCTGAGAGGGGCCCAAATTTTTCAAACTATGTCCGATAGTTTTCAACTATGCCCAACAGATTTTGCCAGGGGGAGCGAAAATATTTGCAGGGGGGGTTTCGTCCCCTTTCCTCTTGGTTGCGTGCCTGTGTCCAATGTCCAACACATTTTTACATGGAGGCCGGAAATTCTTCTAGCTAGTTACGGGCATGGTTTTGCCCCATAGTGCTGCGTAGATAGGCTAGCAACCGTTGAAGCGCTGAAAATGAACGTTCATTTGTTGCTGTTGTGATTGGCAACGTTGCAAATAAGTGCAACAATGTGTGAATGTTTGAGAAAAAGACACAATTGGAGTCTCTTTACAAGGCTTAACTCGCAGCTCAGAGTTTGGGTTACTGGCTCAGGCGCTATGAGAGGGGGTTCACAGCAAGTACATTGTTCCGGGGCCCGACAGCTACGGAGGGGCCTAAGACAGAACAACAGGCCCGTAACCAGCTTGAGACACCAAGGGGCGAAGAGTTTTCTGAGAGGGGCACAATCTTTTTTAACTATGTCCAATAGTTTTTCACTTTGTTCAGCACATTTTTCCAGGAGGACAAACATTTTTCTAGGGGGGACTTCGCCCCCTGATACCCCCCTATTTACGAGCCTGCTGAAGGAACGATTGGGTGTTTGTTAATAACTCACTCGGAATAATGTAGCGAAATTAATCCCGCCCGGTGATAAAACTGGTTTGGCCTAAAGGATTTGGTAAGAAGTGTGATGTATTTTAACGTGAATTGCTGGCAGTGCATTTTCCTTATACGATGTATTGATAATTATTAGCAGTAATTATTGTTGAACTTGAAGGTTTGCCTACTTTGTCGAATTTAAGACATTCATGATTACTGTCCCAGTGTCTCCATTGAACTGAATAATCCTATACGTCTTTCATTTTTAAACATTTTCAAACAAATCTTTAATAAAAACTCTCTCTAATAAACCAAGAGTTTTAAACTAAGAGATACTCCAATTGAAATTTGATTGGAAGCATGCCAGTTCACAATACAATCTAATCTAACAGTAGTAGCCCTCGAATGTTGTGCATATGTGTAAGATAATAACTGAAAAGTTTAAAGTAACAAGTAACTGCAGTGCAGGATGCAAGTGCTTATAGTGCACCGCGGCGGTGTGCTGTGCATTTTGTTGATTGTTAAACTGATGCAAGTTTGAATCGAATGTGAGTTTAGGATTAGCGGACATACCCAGAAATCTGAAGATTTCGAGATATACAGGAGACACTAACCACTTACCGTATTTCGACAATACTTTGAAGCACTGGTCGCAGCCATGTGGCTTGTGCGAATTATTTCCAAATGTTTGTATTGGCTTGAGAATATTCTTGACAATTCCAGCTGCAGTAGCACCTGCTGAAAGATTTTTCAGCAAGCTTAAACTTGTAAAAAATTATTTGCGGTCTGCTATGTCACAAACGCGACTTGTTGACCGAGCAAGATTAAACATTGAGCCTAGCATTGCCAGACAAGTTGATATTTTGATAGTGTAGTTAGAAATTTTGCGAATAAGAATGCGAGAAAGTCGCTTATATAATAGTTAAATTATTTTGTTCTGATTTTTTCCTTGATTACATTTTACTATGAACACTTCAAAGTCATGCTGAAAAATGGTAATATGGTCACATTTCCTGAGTACAGTTATGTTTTAACGTAATGCTTCAATGATCAATAAACGAGCACTTCTGGTTGAAGTATGATGCACATTAATTAGCCTCAATTGTTATTTATTTCAAAATAACTTTGCAAGTGTTAGAGGTTCCAAATGGGTTTTGTTCCGCCTAACAAAATTTGTCTTGGAAGCCCTGTACTGGCTCACTGCACCACGTAAATATCCATCTGTCATAATCTGCTCTCGAGACTAACGATTGAAGAAGAGTCAACACCAGCTTTCACACAAAATCACCATGGCTGTGTGGTAACTAGTAATGGTTTGCCTGCTAATGATTTTTTATATTTGCTCTCTGAAACTGTAATAAATGTGATATTGACAAAGTTAGCGTGCTGCAGTGACAATGACTTGCTGTACATTTCAAAATTGAGTCCCTTCTACCTGGCTTCGCATACCCACTAGCCACAATGCCAACCGTGCTGTGAGAAACATTGCGTTGTT
>JGI24158J21664_10010504_pt1 | contig 12349 bp, 7 predicted proteins | sample Ectturendosymbi3_FD_21664 | JGI IMG/M metagenome (IMG submission 21664) | reverse complement strand
GGCAATGATTGCTAAATACACTCTTCTACCTACAAAATTAACTCCATCTGGCATCTGGCACAGCGGGCTTGCAGTCGTAAGTACCAAAGTATCTTGCTGCTATGCAGTATAAAATTAGAGAAGACTACCTGGGCTAGACATAGTACATTTTTTACAACAATCACTACACAAAACACGTTGATCGAGTGGAAGTCTGACATTTAGACTGGCCCGTAACCAGAGGGGGCTTCTCCCTCCTGTACAATCTTTTCCCCCCTGGAAAAATATGATGGACATGGTTTCAAAAAATTGGGCCCTTCTCAGAAAACTCTTCCCCCCCTGGTTACGGACCTGCTTCTGGACGTATAGGCTACAAATAGGCATGTAGGCAGGGCCGGATAAATGAACGCGAGACCTAACACGGCAAAGTCGTAACCGCGAGGGCCCCGAGTCGAAACGCTTAGCGCAACTGCGCAGTTTGTTCATGTCCGATCCTTTGCCTTCAAGAGTCAGATTGCAAAACTTGCTACCGGATTGTTGTACTCTCGATTTTTATTGGGTACCATAAAACACGGCAATAAACCTTCAAATGTTCACTTCAAGTTACAGTAGTAGTGTTTTGCCGCATGTGACCAAGGGCTCCCACTGAGGGTTTTTTCCACCCAGATCTGTTTAGTCGACCTGGGTGTCTAGGTTTAATTATATAAACTCGCGTTAAATCTGTGTTTCTTGAACTGAAAAATTCATCAGCAAATTCAATGCGTACAACAATACAAAGATAACTTCATATTACACTGTTTACATGCGCACATCAGATGAGAAAGTACGCATATCGGATGAAGCAGAACGTTTTCAATTTCAAGCGGTTATATATTCTCACATAAGATCGTTATCAGGGTTATTTGGTGTGTTAAAGGGAAGGCAAGCGAGGCACTTGCCTCGGGCCCCCCATTTTTAGGGGCCCCTTCAAGGTACAGTATTTCGCACGTAAATATTCCGAATTTTGGTGAACAATTTATTATCCGTTCATATAATATTTTCCAAACCCCATCATAATTCAATACTCTGCCTTCAAAGGGTTCCCCAAAAGCAACTGCAATGTACATGTGTAAGTAGGCTACTCTGCTTTCAAAGGCGCCCCCAACAACATCTGTAATGTACAGGTACTCTGCTTCACAAGGACGCCCAACAGCAACTGCATTGTGTGAGTCCTACGCTTTCAAAGAGGCCCACAATAGCAAATGTAATGTGTAAGCAGGCTCACTACGCTTTCAAAGGGACCGCCAACAGCAGTTGTAATGTGTAAATGTCTTGCTTTCAAAGGGGCTCAAAATAACTGTAATATATAAGCATTTTTCTTTCAAAGCGCTCCCAACTTCACTGATTTCTACTGTCTCATATTTCAATTTGGGGTTCGAAGCTATCTTTGGAGGGTTAAGTGGTGACGGGACTGAATTTTGGGCCCCTATGACAGCGTAAGCCCCCCCTCAATTCCAATTGGGGGTATGGAGGTTGATACTGCTCTGCATTGGGGAACATTCGAGGGCAGTTCTCTCCAACTTTTTGTGCCCCCCAAATGTGTTGTGCCAAGAAAAATTTGTTTTAAACATATAATAACAACAAAAACCTTGTCCTCTGCAAATTTATTTTGCCCCAAACCATAAAACCTGGATGCGGGCCTGTTCTCATATTAACTCACTGACAATAGTCTTAAAATTTTGCATGGCATTGCATTTCAAAAAAAGCTTTCCTGTAAATATATTTTGTGGATGGAAATTTTGGTTCCATAGCTCGAGACGCCGGTAGTAATAGTGTATTGAGGTTGGTTGGAATTCGCAAACAAATTTGATACTTACTTAGTGTTGGATTAAGCACATCTTGCGTTATAGTAAAAACACTTGTATTTTGGGATGAAACAAGACAATCAGTAGCGCCAGTTTTTTACGCTAAGTTACCAAATCAAAAGAAATAATCCTAAACAAAGTCGGTCATTAGCTGTTGTAGTATCACCTCAAGCAGGAATCACTCACATCCTGTCTTCAGGTATTTCAACGACGCTCTCCAGCCGCCAAAAATAAGCATTTTCTTGGGTAAATAACACGTATTTTTAGATAACAGAATCCTTTTTGCAAGCACGCACTTCACATTGCCCCTAGTATTAAACCCTCTCGAAATCAACCATAACTGTAAATTTCCTANATTTTGGTTCTAATCAAAGCCTTAATTTTTATGCTCTGGGCTTTACGNAGTACTCATCAAAACCATTGCTAGGACACTAATTATACGGTGAACATCTTGCGCGAAGTAGAAGGCCTCCCATCAATTACAACAACATATCTACAGCAGATAAGTTTGCATTAGCAACAGACCAATTTATGATGGATTTTTTGAAAATGTTTCAAGATTGGGTTCAAACGCAGTTAGTAGCCGGTAAAACTGAAACAATTTGGTTTTTAATGATTTTTCTATTATCAAATCCAGCCAATAAACTCTCACACGTCATTCATACAGAAACAGCTCGAAATTAAAAGCAGTTCAGCTGGAAAAATCAGAATTGAGTAGACTGATCTCAAACCAGTTTCTCTGTTTCAGTGTTTGTCAGAAATACCCTAAATTCGCGTGCTTTCTCTTTAATTCTAAACATCTTAGCGTGTGTTGAAAACTGCAACTGGCGTTATTTGTTAAGTCTTGCTTAAGTGTTTCCTTATTACTAGGGCAACCAATTTTTTGACCTAAAAACGTAAAATTTTGACTTCCTATGTTACAAATTTTGGCTTTATTTTGACCTATCAATTACCTGCGTTTGAAATTGAAAGGCGGAATAAAAAGTGTGTATAAGAAATCAAATCGGTAGGTTATAGATCTTTTTGCTCTTGAAACGAAACAAAAAACCAAAGGTGTGAAAGACCCAGCGAAACCAAAGGTAAAAAATCGTAGACGAAAATGTCTCCAAACGCACAAGAGAAATATCCAGTGTCAAACAATCTCCTGAAGTCACTGAGAAGGTTCCACATTGATTTATTTTAACATCAAGTACTGCCACGCCTAGTGTACTTTTAATCGTCCAGCAGCGGCAAAACAACATTATTACATCAGAAGTCGCAAAAAATCCAATATTATGTCGGATTTAACTGAACTTGCAAAAGCATATCAACATCTGTTGTTGTAGCTTTGATAAAATGTTGATCAAAGAAAAAACTCTTCTGCAACAACTTTTGACCTAACGATAAAATTTGACCTAATGATAAATTTTGACTTTTTTTGACCTAATAAATTTGGAATCGGTCCAAACTTTAAAAAAAGCAGAAAATTGTTGACTTTATTGACTTTTGGTTGCACTAATTATTACAAATGAGAGCTTGTGCTACCAATTTGAAGGATTCCAAATGCGAAACTGACGTGAAATCGATTTCCTAGTAAAACACTTTGCGGGCAGATTCAGCTGCATTGCCCTTGCGGTAAATTGTCACTGAAATGTGGATACGTGCAGTCATAATCACCGCTGAGCTATGAGGGCACAGCATGACAGTCAGAGTCCTTGAAAGCTCCAATCTACATTATGAATGAGTCAGACTGACAAAGCTCATTGCACGCAACGCGATGACTGTCTCAATAGCAGTTAAAACTTGGAAACCAGCTTGAGCACCAAAAAATTCACGAAGATGTAAAATGTACTTGTTTCATATATACAAGAAAATGCGAAAGTGTTTATGCATCCAGTATATTCCCATTCTGCATCATAACCTGCTGCTTTTTTATTATTTGACTTGCCAGAAACCCAGGCAATTATAGTGAAAAAACGATGTTTAGGTCACCCAGCAGGTTTTGCAGACTGACATCAATTTACCGTTAACCTGTCTTTTTCGTGTTATAGTGCCGTAACGTACAAGTTTTACATGTCAACTTTAGTTGCAATGCATTAGCGTACGGTCGTTTGTTAGAATGAGCTTAAGATATTTTTGTGTTGCAATGGTTTCCGAGTAATTTATGGCAAAACCTTGGCAGCACGCAATTGCAATTTGAGGGAAGAAGGTATTTTTGTGATTGAAACCACGAAATGAAAGAAACGCAACTAAAAATAAGAACGCGCCAAATAACATGAAATTATTTACGTGATATTAAGAGCAAATTGAAAACAAACGCGAAGGCTTACAAAATCTGAAAATTGGTGTTGGCCGAAACATAATCTTTTAGACACATAGGGCTGACGAAAAACCCTATAGTCGAGAACTAACAAAACCATGGTGTTTTGTCCCAGGAATATAAAGTTACTTGCCCGTTAGTTATATGTAAATAACTTATTTGTCAATTTGAATAACACATTTCTGTATAGGCATTATTGATCGTCAACCGTCGGTTACAAACTAAAGAAGTAGTTGAATCAAACGGTTTTTGAAAGTATAAATGTCACCTGTTTGTACCTTGAGCCAAACACGATTTTGCAAAGGTTACGTATCTTTTCAACCAGGTCTGTCACTGGGTNACATCCCGGAAAGGCTAACACAAACCAACCAGTAAGAAAGAGACGCCGAAGAATAGGTATGGCTTTTATGGGCAAAAAGGAGAAGTGAGGCAGTCTGTAAAAAAGACTGAATCATATAAAAATCACTGACTAACCAAGTAAAAAGAGGAAAATGAGGTAGATAGCGAGAAGCAACTGTTAAGATCTGAAACTGTTGAACAGAAATAGCAGCATTCAATGCAAGGCGTACAGGACAATAATTTACGTGTATCACAGTACCAACCGTTGTCATAATCAGTAAAAACTAACGAGCATTAGACAAAGCTTCGGCGCAAAAGTATATATCATTTATGAAGCGTATACGTCTCTTACGCTAGAAAATAAGATTGGACAGTTCTTCCAGCCAAAGGGCTAAATGAAGTGAAAATCAAATTAAAACTTTATCTTTGGAGCTCGTATAGGTTTTCAAACTAGTTCTGCAGAAGTTAGATACGGAGGGGAAATTCTAACAGTCGTTTTGTTCCCACATTCAGTTTCCACCTGTATCGGGATATTTTGCAAAAAAATCTTTTAAGCGGGTTTATAAAATCAATTGCTTGTGTTCGTGCCCTTGCTTGGGGATAGTGTGAAAATTGCATTGTTGGCCAAATCCTTTTGAATCATTGCGATTTCCCAAAATTTGCTGTTTCGTCATGACGATAACATCAAGGATTTCAAGCTAACGTGTGATGACAATTTGATTCATCATATGAGTGTAATGGAGTTTGCTTTTGCCTGCACGCAGTCTTCTTTCATATTCTAATGCACAACATGTGACTCAAACTGTACTAAAACATAACTGTACTACGAAAAAACGAAAAAATCACACGTCTAATATGGTAGATGTTCCATTCATGTTACGCGGTGCTGGAGTTTTCAAAGTAAAAATTACTTATCTGCTTATGTTACGCAGATTCTGGTCAATGTTGTCATCACAATGAAAGCTTCATTTCGCTTAGCTCTTTTGTTCTTATTTGCAATAATAGCACCGGAAATCAAATCACAAGACAATTATTATGTTTGCAAATCAGTAACAGATTTGTTCTTAAACGATAACATCAGAAACAACAGTGCCAGCCGTGGGCCACAAGGACCACCTGGAAAGCGAGGACCACGCGGGTTTCATGGGCCTTCTGGTCCACCAGGTCCTGTTGGACCATCATCAGACATCGACTGGAACGTCATCGATCAACGCATCAGCGATCAACTGAATTCAAAGCTTACCTGCTGCGGATTATTATATGAAGGATATTGTTACAAACTGATATACCGGGCTGCTCGTCTAGGTTACCAAGTTGGCCAAGCTCGCGCAGCTGCAAAGTGCGCAGAACATGGAGGTGAACTCGTGAACATCGAGAACGAAGAGATGTACAAGGCACTGCACACTTACATCAAGCATGAGTGGTTGGGTTATACTAACAGCGACACTGATTATGTATATGTATGGTTGGGTTCTTCATACGAGAACGGTGTTCTTCGAAACTCATCAGGTGGAGAAATTAGTTATGCGAAGTGGTACGTCGGATTTCCAACAAGCGCTCCTGCTGTTGCGTGGATTGTTGCAACGAAATCGACGCGAACACCACCATATANTGGTATGACTACCGTATCATCCGACTACTCAGGAGCAGTTCTTCTGTGTCGCTTTCGTGCGTTTATTTAACTGATAGACCTAACCAGTGGTGTAAATGACGGGGTAAGGGATCGAACCGCCTTTCCCCAGCAAGATAAAGGCTCAATCCCCAATGCTGTTGATCTGGTGATGGATCGACCTTCAACCAATTTCAAACCACGGATCTCCGCCAGCACCGCCGTCAGCAGTAAACAAGTTAAAATTTGCACCAGAAGATTGCTTTTCTGCTCAAATGCATGTGTTGCAAGCAGAATAATCTAACCAATAAGCTAAGCATTTGGCTGTCGGTTGCAGATTTTGCAACCATGCCAAATTGCTCTTTTCATGGCCAGCGTGTGATGTTTACGACTTTGCAATTGCAGCGTAGCTAGGTGGGGGATAAAGGCACCGTCATCCCCAAATTCTGAACTGGAAATATTGAAACGTCGAGTAAAAATTGTCGAGACCGCGTTAAGCACGGTCGCGCCGACCAGTTTATCCAGCCCGCCCAATGCCTTGCATATTTTTTCAAGCACCACATTTCCGACTGTGGACAGCAGTGCAACAGTATTGGCTACCGCCTGTCTCGTGTTTGACTTGTCTGCCGCAGCAGCACTTAGCTTCAACCAGCGCTTTAAGAGTGTAAACAAATTGATGCGGTTTTATTGCTGTTATTGCACTAAAATACATTTTAATAACCTATTTTTGCATGGATTACGTAAATCGCACTGTATCCGGCCCTCCAGTGGCCAGGCGATTACGAATTCAGCAATCAGGTCAAAAAGCTTAACCACCCCTGGTGTAAAGCCTATTATTCATTCCACCAAGCTGTATATAACTGGTATTTTGCAAAAGTTTCTACGTTAGAGTTCAGCAACATGTTTTTTTCGAAGCGCGTCGTGCTGCAACGTAGTAATTCAATGCTACGCTGCGTTGTCCTCGTCGGAGTGCGTTGTTGCACAGCTGCTGTGTAAGGCCATAATTCCTTGAATAAATGGAGCACGCTCAATTCATTTTTGCTAGATAGCGGTAAGTTGTTTCCTAACTTACATCTATAGTTTTTTACACGCTGCATTATGGTTGAACCAGGAGTATTGCAAAAAACATGTCCACTCACCTTTGCATTGCACAACGTCGATGCAGACTTACTGTGGACTCATTTGCTTTAAGACTATTTTGGCGCTAAGATTAAATATTGACGAACTCTCAAAATGTCTTTGTGGTCAGCAAGGTCAAACCTTAGAANAAAACTTAGTGAGTGTGTACACAAATTATATTTTACCTCCATGCACACTGACATTCCCGAAAAGGTGGAATTGTCTTTGAGNTAGAAATGACCACATAAACGAACAGAAAAGTGAGAACACTGCACCACGGCAACTAATCGATGAACTGAGATGGGACTATGTTTATCTATATTCTACAGACTATCTTTTAAGATTCAGAAGTACTGTATAACAACTAGCAATAAAACGGCACATGTCCAAACCTTAAGAAAGATTCTTAGGTTGCCAGAACTGTTGTGCATTCAAAGAAAATCTAGAACCACAAAAATCTATGAAAGCTTTTTCCGTTTTCCTTGCATTCGGTAGACCAGACGTATTAAAACCTTTCAACGTGTTTCAGAGGGAGTACACTCGTATAACTTGGAGAAATTTAACTTTGATCCCAGCGCTGCACAAAGAACGTGCATTAACATAAGCTTAAACTCTCGTATTTCCCGTAGCACCATCTCAAATCCTCCGCCATCAGCCACTGCCGTCGAGCTTTTAGTAGAGACCGCATGAAACAGCCGAAATGTACTGTACAAAACAAAGGATTTGTACAAAGCCTCTGAGATCAACAAAAGCTCACTCGCTGTTTTGTCAGATGTGGGTCTTTATCGAGGTGACAACCTCGTTGCTCAGTTCGCCTTCTTTTGAGTTGGTAAAACACGCTTGGGCTGACATTGTCAACAACTGTTGAATCTATTGTGGTTCTGTATTTTTTGCAAAAGAAATAACCACACCAAAGATAAAAACAAGTTGGTTTCTTTTATTTAATACCTTCTGGAGAAAAAAAAAACCTTCTCCAAGTATTCGAAAAGCATGATTGTGACTGAATTGTTGTTTTCCATCTCCCATTTTCCGCGCAGTCGTGACCACTGAATTTGTTTGTGCAAGAGATTCGATCGATTTAGGGGGTTTTGAGGAACTCGCTCGTTTTTAAAAAAGGTTTTGACCCAAAACTACACTATGCGATAGATGTTGGCTATTATTCAGGTTTAGGTCTTTGTACATGGCTCAAGCAGACCTTTTATCTAAATAACATGCTAAATCTTCCGCATCTAACAGATGCTTTGGTGTTACATGGCTTGATGCCTATTTCACAATGAAAGCAGAGGATTTTACCAGGCTCAGACAAATGACGGTGTCCTTCTTTGGCATCTGGTTTACTTAAATATCCTGACATATTATTCTCAGCAGAAAGTTTGGTGCAGTTGAAGTTTGGTGGAGTTGCTAAGCAAGAAAATTATCGTTCAAGTTATCTTTTTCAATTTTTGAAAGAATTCAACATCAAAGAAAGTAATGTGTTTCATATTTCAAAGTAATTTTGTTTGTTTTTGAAAAGCTTTATTTAGCTGATGGCATTTTTACAAAACATTGGTTTCGGTACTTTGTAAAAATGTTAGGTAGAAAATGAAAAAAGTTGTCTATTTAAATATAACGTTAAAATTTATCAAAAGTATTCATCTTACGGATTTCAGATGTATGACGAATGTATGAAGCACTTCATAACAATCACTAATTTTTAATTTGGGTATAAATGCGATTTGAGTTTGGGAGCTACCTTGGTTTTACGAGTATCCGCGTTTTTCAGATACAACTCTTCAACGCATAACGAATAATGGTTGTTCTGTATCTAAATGCATTCGTATGCTGAAAAATATTTTTTTGTTAGTGATCAGTTCATTGCTGCACTCTATATTCGCCACAACAGCCTTTCTTTAATCGATTGGTTTTGCTCTTTGAGATCCGTTGTGTAACATTCGATTTTGTGGCTTGTTTTTCTGAAATGTTGAATGTTGTTTAGACAATTTTAGCTTTGTGATAACATGTTGATCTGATTATGTTTTTTGTTAATATCTGTGTGTGGATCAGCAATCTGCGTTTTTCGTCTGCAAAGTACAAGTAACGTCGTCCTAAAACACACTGGTACATTGGCACTTTTTTAGCAAATAGCTCCTATCAGTTGTAGTCAGTTTTTTCTTTCTAGCTCATAAATCAAACCTAGAAGTCCCATCTTGTATTCGTAAAAGATGATAGACAAGTAACCATGCCAAGCCTAGATTCCCAGTAAAATGGCAGAAAAATATTAAAAAAGTAGATTGCTGTACGTCCAGAGAACATATATTTTTGGCCCAGTGAAACTGAGGCCAGAAAACGTGTTATGTATTTTCNAATGTGCCATGTTTCACTCTACAAACCGTTTNATTTTAATCTTTGCCACAACGATGTTGCATGAAAACACTAAGAATAATTGCGTGAGGACTTTGCAAGCTACTTTCAAAGGTCTTTGCATCTAAAAACATATGGATATTTTCATGGAACACGTAATATGCAATGATGTTTATTGTGGGTTGCTTTTGCATTTACTTTTGGTCGATAGCCGCCACGACAAATGTTACGTTTTACTTATTTTTTTCAAAAGCAAATGAGATGTGTAGATGTAGTTGTCTTCTCTGAAAAGCGGTGAGTACAAAACATGCCACATAAAACAAGGTTCAAGTTTGTTTCGCGCACTCTACGCTTTGTGATCGCTAGGGTAACCAATTTTTGACCTAAAAACGTAAAATTGTGACTTTATAATTTACAAATTTTGACTTTATTTTGACCTATAAATTTTCTGCGTTTGCAACTACAAAATAATGCAGCCTTAGGTGTTGAGGTTAATCCAGAAGTGTATTCATACACTCTAAGATTCGAAAAAAAATTGGCTGTTTAACTTCGAGGATGATNTATTGATAAGNGCATTAATAACAACNGTAGAGTCAAACCTGAGAACATCAAAAGCTGAAATACTATATGCATAATGGATTGAGTATTTAACAAAACAAATACCGTAAGACCAAATGTATCGCCTACCATGCCTATCCTACATAATATTCAATCGTCCAGTAGTGGGCAAAACAAAAATTATTATGGCAGAAATCGCAATAAACCCACTATTATTACAGAATTGCAACTAAACGTGCAAAAGCATATCCATATCTGTTGTTGTAGCTCCAATAAAATATCGGTATTTAAAAGAAAAAACTGTGCTGCAAAAAAAGTTTGACCTAACGGAAAATTTTGACCTAATGATAAATTGTGACTTTTTTTGACCTAATAACTTGGGATTCCTCATGGTATGAGCGTGAATTTAGGTTTGTGGACGTTTCATAAACTTTAGAAACGGCAGAAAATTTTTGACTTTATTCACTTTTGGTTGCCCTAGTGATCGCCTTTGACGTGCAGGCCCAGGTGTGTTTTGGGCATGTTTTCTTGACTGCATTGCTGAGGTTGTTTTGCTGCGATGTGTTTTTAAAAAACGATGAGTAATTCTGAGTCATGTTCTGCGCCCTGATGAAGGCTTGTCGTCGACAGGCCGAAACGTCAGTGTATTTTTGTTTTATTTTGTTCGAGAACGTTTGCCGTTTGTGCTGCTTTGAAATATATACGAGGGTCGCCTAATTTTTGCAACTGGAACGTAGATGTAGAATTTTAGTTACTGTATTCGAAGAATCTGAGCTTTTCCTGCTTTCTGTAAAATTTTTATCTTAAAAAGTTATTTATATGTACTTTTTGCAAACATGCTTGAGATTTCCCATCAGGCCAGTCTGAACTGTAACAAGCGTCGTCATTGACATCACCACTAGCATATGTTTAACTCTAAAAACACTGATACAGATAGAGAGAGATTTATTTTTTTTCCCATCACTAAGTTAGTAAACAGATACAATGCAAAAAGCCATCACGCTACAAAGTGACCAGTTGTCAGTGGGAATTAGAAGAAATGAATAAAGCAATGGCAAAATAACTTATCAATGTAAATAAAATCGTCACTGTGTCACACAGGATTGGTGAATGACCATGGAGGTCATTTATTCAAACAACACTGTTGGTGCGTCTAATACTTAAGTAGGCATTTGTCTAATAAGTGAAAAAAAGCAAAAGAGGCGCGACACTTGTCCAGTTCCACTCTTAATAAAAGCAGTGTACATCTCACACAAATATTTGAATACAAGGTTCTGGTGTAGTTCTGTGCTTTGGTACCGATTACACTGTTAAGGGTTCAGTTTTAAGACAATTTTGTAGCTTTTACATCCTGGATGTCACAGACTAATTCTAATCCTAACATTTTGTTGTTTACTTTTTGAACACCGGTCTGCTGCTTATATGCTTAAAGTATTCTCTGACAATTTAATGCTTAAGAAATTATCAAAAATGATTCATANAGATNGCAATTAGCGCGAAAATTCAAGCAAAAATAATATTTAGGCAGAACCTTGACTCTATCGCAATAAAGCGCTGGAAGGTATGCAATGCACAATACAAGTTTATAATTGTTTAGTGGAAATCTTCACAAAGCGAAAGAATTGAATTCTACCCCAAATGACACTGTCAGAGGTAGTATTTCAATTCGTGGAAGCATGATTGCATCATGCGATGCGATGACGTCGTAAGCTTGCTGTTGCAATCCCCCGAATTCGTAAGGTTTTCAGACTGGTAATTGCTTTTCGAAATGCTTTACTTGGCTGTCGACAAAAGTACTTTTTGAGGTAAATTCAAGAATGCTTTTATGCGAACCTTGCACCTTCTTTAGAAATGTGTGCGAATTGATGCTGCGTGTACGCCTTGGCTTTGGTATATATAAACGATATACTATTCTTCAGAAGCAAGCCCCTCTTGGATAATATAATTTGCGGGTACATTCTATGTGACTGCATGCTTTCATCTCAAGTGTCAGAGCTTTGCCCTGCCGCTCAATAAAATCATCTACAGTTTTAATGTTTGATAAACGAATTGGAGTTCAGTTAAGGACTCCAGCCACGTTAATTAAGGTTTTGATTAGACTATCAGGAAATTTGCGAGTACGATCAACGCACAAAATGAACATGGCTGTCTTTGTAAATAATCCGAAGGAAGCACGCGACGAACACATTGGAAGCTTTCAAACAGTTGCAACCCTGTAATCGTGGAGTTTGTCTTAATGCTGATTTTGACTTTGTAGTTCGT
>JGI24158J21664_10010500_pt1 | contig 12350 bp, 5 predicted proteins | sample Ectturendosymbi3_FD_21664 | JGI IMG/M metagenome (IMG submission 21664) | reverse complement strand
TTGCTGTGTGGACAATCTGTCTTTCAATGTGGAAAAATGTTCACTGCCAGTGCCACTTACGTTTATAGCTAGCTTAATAAGTGCTGTGGTGGCTACTTCCTATTCTGCTACAAATTCAGTTACCTCTATATTTTGGCTGTTTCAGTGTGGTGCCAGTGCCACGGTACACCTAGATTTAGCCACAATATGCTTAAAACCTTGCAGTGATTCACTGAACCTCCAGAACAAGCGTTGAAAAAGAAACATGGTTAAACTGTTGCTTTAATGTGTGGTTGTCACAGTGGATGACATGAAAAGCACCTTCTTCAGTCCAAGCGAACTTCATGGCATCACCATGTCAAAAAAACAAGTGCAAGCATGTGTTTACGATCGGAAAGCCTGAGCGTTGAGCGTGCAGGAGTTTAAATTCTAAGAGAGGCATCGTGTTGGAATCACATGCGTTTGGAAGCTTTTGCAAGGTTTGAGAGAGATCAACGACTACTACATGTGGAGTTTTCAGATCTCAGCAACCCATACATCAGTCCACGTGTTACGGCTATCGGTAAAAAGTTTGTCTGCCAACCACCGTCAGTTTCGTGGTAACAATGCACATGAACATACCACTAAAGTAGTAAAGTATCGCGAAGGTTACCAATTGTGAAGTAATTTTTGGAAAATGAAAAGTATATTCATAACACAGAATTTTCTGCTGCTTTCATTTCTAAAATGCTCAAAATGAGCTGATGATGCCTACTTTGTAGGCGAAATATAGACTCTGTAAGATCTTAGGGTCTGATTATGTGCTGAGAAAGGATTTCTTTCCTTAGACAGTGCTCAAAATATGAATTGATTCTTGACTCCACTGCGATGAGATTGCTGGAAATTACGAAAGCTTTCAATTATTTTGATGCCATGGAGAATAGTGTATTTTTACCTGCTACTATACAGACCTTTCCTATAAACGCGTCAAAAGTATTAGCTGTAAAATTAGCTACGATCAGTTTTAGCGAACTTTCCACTTTTCATGCTTACAGAATGCGACTAAATATATTGCTTATTATTCATGTGCTGTTACGTGCGGTATTGACTTCGAAAGAGTTTAAGAAAAGCGCGGAAATAGCAAAATTAACTTATGGAGATTGATATTGCCTTTACTTATATTACCGAAAACCCTAGTTTTGGGTAGGGCACAGAATTGTAACTGAGTTTTCTGAAGTGCGGATGATTTGCATCGAGGTGTCATAATTTGATTCAGGTGTTTTTTTTCAGGAGGCATACCTCCAAACTCCTTGTCTAAGCATTGGAGTCAGGTACTATCTCAACAAAGCCTAAACTACAACGTCACAGTTCATGGCGTAGTTTGGCACGGGAAACCTTCGCCAAAGGAGACCACAGAGTGGCCTACACTCTTAACACAGGCAGTGGCCCCAAATTTTGTTGTGTCCAGAAAATTTTTTTATAAACATATTATAAAAACAAAAATCTTGCCCCCCGAAAATGTATTTTGCCCATCAAACCTTAAAACCTGGCTGCAGGCTGCTTCGTGACGAGGGTTTTTGATCAAAATTTTGCTTACCATGTCAAAGCATATGTCGCAAAAATTTTAGATACTTTTGGCGAATCGTGCTTAAGCAGCGATCTTAATGCCCACGCTGGCTATACGTCTGAGCCGTAGCAAATTTTCTGAATTTATTTATTAGAATAAAAATAGAAGACTGTCCAAGAAGTGGAACGTTGGGGAAAAATAACTAGAAATGGAACAACAAACTCTATCCCAGGATTATCTGACACCAGGACGATTTGTTCATTTGGAGCACACGTACCAACCTTACAGGCTTATTTCACTGGAAAATAGTGTGAAGTAGTATAAACCAGCTATCCCAAAACTTTTTCGGCGCTGGGCCGAATTCGCGATATTATCACAGTCCGCGCACAGAACTAGCCGCAGTAACTTCCTAAGGAAAAAGGAGCTACGACGTAACACTTATTTTTGTTTACGTTTACTTGTCTGTATTGTTCGCAAAGTACAGTATTACAAACGAATGGCTTAGGTAGGACCTACGTCAGGGGTCTCAAACTCAAATTGCGCCGAGGGCCAAATGGCGACTGATAAAGTAACCGGGGGCCGCATTATGACTACACGAGGGTCGCATTGTCACGCTGACGCAACATAGCGGCACAGTTTTTACACCTTACTTCCTGCAAAAGATACCATTGAGCTATAGGTAAATCATTTCTAGCCGTCTCTACGTTCTACATTCGTTTAAGGAACTTGTTCACTCGCTAGCCGAGCATTTTTAAACACCAGTGAACAAACTAAATAACGTAAATGTTAACTATTTGAAAATTCCCAAAAGGCATCGCGGGCCGCACAGATGTCCCCGCGGGCCACATGCGGCCCGCGTGTTTGAGACCCCTGACATACGTCCTAAGTAAATCAATTTTATTTCACACATTGCAAGAAAATTCTAAAACTTTTGTAGTTGAGCCTTTGATCAAAACGTAAAGGTTGGTTTGTTTAGTTTTCTAAAGCCTATCGGTATAAAATTATGAATTACAGCAAATAATTTTTGCTTAATTACATCTTACATTAATTTATGTACACAAAAATATTAAAATACTAAACATTCCTAGGAAAGTTCGCGGGTCGAACTTTTGGGGACTGCTGATTATACAGCTATAGTCACAGAACAAACAACATGACCAAAAACTTTAGAATGCCATGGGAATAGTGAGGCTGGTGTTCACCTGACACTGTTTGCCTTTCTTCGTAAAACACTAGTGAAACCTCACTATCTGCCAAAAAGGGGGGTGGCGCACAGAGGTGACGTTAGAAATAGTGCGTGATCTTTTTGCACATTTTAGTTAACAGATGACACTGATTACGTTATAAACAAATCTTAAATGCGAGACTAAAACCAATATGATTTAATATTAAAGACCTCAATGTACCTGCTTGGCGAGTAGATCAAGTCTTGCGTCGAGGGTGTTCCGCACTTTGATCGATCCTATCTGGCTGGCAAGCTCCACACCGCCGCAAGTGTCGACGGTCAAATACTCTTTTTCGTTTATGCTGACGTTGCAGTCACGACCAGTCGCGGCTTTAAACTGAGCTTGAGCTTTGGGAATCGCCGCCTGGCAGGTAAAGCATTACAAAACCAGTGTGGAGCACACAATGCTTGGGCAAACCCGCACTCTTTCAAACATTTCTGCGGGAGCAGCCCAATCTTTGTTTCTGTGTTGGTTAGAAACACGCACGATCAGCTCATTCTACTCTTTACGTGAGGTTCAGACATCGACAGAAGACAAACATGAATAAAAACTCAACCTTAGAATACACGGAGCGTCCAAGCTTTTATTTTGCAAAATTTCCATTTGTTTGTTTTCTGAAAATGCGGTTGAAAAGGGAACTAACGTTTTACATCCAATGGTTTGAAATCACCTGTTCCCAGTTCTAAGAAGTGAAAGGAAATGGTTCTTCAGAATATACTTACAAACTGTCAATAATATTCGTATCGAAAATTTCAAAACATCGCTAACCTGAACAACTTTCACATCATCTTGGATGCATTTGACAATAACGTTATCTTCCAAAACTTGAAAAAGACCTTGAGCAATCAGACCAATCAACAGTTCGTGGTAACGAGCTTTGTCATTTCGCACATCACTTAGCTGGTTACGTGCTTCATTCAGAATGCTCTGGAGATCATATCAGCCACTTTACAGAACTAGTCTTATTGTACGTTGCAGTTCAAGTAACGCCACAGTATTCTGTAACTATAGTCTTAACAACTACCTACAGTACAGCAAAGAGCATCTATAACAATTCCACACAATTTTCAGAGCATTTTCGTTTTTAGAAAGCACTTGAGGTAACGCTGCCTTTTCCACCCTTTTTTACGTAAATGTAAGAAAGACTCTGTCGAGTGATCAGCCCAGAACCACCAATTTCACTGACCCGAAGTTAAATAAAGACACCTTTTATTGCGTCTAAAAAGACGTTTGCTGTTGAAATTGTAGCAAGCAATTTAGTAGCTTTCAGTTTTCAGTAAATGAGTTATTAGCAACTCATTCAACATACAAATACAGCATAATATAATGATAGCGTCTTAGAAAGTACGATTATGTTAACATGTACATGAGCTTGCCATCAAAAGTTGTCAAAACTCGAACATTAAACTTTTAGCATGACTTTTGCACAGCTGAAAAATAGGCAATTGTCCTTTGCGGATAATGATGCCTGCTTTACTGAACCGTCGACAGTGTTGAAAACCTAAAAAACGCGATTTGCAATGGAAGGTGTTGGCTATATTTCACCATAAACTCTTCACATAAAAACATTAAAGCTATCAGTATAAGTAGTCACCTCGATGTGCTCTTCACGAACTTTTAAAATCTTTAGTCTTGCCGTGTTGATCAACTGGGATTGTTGCCTACACCAAAAACAAATCTGAGTTTTCAAAGGCGAAGCATTTTACGCAAGTACGTTTCGAAATTATGCCCAATCACATACAGGGTCGGCCCTGGCATGTGCGAGGCCTAATGCAAAACCTAGGCGCGGGGTGCCTCTGAGCAGTGGTTGTATGACGTCATCGTGTTCAGTCAACCGTGCTATACGACCATGGTAGGTCGCACATATAAAGCCTTAGCACGAGAATTGAGCACGTTTGATAATAGTGGAAAGTCATCGCTAGTTCTAACAAGAGCTTTTTTTGTTAACAATGAGACTTGTTAACCGTTTCTACTGAATTATCGAGCGCAAGTCGTATCTGGAAAAAATGAACAATCTACCTAAACACTGGCGTGGGGCCCCAGAGGCGCAGGGCCCAATGCAGCTGCATCGGCTTAAGGCCGGCCCTGATCACATACATATGGAATGAATATGTCTCCAACGCCTGGAGCTAGATGAGTGCTTAACCGAATGGTAAAAATCTACAGATAATCCCTGTACTTACACTTTTTTCTGTTGTTCTAGCTGCTTTTCTTTGCGACCGTAGAATGCCATTATCTTCTGTCGTTGCTGTTGAACTAGCTTGCTCTTCTCAATTTCGAATTCTTCCTCAGCCTACACACAGAACATGATTTGATTATGAAAAGGCATACAGATGAACCAAACTAAAGTCAGACCAGCCTCACGACTTATATGAAACACCTTACTGCAGTTGAAGCGCAGAAAACACCCAGTGTTGCACTGAAATATATATGCTTGTATACACTGTATGACTTGAGACCTTGACATTCATATCAGTGAACTTCCAATATTGACGGATTGTAGTTGTAGCACATCATTTTGCAGCAGAGGTGGGCAATTAATTTTGCTCTGGGGTCACTTTCAAGAAGACTGCGTTCAGTGGAAGGCCATACCTTCTTATGGAAGTAGAAGCAAGTCTCCATTAAGTTAGACTCAGCACTAACATTCACTGTATAAGTTGGAGAATATTTCAGATTTGAAAATTTTCCTGAAGGCTTCCGTGGGCCACTGAAAACCCTGTGGCGGGCCACATTTGGCCCGCGGGCTGCTATTTGCCCACCCCTGTTTTACAATAATTGGAGAGGTTATAAAGAATTGCAATTTTTTTACAAATGTGCTTGTTGGAAAGATTGCCTATGAAATTCTTTAGAAAACACTTTCCTCTCATGAATGGTAAGAAACAACATTTGACATAAATAAATTTGCCTGTGCTGGATACTGGAATATTAGATTACAGTACACAACACAGTGGGCAAAAAAGGTCCATTTATCACGCCTTGGCCTAAAGTAAACATGTTTTGAAAGATTGACTGAAAATGTCCCTGAAGTTGTCTACTTATTTTAAAGGTTATCTTGTCAAATTCCTTGCAATACCAGTCATTCACACCAAGTTTGCCTAATGCCTAGTTCTGAAAATGTGGAAAATCAGTTAATGACATAAGGCTTATCTTTTCAACTTCAGTCAATGATTTAAAGGCTTACCTTGTCAAGCATCCAATGGATTTCAAGTTTTTTGCAGTACTGCTCTTGTAAGATGAATGTAGCAATTAACTTTGCGTTTTCTAAATTTTGTTATACAAATATTAATATGATTCTTTCATTATGTAAATATTGGTCATCTCAAAATTTTGGCCAACATTTCTTGTAAACAGAGAAACTTTTCAATGTGTGTAAAGAGGTACTCAGTTTGCAGTCACAAGTTGCTAAGTCCTGTTCTTAGAAAGATGATTCTCCAGGAAATTTTTTATGCACGACACAATGCCTTGTGTTTTATTCATATACACATTAGAAATGTTTACAAACATACTACAAGTCTGCATCTGCTTCCTGTGGTGCAAGCTTGACTAGTTTGTGATGAAGGGTAGTCCTATCGACAAGTGGGCAACACAAGTTTGATTGTTTGCAGGTTACAGTATATCTATAGCGTTTCATGTTTTGCAGTGGAGATGTAGCCGAGACTTAAAATCTGAGAATGAGACCTAGTTAAACTTCAAGACCGAGACTTCATCCAAGACATCCAAGACCATGACACAAAATTTTGTGGATTATGCTGAAATTTTTATAAAATTTTCAAGAAAATGTCATCACCACTTCGAAGTTAACAATTTTTTGTATTTCTGACATTTTCCTACTTGGTTTCGTTGTTTCTTACCTGCAGATACAGCAGACAAAAAATACATTGAAGTATAGAAGTTTTCCTAAGCCATATTGTTTCAGTATTCAAAGTCTCACAGCAATAGGCTTGTGTCCAAGACCTGTAGCCTTCAAGACCAATACCTGAAACCTTTGAGACCGAGACTCGCACAAATGGGTCTCAAGATTTGTCTTGATAGACCAAGACTCCTTCACTGTTTTACAGTAAAGATTTAATAGCTTAACTATTAAGCTAGCCTGCATAGGATGGCTGCAAATTGCATATTACAGGAACCAAACCTGTAGTTTATACAAAAATCTCTCCAGTTTATACCTATCTAAAACAGGGATAATAAAGCCTATCATTTAAAGTGTAACGCATGGCTTTGAAATACAAATTTTCTATGCAGTCATTCTACTAACATAATGAGCACAATAGGAACTAAACTTTGCAAAAATCAACAAATATTATTTATTCAAAAATCATCAAATGTCTATATCAAATAACCTGAGATATTTCTAGATTATTTACCACTTCAACTTGTTGCTTCATGCTTCCTACAAATGGCAGTTTGCCACATACTTTATATTCTGATCAATCCATTATTTACATATGTGTATGTCATATGAGCATTGTTTCTTTCATTTTAATAGTACCTACTTTTCCTCTGTGGAAGATCATGGGGACAGTATCCCTAGTAGTATTGCAACCATACAGTAAAAGGGGGGATTGAATGCATGATACAAGATTGAGATGTGCACTGAGAATAGCACCTATATGTATTTGGCTTTAACAAGCAACAACAGAATAAGCACAGCATGTTCTCTTTATTCTTGCTTGCTGCCAGTGTGAAGCTTTGCACACTTGCTGCTTGGGTTCTCCTACTTCAAGAAATGGTGCTGTGACCAGGATGGGGTGGCCGTGCTAGATGCAACCTTCACAGAAAGAACATGCCATCAGTGCAGCTCATTGTAAAAATGGAGAGGATTTTGTTGTAACCACATGTTATTCATGGTGTTTAATACATGAATCACTATGAATGATGCTTGTGCTAATAATAGCACCTATATGCATGCGGCTCAAACAAGCAAGAATAGAGTAAGCATGACATGAAATCTCTATTGTTGCTTGCTGCCAGTGTGGAGGTTTGTGCACTTGCCACTCAGGCTTTTTGATCGCAACAGCAGGACTGAAAATGCCTGACTGTTTTCAATAATCTCAGATAGTTTTGCTGGCTGCACACGAAGAAGGGACCAAGAAGGTCAGAGATGTAATCATGCCACTTGGTCCTTCTTCAACCTTTCGGCTGCTCTCCTGTGGGTGTAACCAGTAGGACTTGCTTTGCCAATCTTTCCTGGGGCATTATGGTGACATAGCCAAACCACCGTAGCTGAGATTTCTCTGTTTGAGCAAGTAGCTCAACATTCAGGGTTTTACAAATATCACGGCTGTTCACTTTGCCATTAAGTGTCATGCCATGAACTCTTTGTAGAAACCTTGCAACTTTTGTGACCAATTTAAAAATTGAAAGCTCAGCAGTGTTTGAAAGCCCTTATTTTGTTACTACACAGCAATAAATCTCATACAGAACTGCATGTGCATTGCTAATCTGTGTGTCAATTTTCTTCTTCCACCTTCTATCACTCATGAACAGCACCCAAAAGTACTTGAACTTCTCGAACTGCTGTGGTGTATTGCCACTTACTTGTAGCAGGCACAAACTGAGTTTTTGGAGGGACACAAGACCTGTCATTTTAGTGTTGGTTTTCATTACTGGTTGGTCACACACAGTTGAAAATTGATCAAGTATATGTTGAAAACCCTGTACAGAGGATGCAAGCAGTATCAACTTGTTTGTATGAAGCAAGCAGTTGATTCTGCAGCTTCCAACAAGGATGCTCTTAGCTACTAGGCTGTGACTGTCTATCCAATTCATATAGAGTACAGACAATCAAGGAATGGTGACTGCACACAACCTTGTTGGAGCCCAACACTTATGTTGAAGAGTTGTGATTTAATTCTGTTGAAACGGACACAATTTCTGAGCAGGAATACAATGACCTGATGGCCAGTAACAGGTAGCTGTCACCACCATGCTCCCACAGCAATCAACAAATCTTTTCCTGAAGCCAACAGAATCTGCACAGGTATCTCTGGCATACTCCCAAGATTTCTTGAAAATATGCTGGAAAGCAAAGGATTAAAACCACTCTGGGTATCCTCCAGCATTGGTTTGACTAGTTCAAAACATGTGCAATCCTATTTACATTATTTATGTAATAAGTTCACTTTCCTCCATACATACATGGAAACAAATGAAAACTGTATCAAAATTTAACCACATGAATTCTCACACAGGCTTCAAACAGCTTCCAAAAGTACCATTCTAAGTCATTTAACATGACACAAACTGGATAATCACCCAAATTTTATGATGAATACAAAAAACACAAACATGAATTAAACCCGTTGCGATGATGACTTTAGGCCAAATGTCACTGAACAACAGTCCATGAGGTCTTTTAATTCAGTCTGTCACAACTACTTACAGTCAGTCAGCTGTTGTACAAAACATTTGGTGACTCCTAGTTAAGGCAAACAAAATGTAACTTACAACATGGAATTACACCAACCTTAGCATTGATTTCATCAACTTTTTCATTTGCTTCTTGGTCAATAAAAGCTATCATATGCTCAATCTGAAACAAACAATTTATATAATAGAAAAGCATGACAACATGGATGAAATCAGTATCAAGTCAAGACAAACATGTCTTATTACAAATATGATGAGAGCTTAATTTCATGGTGAAAATTACTTCAAAGGAATGCATTAAAAAAGAGCTAATCGTGGTGGAGGTGCATGAAACTACATCACAATGCATAAATAATTAATTGGAGAACAAAAAAGACCAAAAAACTAATTTACGATATTTGTTGATTGTAAGGTACAAGTAGCACCTCATAATTTTTTGCAATATGCTAAATTCTATCAAAGATAACTGACATTAAATAATAACGCAGTCAGTTACAAAAATCACTTGATGAAACCAGTGAAAACCATAATGAAAGATTACCATACAACTCATCCAATACAATGCAACATGCTACAAGTGATCCCAAAACAACTCATTGTACCATAATTTATCTCAGATCAACAATTCAAGCACCAAGCACCAGGGTTGTGGAGCCATAGCTCAGAGTCCAAAAAATTTTGGGTGGTTGGAGCCGGTGCCAAAAACTTTTAGATGGTGCAGACAAAGCCAGAGTATGAAATTTGGGTTCCAGTTCCACAGCCCTAGATTGTGGGGCAAGCAGGTTGTACAAATAATACCATGGTTTTCAGTTTTCAATGGACCAAATCATTTGAGCTGGAGCTCTTTTTTTCACTGAATCACTTCAGTCAGCTTTTGCTGAGAAATTTTGGACACTGAAACATTTCGGTCATTTGTCTCACAGTTGCATTAAAACTTGCAATAACAATGCATTTTAGCCTATATTTTCGAACATTCTGACCGAAATGATTAATTTTTTTTTGGTCATTTCAAAAATGTCTCGGTCTATAACAAAAAAACAGAGCTGGAGCCAAAAACTTTTAGATGCCTGGAACTCTAAGGCTGAAATTTGAGTTCCAGCTCTACAGCCCTGCCAAATGCAACATGCTTGGTCTTAGTAAGACCAAGCAACTTTGGGTGATTGCGATGCATTTAACTTGGGTGATGCATTCAAAACTTGATGCCCAACCTATTATCAATTAGATTTAAGCATACAAAGCTGACCTGAGGATGAACATCTCTAATAAGAATGGCATGCTAGGAACACAAAAGAAAAATTAATCACAGCAACTAAGAATTCAGAAACAAGTTACGATTTCAAACTGACTAAAACTTAACAAACGACCAATTCAACCATAGCTAACTTCTAAGTACCTTAGATTGATTGAAATACAAAATTTCAGTGAAATAAAATCAACTAAATACCACATTTGTCCAATTTGCTCTTGTCAATACCACATTTGTCCCATTTACTCTATCGAAGTTCATGATTTTATCACAGGCAGTGTTTATTTTGCTGTCAGTGGCAAAAGAATTGCTGGAGCTATTTTCCCATTAGCTAAACCTCATTGGTTGAATTGGTCACATGATAAGGATGATAAGCTTGATTAGGTCATCGTCCTTGTCACATGAGCCAGAGATGAGCATTGGACTGGACTGAGATTGGACTGGATCCGGACTATGCCAAATTTTGTTGAATCGGGATTGGATCCAGACTGTAAATTGCTTCACAAATTTAGGATCAGGACCGGAATTGGACTGGGTTAATGGAAAAGAATTGCATGATATTTGCTATTAAAAAGCTGTATTTCTTTAATTTATTTAGACTTTATTTGGACTTGGACTTTTAATTTCAAAAAAATTTATGACTGTTGTAGGACTTGGACTGAGTTTTGAAAATTCAGAACTGGATCTGGATCACAAAATATGATAGTCCGCTCATCTCTGACGTGAGCTAAACCTACCCATTTCTGTCCCGCGTTTTGCAGAGCTTTGTAATCCTATAACTCGCCAGGCGATTAAGCTAGAGAGCTATCCAAACCATCTACGGATTCAGCAAGTCTTCTAGTTGAAATAAAAAAAAAAGTTTTTTGTTTTCGGTGAGGGGATTTCTGGAGGTGACGTCACAATGAGGGAATGTTTTGGAAATTTTGGCCACCTTCGGCCGGCCCTGAGCCCCAACCCATTGACTCATTCTTTAGCCTCAAAGTTTTGTTGAAAACTAGGTCAAAATCAGTGTCTATAGAGCCCTTGATTGACTTGCTAGCATATCTGTAGCCAAAATTATGGGTCAAAAACCCAGTTTTTTGCCTAATTCAAAACTTCTCAGAAAAGGCACAATTTGCCCTTTCAGGGCAAACTTTGGCCAGCCGTAACTCGGCAGCAGATTGAGCAAGAGAGCTGTTCAAACCCTGTAATGACTAGTGGCGTCATGTAGTTTAGAATAAAAAATTTGGGATCATGATGGGAGTATGTTTTTTGGTTAATTTTGGGATCATGATGGGAGTATGTTTTTTGGTTAATTTTGTGACGTCATCAACCGATCCCACGCGCCAATATTTTGGCTCACAGTATTTTTGGATTCTAGGCTAAAATACGCGTCTTTAGAGCCATTGATCAAGTTTCTAGCATTTCTGGTTCAAAAGTTATGCCAAAAATATTCCAAATATGTCAGGAATGTCCCAGGGGATTAGCAGGGATTTCCCTAATTAATATTCTACCGTTTTTGCCATAACTTATCAACTAGAAACGCTAGAATGTCCATCAAACCCTCTAAAAGCTCGTACTATAGCCTAAAATGCATTTAAATTTCGTGTGGTTTCACACCAGTGATTCGGCTCGATTTTTGAACTCCCACGGAACGTTGACGTCATGGATTGTTTTGACAAACCTGTAAAAACATCCTGTGGTTTTGTAAACATGGCCAGAAAGGATGAAATCGCACAGGAAAAAGTCTTTTTTTCAGCCTAAACCAGTGGTTCTTAACCTTTCTACCCACTCGTACCCCCTTAGCTTTCGTTAAATCTTCTTGTACCCCTTGTCTGAAATCAAATAGTAATTGATACTAAGTTGTAGAAAATTAGCATAGTTGCCTGATCACATGAGATAAATACACCTTGAAAGTTTATTAGTGAAGGCAGTGATCTTTTCCCTAGCTTTGATCATGTTCATTGCCGTTCCCTGGATGGAGGTGTTAAGTCGTTGAGGTGGC
>JGI24158J21664_10010498_pt1 | contig 12352 bp, 9 predicted proteins | sample Ectturendosymbi3_FD_21664 | JGI IMG/M metagenome (IMG submission 21664) | reverse complement strand
GGAGTGGTGGTTGTGATGTGGTCAGTCAGTCAGTACAAGAATAGTGCTGTCCTGTATAGCCTTACTTGAAAAGTTAAAATTGCTTCATGATTTTAACACTTTCAATAATAGGTTGTTTCCCTGCCACTACATGGCCCATGCTGTCGCTTTCGTGACGATCAGGACGGCAAAGGCAGGAGAATATTTTTGTCAAAAGTTCTTATACACAATTGCAAGTACAAGGTTACTTTGACGATCACCCAGGCAGAGATTTGTGTAGGGTGTTGAAGAGATTGCCCATTTCTCAACTGCACGCACTTGGTCTTCGACGAGATTGTTCTGATGAGAAGGCAGTAGGCAACACGAATATACTCCGATGAAGATTGCATCCACATTGCAGAGTTTCCCTGCTACAGTCATGCTGAGTGGTGTGCCAGACTGAAGCAAGTTCCGATTTTTAAGGTCTTGGCATGATCTGGCCGAGATCTGAACCACGCTGAATAACGACCTACCAGACATGAAGCAAGTGCTCTAACCACTAGGCCACATGTCTGGTATATCCACTCCCGGCACTATATCCACTGTTACCACATGGTTTTGGCAGGAAGTGCAAATCCCTTCCACTTTCGCAGAAAGTAGATACTGCTAGGCGTTTTCTAGCCTTTGGCTAAAAGCAAACCTGGCAAACGTTTTGTGTTGCCTTTACACTAGGGTCATTCCATGTCAAATGAACCAAAAAATGGAAAAGTCAATAATAGGTGTGCTTGTTGAGTTATTAACAATCAAAATTTATGTGTTGCTCGAGTGATCTTAATGACTAACCATTTTCTTTACCCCAAAATTAGAGTAACAACATGGATTTTTGAAATTTTTCTTCATGGAAATACCATTAACAAACTTCAGGAGGTTTATGATGATAAGTGAGTGTCGCATTTCAGCAAATACTAGCCGTGTACCTCACATGCACAACTTTTTACACAAATGCATTACTCAGACTCAAACCCACCCTGTGAATGTGTTTAGTGGACCGCTATCTGAAAACTGAGACTACTTTTGCATGAAGAATTTTATATCCAGCCACTGCAGAAATTGCCATGGACATATACATGAAATCACACATCCCATTTTGTTTGCATTAGTCAAGGCACACATATTTTTCCTTGTCTAATTTGCGGGTTCCTTAAGCTCATGGGCCCTGCCCCAGCTCACTCCACTTGATTGTGCCAGGTTGTAACACAATTTCCACATGAGCAGCACTGCCAATTGGGCAGTCAGAGCTGGACTGCCTGCTTCAGTAATCTATATTGTGTTGAAGTACGAGTCCGTAGAACTGTTTTTTTTTTCGCTGAGATATTTTGCTCGTATTTTTGCTGAGACATTTTGATCATTTGTCTCACAGTTGTATTCAAATGTGCCATAACTGTGTTTATTAGCCTATATTTTCAAACATTCTGACTGAAATGACTTGATTTTTTCAGTCATTTCAAAATCATTTCTTTTTATGACCGAAAAAAATCCCAGCCGTAGAATGAAGCCAGACCTTGAATTTGAGTACAACTTTGATGCATTCTTTGACTCTCCCTGACTCTGGAATTACTTTAAGTGTCCTACATGGTAACTTACCACATTGTTTAAGACTGCACTTTTCTGGAAAATCACAAATGTGATTCGGGATGCCAGCTGGTAATTAAGTGTGTTTTGTTTGCTGATGCAATGTGCGTTCCAACATTTCGTAAAAATCTTCATTTCCTTTTCAAGCAGTCAGTATGAAAACATAGGCAACCAGATTTCTGCTTTTGGAATATGTTACACAGAGGCAAGAATTTAATGATCTACATCTGTAACAGTTATCATGTGCAAGGATCAGTGCTGTTGCCATGTAAGTATCCTGTGAATGGGTGGCTGTGCAACTCAATGGTCAGCGAGTCACCTCACAGTTGCAAGGTCTTGAGTCTTATTCCCAAATCAACTGTTTTGAGGAGCAAGGAACCTTGCACCTATTCACTGAAAATGTGTTGTGTACGCTGTTGTTGACTTGCCACACTTCACTGTGCTGTATCACACCTTATGCCAGAACAGCATGCAAAGCAAAACAAGAGGGCAAAGCCTCTATGTATGGAAAAGGATCTCAGAATGGGGGGTCAGGTTTGACAAATATAATTGGTGACAGTTATTTTTAAATCGAATTGAACTGAACGAATCAGTGAATTCCATGCTTAAAAATCAAACAAGGCACAGAAAAGGAACAGAATGACAAAACGGCAAATGTAAATTGAATGGTGCAGTTGTGCCAAACGATCACTGTGACTGACTATCATCATTTGCAATGTGGCACAGTGGGTCTAATTCTGCCAGGTAGCAAAAGTTAGGACTGGTGTGTCTTTGTGAGAAATGAGAAATAGCACACAAAAACAAATTGCCCAGTCCAGACAAGATATGTCCTGATGTCACTTCTTGCTTTAATGCAATTTCAGGGTCACGCAAAGTATAACGTGCTCCCTGAACATCAACCAACATCACTGTACTGATGACAAAAGTGCACAAGGCATTCAGCCTTTCGAATTAAATTTATATCCATGGTGTCACAAGCAATTCCACCATCAATATTTATGTATTTCACAAATCTGCCTTCAGTTTATGGTTTCACTCTGACACAATCATCACCAAGCATTAATTCTAAATATGTCATGGTGGGTGAAGAATTCACAAACTTTTGACTGTTTCTCAAAGATATCACCTTTTCCAGTAATTTCAGTGTTATATTCTTTGAAAGAAGGTGCATCTGGAAAACCTGTCTGCAATGTTCTTCAACTAACTTCTTAAATTTTAATATCACACATGGCAGATGGAAGCAGCTTTTTCACAACCCACAGTCGTCCAGCATACTGTGGGGTGGAACTGGTGGCCGTAAATGCTTGGCGGAAGCTGCCTTCTCCAATGCATTTGTCTTCAATATTGAATTGCACAGCTGTAGCATTACTGGTCCATGACTTTGTTTTTATGTTGAAGTGATAAAGCTTACCTAGTTTCAACATGTCTGCTACTTAGATTGTTTTTGGGTGTACGTAATGATCTTTAGCCAGTTCCACCATGAGAACTTGTCTGAGAGCAGGAGCATATTCCTGGTTGCGATTGGAAGTGTTTAAACCAGCAAAAGTTTTTAAATGGCAACGACTAGTTGGAACATCGGAAACAAACTTAATGCCCTCATTCTCAGAAATGAAGCACACAAAATCTAAGTGTTTGTAGTTGCTTAACACCTTTGGCGCCGGGTGGATTTTCCCTTTTAAAGGTATAACTTGCTCATATTGGGCAAGTCTTTGCAGCTCCATAACTCACCAGCCGATTGAGATAAGAGTTGTTCAAACAAGTCCTCTAGTTTGCATTGAAAAAAATTGTAAAGTTTTGGATTAGAGTCTAAGCCACAAGTGATACATCTCATGTAACAAATCCATCAATGACATTTCCCCAAGCTGAGGTTATCACAACAAAGACAGACTTAAGACTAGTCTATACATCTCCTCACTGACCAAGCCCGACTAACAGCAACCGTCAACCTCAGACATATACGCTATTGCGATCGGAAAGCCCGAGCAGCAAGTGTGCAAAGCTGTGGCAGCAAGCATCAATAGAGATCGCCCGACGAGATCACTCTATTATTGCATGTTCGCGCCACATGAATATGGGTGTTATTTTCGCGAACATCCTGTTTGTGGTGAATCGCACATTCAACGCAATGCCAACGGAGAGGTTGCAACAGCGCAATACGATCACGAGCTAGTGGAGCCAGACACCAGCATAGGAGAATATGCAAATCAAGCCTACTCAAGTCGAAACATTGGGCCTTATGGAGGGTGGCACAACCAGAAAAGCTGATACGATTTATATTCGATTTGCTTTACGTTTTTTTGCAAAATGAAGGTGTTTCCGAAACAAAAGTAACACTGTTTTTGAAACAAAAAAATTATTTTATTTAAAAACCATTTGCGAAGTGTTTTTATTTAGAAACAAAAAATGTTTTGATTTAGACACCATTTGCGAAATGTTTTTATTTAGACACCATTTGTGATTTGAAAACCATTTGCGAAGTTTTTATTTAGAAACCATTTGTTTTTATTTAGAAGCCATTTGTTTTTAAACTAAAAGATTTTAATTTGCAAATGCTTAGTCTTTTAAAAATGCTCACAATTCAAAAAATTTTCATCAATATTATGAAAGTGGTTTGTTTCTGATTATACTGTATTTGAAAAAAAGACAAGCAAAATTCTATAATTTTTCATTTCGTTTCAAAAAGATGGTTAATATTTATTTTGAAACATGTAAAATTTTCATATTGTTCTGTTTTTTTTTCAAAAAATGCCAGAAACAAGAATTTTTTAGGGGGGAATGTATGGGCCACCATACTGTGGCTCATTGGCGTTCCTTAAGTTTGTCATGCCCTTTTCATACCTACTGTATAATAATGCTTATTTGCACTATGTTTGAAAAATATCAATATGTTTTACAGATGAGCAGAAACAACTTAAGTTTTTCTACGTTAAAAGGGTCATTTCACTGAATTTATGTGACTTGTTACAAACTTCTGATTTTTTATGTTGTTTTACTTTCCAAGTACTGGCATATTTTCAGTAAATGCTTAGCACTTGCATGTGGTTGACTATATTTCATTGTTACTGCTCAATTTTGCCTGTAATCAGTTGATAACATCATATTACTTTAAAATATGTAGTTATCCTTCAGAAATTTAAATGGTTGTTGATATTTTTGTATNTTTTAGAGAAAGCTATCTGGCATGNTGCACCTTATTACTCGAGGGTTTACCAAATACTTTTCAATTTTCCCACCCAACCAGCGTAGAATGATTGTTTCACACCTTCACCTTACAGCAAACTCCTCACTCCGTAATCGTCGCTTCACTAGTATTCACACGTGTAAAACAGTTCTTATATATCTTTCGCCCCCTCCAGAAATTTGGCTAAAACTCGAGTTTATTTCACTTCTTCATTGATCCCCTGAGCAGTCGTCATGGACTCCGGGGCTCTAATCAATCGCAAACGCAGCTTCCTTTGACTTTCCATTTCCTAGTTTGACTTTCATCAACCCAAAGCTGAAAATAAATTTTGTTTTGTGGTATTGCGTGTCTATAAGAGAATGCGTATTTTCTATTGGATTTTGTGTTATGTGAATCATGTTTTGCCTCAAAGTTTGTTGCTGAGTAATGAGTATTTTATTTTTTTGATGTAAGAAGTTGTGTTAAGAGATTGTTTGGTTTACCACAAGTGTGCACAACCTTTTCCCTATTGCCGGCCGCATTAAGTTTATATAATGAATTACGGCTGCCAATGAGTTCCAGTTGTTTTTATTTTTGAAGTGTTTCTGTACTGCTTCCACACTTTGAGCTTAACCGCGTTTCCCACGTCTGTGTGGTCGTCTTCTAAGTATCCTCATACAGCAGACAGTCTTTATGAATGCACAGCCGTCAGTCGCAACTTTTGTTTTAAATTACGCGTGCGCGCTCGCAGGTTGTGCAACCCTGGTTTGACCAGAATCCAGCAAATTAAACTCCAGATAGTAGATGCTTTGAGCTGTGAATATAGAACAGATTCTCATATTTTAGGAGTTTGCTGAAATAACATGCATGGTGCTCGAAATTTTATGTAACATATTTGTGGTTTGTAGTTCTATAAAGTTACATGGTTTATTTTAGGAAAGGTTGCATGATTGGGAAAACTTCAAAATGCCTGGCGCGCCGTATGAAGGAATGGGACCTTTGCCGCCTTTACCTGACTTCGATAAGAGTTTGACAAGACATTACGTGATCCCCGAATATTGGTTTCAGTTTTTGTACCCTAGAACCGGAGCAACGGGTTAGTATTTGTATTTTATCATTTGAACTGCTGGATTTTCGAGCAGTATTCAGACGTGAGTAACATATTTCGCTAAACTTTGCGTCCGTCGAAGCGTCCAATAGTTTACCGAAGGTGAGCTAAAGCGTTTGGGAGATTTTTTGTGAAAATATGTGTGGACAAGCAAAAGCGAAAACAAAACTGTGATTATGCATGGAACATTCATGCTATTTTTCGAAGACAAAAACGATTTGAGAAACACAAAAAGTAATAAATGTGCTGTATCTACTACGGTTTAACGTAAGCAATGCGAGAAAGTTGTTTTCACTGATGTGCAGATCTAAGGCGTAGGTTTTGCAAATACGTTGTACAGTTTAAGTGAATAGCATTGCGATTGTATGAAACAAAAACTTTATTTCTGGCGTTCAAAGCACAACAGAAAAAACTGGTAATTTTTTAAGTGGCAGAATTTTTTTTGAAATTTCCTTAAAAATAACAACCAGAAAAAATATCAGCTGTCCTCAGCCATTAGGGTACAAACAAAATGTTAAAAATGCGCATTTCATACCAACAGTGGAGCAAATGTTTAGTGTCTGGGCCCATTTTTTTTAAAGGAAACAAATTCGTACCAACTATCGGCAGTTACCTGTTCTTACTTTGCCAAAAACAACAAATGTCTTTTTGTTTTTCGTCTTGTTCGGGCTTCCTTTATTCGACCAGAAAGTGCAGAACACTACCCAGAACATTATTCATATACAGGGCTTTATACGTTGTTTGCAACTTTTGGATTGATGCTCGTTTCCAAGGAGTATTACATCTACTCGCCTGAAACCTGGCATGCGCTTGGCTTGACTTGCGCCATTGCTTTCGTGCTGAAACAAGGAGGTTCCTATATAGCCGATATTTTTGAGGACAGTCGAGTGGTGAGTTTTGCTTGCTTTGCATCACTGTTGTTTTCTCAGACCAATTCCTTGCAAAAATCTGCGTTACCTTGAAGTGTCAGTTGGTCTTCGGTTGTGCGCTATTTCACCTTGATGTAAGTGAGGTGTGATGTGCAGATAATCGAGTTCAGAAAAACACTGAGCTGGAAAAGTTTATTGATCGCGCTGGTGCGCAGATGCGGTCCTTTGTGTGTGCGATGTCCAGTTTCCCATGCATTGTTACATTAGTGCAGGGGGCACATGTGGCCCGCGAAGGCGTTTTGTGCGGCCCACGATGTTTTTTCACAAAATTGATATGTTAAGTTATTTGCAGTAGTTTATTCACTGGTGTTTAAAATTGCTCGGCCAGCAAGTGAACAGGTTCCTTTTAAACCAGCTTAGAAACGGCTGGAAATGATTTGCTATATCTCACAAAATCTTTTACAAGAANTAAGATGTAAAAGCTTTTTTCCAGTAAAGCTCAGGTACCGCCATTGTTGCGTCAGCGTCATAATGCGGCCTTCTGGTTGCTTCATAANACCTAATTTGGCCATCGGAGCAATTTGAGTTTAAGACCACTGCATTAGTGAAACTTCTGAAACAGGTACTCCTGTTTAAATAAGTGGTTCTGCCAAACTCACGAAGGCGCTCTGGTGCACGGTCGCTGCAACTCAGACGTATATTGGACATTAGTTTCAGCAAGCGTCGCTGAACGTAAACGATGCTGTGCATCGGCGTTGCTGTTTTGGAGCCGATTTCGAAAGGTACCACTTCAATGGGTCGACGTGATGAATTCGGATATGGCGTTGATGGTTTGATCTGCTGATGCTTGTCAGCGAGCATCTCTGCGGCTTGTTCCGTGAAGATCGATATAGCAAAACTTTCGCTTGTTCAGAACGTGATCAAGGCCTACGAACAAATCAGGGACGAAGAGGTAGATCACTTGCAGCAGATGGTGGACAACATTAAACTTGAACAGTGGAGGGCCGGCGCTCAGCAGTTCATTACTGAAGCAAAAAAGGTGAGCTCTGGTTTTCGGGCTCAGTACACATTCCTTTTCTTGCCTGGTAGTGCACAACGGACTTATTTCGGTGCTAGCCTGTAATTCGTTTTATCAGCAGATTTGCAGGAAAGCAAACCATGTGGCTCTCACGTCGCATTCATTATTGGCTTTTGTTTGTTTTTAACCATTTTTATTGAAGAAGCTATCGCGGAGCAAAGGCCGCAATCCCATCTGTATTTACGCGTGTAACCATTGCAGCCTAATGTAGCTACTTTGAATCTGACATCTTTGCTTCTGTACGTGCCGCACATTCCAGTTACAAATCAAAGGATGTTTTGTTTCGCCCGCAAGATACAAACGTCAAGTACACGAAAAACTAAGGGGTAAAAAGCCTTTTTAACAAAAATAACGGCTACGCCAATTGATATCAAAGAGTACGCGTTTCTCTAATAAGTCATTAGTGGGTTGAAAAACATGCGGCAGCAATATCGTTGCGTTCGATTTCGAAAACAGTGCGGAGAATAGCTGTGTAAACCAGAATTGGGGGGGGGGCAATAGCTCAGTGGTAAAGTGTGCGCTTGTCAATTGGAAGGTTGGGTGTTCGATCCACAGCCACTGAGTGAATTGACGTAGCGCTCCTTGGGCAAGAGCGTTCACCTCAACCGCCCCGGCAAGAAGCACCATTCAGACTCCGGCCTGTCGCCAATTGCCGTCACCAAAATGAACAAAAAACAAGAATTGAAGCGCAAAAACTTAACGGTAGCAACGTAGTTTCGAAGGGCTGTTAGTCACGTGATTCGGCGAGATTCCTCCCAGTTGGAACTGCAAGGTGATGTTGCAGATGATAAGCAGCGCTGTGCTTCGCTTTTAAAAGGCATAAATGCATAGCTGCTTACATTAAGCTCCGGCTCGTATTTCTGTAACAAATGTAACAACGTGGTTATTGTCGTGTGTTAGAAGTCGAAAACATCCAAAAAGAGCCTGGCGGTTTGTGTACCAGCTGCGCTGGTATACAGTATGTTACAGTAAGTGTTTAGTTTATCAAACAGTAGTTTTTGCTGCATTCCAACGAGCGTAAAATACGGCGTGGCAATGCAAGAAAGTAAGATGTTCGCACTTGATTTGCAGGTCAACTTGGCAATGATGCTAGAAACTGAATACCTTAATAGACAAAACGCTGTCACTGAAGCTGTGAAAAGAAAATTGGATTACCAGGTGCACACAACGTTTTACTGACGTATTTGGCTTGTTTCGATTTATTATTGACGCAGCAACATTTCATGCTTTGCTACGTTTGTTACATTGTAAAGTCCATTTGCCTAAAAAGATGTTCGAGTTGTTTGTGAGGTTCATCATTATTAACAGTGAGCTGGCTTTACCACCACTTTAAAATCACTCTGCTCGTGCTGCTCAAAACGAATACGCTTGTTTACTTGTGTGGTGTCAACGGAGCATTTATTCATATGTGCACGTTGCGCCGGTTTCAACGAATTCGAACTCTGACTAGAAATGGCTTGGGTTACAATGACTCGAGTCCTATTTTCTCTGCATAAGCTCTGCTCGCAGTGTCACGGTTTGGGGCTTGCTATGGCGGCTTTGAGGCAGAGCACTAACAGTGACCTTGGTTTACCAGGTTGACTTGCAGAAGATCGACAGCGAGCTGGCTCACGGACACATGGTTAAGTGGATCGAAGATAAAGTTATGGCTACCATCACACCTGACTCTGTAAGTTTTTGTTACCAAATTTATGCGTGAACTGCGGTAGACTAAGGTTAGCTGTAGTTTGTCGTCTGTTGTATGCAAGCTCTATGTCGATACGTTGCTATTGACCTGAGTCGGTGATTTTTGAAAGTATTACTTTCGGCGGAACCAATCTTATACTTCGTGAGGCTATTCAGCNATTGTATGGCACATATTTACTGTCTCATACGAACTGATGTGGAAGTTCCTATTACAAGACTTCCTCTTTGAGAGTATAAAAATCANTACCAATAATTTTTTTTCGGGTCGATTGTTTTGTGTGCAGAACCGTCGCAAGAAAGTCTTCAATAAGGGGGCTTTACGTTTGTGCAGGGGCGCTTGACATCTGACAATTAGATATAAAACCATTGATTTATAGTGTTTCATCTTTCAATTTGGAGAGTTTGGGGGGCTAAACCCACCAGAGCCCGCCGTGGTGACGGGACTGGTTGTGTGTCGATATGCTATAGTTTCTAGTATATCGCTGTAAGAACAGTTGCAATGACACCATTTCGCTGATTCAAGACGAGCGCCGTCACCACTGGGCTGGAAAGGTTTTGGAAGCCTCAACGTCAGATTAAGTCCCTCGTTGCAAAAATACATTGCAAAGGGTTAAGTTCTTAACAAGCTTTGTCGAACCTTCGTCCCATCCAGCTTGAATGTCTTCTTTATAAGACGTGCATGTGGGCGATTGATCTGGTAAGATTCAACCCTTAGCAGGAAATTCCAGGACCTGTTTGGTGTCGGTATTATGAATTCGTCAATATGCGCGTCCGGTAAGGTTACAATAAACTGAAGTGCCGTCCTCGACTTTCAAGATCGGAGATCACTTGCGGGAGAAAGCATAGGCAGCGCTCGCTGGAGTTGAAAGGTAGCATGTGGGAAGCTTGCTGTCGTATTCTCCCCAGCTCAGTTCTGGAGAGACACTGGTGGGTCCGGGTTCGACCATCGTCGACTCATTAGTAGAGTGCTGAACATAACTGCAGTTTTTATTTCACTGCGCTAAAAATTGGCTGTCACCGGACACAACGTTGTGGAGGGTTACTGAAACAGGTGGTAAAATATCTCAGTTGATTGAAGTTGGAAACATTTTGCGCAGAAACCCACAAGATAATGTTTGGAAGTACAACCGCTGCGTGCTTGTGGAATTCCTGATTTGTGATGTTGTTATTTTGCTGTTTGTTTGCACTGGGCCTGCTGGGATGAATTGAGATCATTCTGTTCGACCTCGGGACCGATTATAAATGTGATATTGAGCATAATGATGACGTGAGCATTTGCGCACCCAACCATGAAAACCCAACGATAACGGGCAGTGGGGACTGCGTACACACAAATCACAGTAGACTCCTATATTATCATGTTGCAGCCTTCCGAACCCGTGTATTTGTGGTTTAAAATCAAAGCCCATTAATGGTGAAAAGCAGTTACAAACTTTGTATTTTGTGGCAAAACCTGCCAGATTTCTTGATTTATTAGTGGGTTTGCTTCATAAGTGACATTCGTCGGGTACGTTGTTCAACAACTTCGTCATAAGATTAATTTTTCAGACGCCCTTGATATGAGCGCAGTCCGTGCTGACCCAGTGCAAAATTGTCGTAAAACCAAGGGCTGACTAATCAAACAAAAGGAATTAATATTTTTGCGACAAAATTTAATAGATTGTTATAATGAAGTGCCTTCGACATTCTTTATCTCATAGTCTGTTTCACCACAATTAACTGTTTTTCGTACATCTACATCTTTATGCTACGTCGCGTGCTTCACTGGTACGGCAAGGAATCTAACTTACCCCGTGTTTTTTTTGTTGTTGTTTCAGCAAAAAACCGCCCTGGACGCGTGCATAGCTCAATTAAATGCGATTGGTTCGAAGTAAGAAACCTGCACACATCGTCGATGCTTCTTCATTTCCGGGAACGCACTTGCCGCTCTCCGACCTTCTTCGGCTCAAGTCTTCGATGGCAGCTTCGTTTGCTGCCGGGCGCATTTGAAAGACGCGCAGTTTTTGCGAAAACCTATATATTAGCGGTCGTTTCAATAAACCACTTCCAGGTCCGTTGATGCTTTGCACTGTCGGGTCCTTCGCTGTGTCGTACGAACGTCAAATCCGCCGTGGTATGAGTCTTATGTGACGACCAATAGTTCCCAGATCAGTGTCACTCGACTTCGTTAACTTAGAGCACCTGCAGAGCTTGAAAAATGTGCCATCACTGATGAAATTCTTGATTCCGTCTTTGTCATTGCTTGGCCAGTCCGCCGTAGCAGAGTAAGATTTTGCATGTCATACATTCACTGACGCGACAGAGCAGGGGTTAGATGACGCCCGAGGCAAGTTTGGCGCTCCCATGTTCGAACCTGAGGTCTTTGTATTTTATTGAAGAAAGTACTTGTAACATTGTTGAGACTTTCGGCGCCCGAGGAATTGTCCCCCTCCCTCGTTACGCCCCTGCGACAGAGCGATTCCAACGTTTCGCGGGATAACGCCGAACGCGTTGCGTCAATCCAAAGTGCGTATATGTGCATTGATGTCCGAATTTACTGCACACCCTGTCCGTAAGACATTATTCAAATCTGACCAGCTTTGGCTTCCAAACCATCAATAAGTAATACACCAGTTGCTTTTCAATTAATGCAAGTAGGGCGTTTAAAGCTAACGATATACAGGACACTTCAAAGCACTAGTGTTTCTGTATGCTTTCGAGGAATCAGTCGACTGCCATCTGCTTTCGTCTTTTTGCGATGATTTAAACTTGCACATATCTCTACTCAAGTATGTACTTTACACGATGGGTGTAAGCAAGGAATCGATCAGCAAATTTTTAATAGGAAATCGATTTCACGTAAAATTACGCATCCTCAGTCC
>JGI24158J21664_10010497_pt1 | contig 12352 bp, 6 predicted proteins | sample Ectturendosymbi3_FD_21664 | JGI IMG/M metagenome (IMG submission 21664) | reverse complement strand
AAGGCAGCAATCACAGCAGCAATAAGAGCGATCCCAAGGGAGGAATGCGGGAGGGTCATCGAGAACTTTGCCCGCCGGATCCAAATGTACCTGCAGCGCCGAGGAGCTCATTTGGAGCACATTTTTTGAGCGACAGTGAAAATAGTTTTTGTCGTACAGACTTGAAACTTGGGAGATGTCTGCTACATAGGCTTGACCTAATGCAGCTGAAGTTTTGTGTCAACCTAAATAAAATTATGGAAGTTATTCGATATTTGGTGATGACCGTTTTTTTGTGTCACCCTGTACCTGCGGTTGTCAGAGGTAGAAAAACCGATATACATTGATGAAACCCACAGGATCAACTTACTCCTAAATAGTTGATTTACAACAAAAACGTAGCTGTTTTAGCCATGTTGACAACAGCAGGTTCGTGGAGGCAGAAAAATGTGAAGATTCGTTTAAGAAACCTTTGTTCTGATAAAAACCGCTCGCCACTTGCGCTCAACGCTGTCGGCGTCGGTCATTACAATATGTCTTTTCCGCAAATGTGAAAAATGTGTAGTCCGGTGTCAAGCGAAATTTCTGACTACTGTTTGTTTGTCAGTTATTTTGCTTCTCAAGAGTAAAGGAATAAAGTTTGGCGATGACTTTTTGATGTATGTTGTGTAAATTAAAACTGCTCGGTTAGATGTCAGATACTTACGACAAGCTAAGGTACGGGAATAACTATAACCACTGATAAACATTGGACTTCGTCTTAGACCGTAACTATTTTTCTTTTTCTAACTCAAAATCTAACCCGACACACTTACCTAAACACCAAACCATCAGCCCTAGTTATCAGTTTTCTCAGCGTATTTGATATGCAGAAGATTGCTCCGTGCATGCGTACATGGCGTGAAGTCAGAGATTTCGCTTCACAGCGGCAAATGAGCCATTTCTGCATAAACTTCACTGGCCAGTAGGGTTGGATTATCTGCGTAACGGTTCGTCGAGAGTATTTGTGCTATCCTATATCCGGATATCATTCTGTAGGTTAACCGGACAAAAAAGTAACGTTGCCAATTCGTTTTACGCTTTTTTATTAAGTTTGGATGCTTGTTGTTTCCAGATACGGGCAACCTAAATTCTACAAAAACCCGTAATTGTTACTTTAACACAAGGTATCTTTCAAACGACATGTGTTGCAGAAGCAGTCCAATGTAAAAAATGCATGATTTTCTTCACGCTTGTACAGCACATGTGTATGTTCGCAACAAAGCTGTGTCATATGATTTTACAATCGATTCACGACTCACATCTCGTACAATCAAAACAATTAGCGGTTATTATCAGGTTAACCGGTTCACTTTAATACAAATATACGGATATATCTATTATTATTATTCGAAGAGTAAACATTATTGATTCTGAACTAATAATAGGCCAGAGATTGTGAAGATGTGGGACTGGTGGGTTTCTCCTTTTTTTATTGGATTTTTGAACAATTGAAATTCTCAACCTTGCCCATACCAGGCCTAACGATTATACAGACAGTATTTAAAATGACAAACTGGGCGGTCAACACCAGTATGACATGAACGAGTATCAACGGTACAACATGACAACGTGCAATTGGAGAGAATCTGCAGAAAGTTAATAAGGAAACCTGACGTTACCAATGGTATTTTGGGTGCAACTGCTTGACGGCTAATTAATTCAACTGCAACAAGAGGCTTACAATTTTGCTTCGGTGAAAGTTCTAAATCCACTCATGCGCTGCAATCTACACCGAGACACTGTCACACTACATTTGCGAGTTCACTTAATACTTAATAAGTACGACATCCCCGAAAACGAGAACGACGCCAGTGTTTTTCAAAAACAGTTCTGGACTTTTCCAACTTGACTTTGATCCGTCAACTGGCGCATCACACTCACAAATCTCTTTGACAGTAACTGGCAACGACATCAACGCCCAAGAATACGAAAAATGTAAAACAGATCTTCAGAGAGCAGTTATTTCAGTGGTGCAACACGAACTAAAACACTTATCGACAACAATAGAACAGCCTCCTGAAATGCCCTTCGAACACTTACAGCGTTACTATGTCGGCGTTGGCGTTATCCACAGCGATTTCCAAAGCAGTTTTGCCATCCTTGTCGACAACGTCAAGGGCGATTTTGCGCTTCAGCAACTGACAAGCAATGCCTGAAATAAATAAACCAGACGTCAAAAGGGGATTGACTGCACTAAAGATGACGTAGCCAAGGGACTGCAATTGTACGAGTAAACGTCAGAGGCTTTTCTCTGGAACAGTTGTAAATTGAAAGTACTAGCAGATATCTCTTGGCATTGGGTCCGCCACGAGTACAAATACCAGGGCACGTGTGAGTTGCACAAATCAAGAAGTTCACACAAGGAACAAGTCCTCACCAATGTGATTGTGCATGGCAGCGTAGTGCAACGCAGAGCGATGGTTAGCGTCCTGAGCATTGATCTGGCATCCGTTAACGATCAGGTACTCGCAGGCAGGAACTGAGCCCTGGTACACAGGAAAGAAGCTAACGACATGAGCGAATCGCTGCAATTGTTTGGTCATAAAAGCGACGCACTAACCACAATGGCTGCTTGCATCAGCGGAGTCCTATCGTCGTCATCGCTGTTGCTCCAGCTCAGGTTGGCCTTGTTGCTTCTGGCGAGGAGCATCACGGGAAGGTTGGCCGCTTCAGTGGCCCTGCGTCACAAGAGTACGGGCTGGCGGTCAGCGTTTGAAAACGCACCCAACTTTTTCCATCGAAATTATTTTTCGGTTGTCACTCGTTTCGCAAGCAGTTTGTTTGGTGAAAAATACGCCTACGCCGAGTAAACCTGTTCAGCTTTTCGCTCCATGTTACCACTGCCAGCATGAAAGCATCATGCAGTGGTATTCTCCGAATGGTGGTGAGGCTCCTAACGGCGCAAGATTGGGAATTAATAATAATCATATTCATATATATAATATTGTTGATTGTGTGATTCGATACACAGAGTGAGCGTCAGAAAAATTGCTCAACGCGTATTGGGAGGAGGCATCATTACTAACAAAATCGCCGGACTTCTCCATTATCATGCAATATGAAAACGAAAAAACATTTTGTATTTGCGGATATTACAAGCAGCTTTTGTTTGAAGATGAAAGGCCAAAAGATCATGAAAGTTTGTACTGTTTCAATCCGAAGTGCGGAAAAAAATTTTGAACTAAACCCATTCCAACAACTGAAGATAGAAAACTCAATTACAAACCATGCCGTGTAATGAAATGCTTTTCAAATTTCTTTTGCAGTAATGTACATCAAACTTTTCAAAACGCGAGCTAATGCTGCAGTAAAGAGACCTTTCGTAGTTAATTTTCTATCATAAACCAAGGCTTCATCTGAATCGCCGTATGCGGGCACTAAGAATTGCGCGGGGTCCCTCGGAAATATGCTCCTGTTATGCGAAACCGTCATTATTACTGCTGAATTGGTCATTAACTGCAGCATAAAGCTGAACCATTGTTCAACAGTTCGTAGTTTTCAGTACTTTGCATTCAAGGATAAGTTACGTAAGCAAAGCGACGTGTTACAATTTTGTCTCCTTGTGGAACCACTGATCACCTTATATTGAAAGGTTGCAGCAAGGAGTGTTCCCTGACGGAAATTAGCAAAATTCGAAATACGAATAACCTCTTTATACCAAATCACCTTCACAAAGTAAACTGCAAGCGAAGTTGTTTTTAATCGCAGCACCAATATATTCGCGCTTGGCGTTACAGCAACAGACCGTTGTTTCTGCGAAAGTTTCCTAATTTTGAATAACGTCAGCAATCGCATTGTCAGTTGGTGAATAGACGATGAAGGCCTGTATGCCCAAGTGGCGAAGATTTTAAAGATGAGTTTTACTGGTTTAAACGAATAAGGAACCCTCTACACTCTGCTGGGCCCAGATCCGCCCTCCACGTAAAAATTATATACCAAGTATTTTGCTTTACAAAATTCAGTTGCTTCGTTTTACTCGCTTTTGTATTCCTTTCGGGAGTGCCACGAGTGGTCTGTGGCGCCCATCTTAGCTTGGTTCCGCCGTGGGCCACGCGGCTGCTTTCGCAGTGAATGCTGCACTGGTGGCGAGTGAACGGCAACACCGCGCGTGCACCCAACCATCAGCGCCAAACACGAGGCTGGCAGGCCGCAAGCACCATTTTTCAAGTGTACGGCATCACTGACCGGGAATTATATCAGAATTTCACGCGGAAAATTAAAGCAGTAGTGATGAAGGCGCACATGAAAAACCATAGCCTTCCACGTTAAAAACCCGAAATACTATCAAAACATTTAAGGTATCCAACTGAAATTTAATGCACTTGTGCATCAAGGCCAGCTTTGCGTTGCCATGGCAACAGCACTAACGCGGGAGTCACGATCACAAGTCAGAGATACTTTTAAAACCAAAACGAGCAACTTCTGCAAGTTACTAACGAAAAGTCTGCATGCTGTAGTTCACTTCAATTGTTGCGCCGCTCTGTTTGTCACAAGCTTTCATTTAAGGTAGTTCTATCTTCTGACGCATCAGAACACACAACGATAGACCAATATCCTCGTTACCTTATTTTTAAACTGGCTTTTTTTTCAATCCCCAAAACATCGTTCACGGGAATTTTAGCGTCACCTACGAATACAAAGTCAACCTGAAGTGAAAACTTCAACGAGATAGAGGTCACCACGTCCTGTGTTCCTTGATAGGACCGAGGGCTACCAACTCATTTTCAACTCATCACCTCAGGTAATTTATTTACAAACCGATTCCATGCTTTTCGTTGGTTATAGAAGGATTGACAGTGCAAGTTAGGACAGCAACACAATACACCAGGGGTGTGCAACAGGCGGCCCGCGGGCCACAACCCGGCCCGCCAAGTCATTCAGTGTGGCCCTAGCCAACACTCTGATTACTCCCCATCATGCATGAAAATCCTAATGTACATGAAAAAACTAAAGTGTACACGAAAAAACAAAATTTTTCGTGTGGCCCAGCTAGATGTCTGAAGTTGGTTATATGGCCCACCGACAAAAAATGTTGCACACCACTGCAATACACGGTGGTGCAGTCGAAGGATGCTTGATGATAATCAAACTATTTTGCAATCAAATTTTCAAGACTGCAATTCTAAATCTAACAGGAAACGCACGTTTACGAAAAAAACTTCCCTAAACTACTTTTTTACATTACGAGACACACAAATTAAAATCACAGCTAGGCGAACATTCAACGTTTAACTGCTGCAGCTTACTTGTATAAAAGTAGATCAGGGTGAAGTTTGGCGATGTCCATAACATCCGACTGGTCGAAGCCTTTCAGAGTGTCTGAGGCAAAAAAAACAAGCAGTGAACAACTTTCCTTGTATAATACTGAGTCACTGCAAGACACTTGTTTGAAAGATACCACTAAATAAAAATTAGCAAACTAACATACTTCTACTAGGAGGTTGACCTAACAAGTTCCAGTTTACCGTCGCCACCAATGAGCCTTTGCAGTCAACTTATTTTTGTCACATAACGATCACAATATTGTCAAAAATAAACCACCATAAAATCATCAACTTCACTGAACACCAGCCGCAACCAACCCCACATGCAAAAAAGAACTAAACTTAAAAGTACCGTTCGACGATGACGGTCCAAAAACAATGATGTCATCATTACCAGCGTCTGATTGTTCTGCATCGAAAACAAAATCAACGTTCTCATTATACGTGGTCGCAAACCAAATCACGATTATCAACATGCAAACAAAAAATAAACAAACTGGTTTTTAAATAATTTGTCATAGAAAAACTGAGGGTTAAAAATGAACGGAACCTTGCTGCATGTGGAAGATGATGCATTCACAAGCGTTGCATTCGAGTTGGTTGTAAGATGGTATTTCTGGCAGTTTCCCGGCCACAAGCTTGTTATATTTTTAACTTTTCGACAATCACGTTGGGATTAATTCAGCAACATGCTTAACGAATAACGGTTACGTCTCGTGCTGAACTGCCACCATCTTGTCAGTTGCATGCGTGATCGTATTGCTTTTTTTAAAAGAATATTTAGCGTCGTGTAATATAGCAGAGCAGCCCAGGACATGGCAAAGTCCCATTCGATCAATAAGAGTAAAAAAATCGTGCACAAACCACTGGGCAGTCAAGCTTAGCTCAATTGTGTGTCCATAAAGACAACTTCAAAAATAGATGAAGTAAAACTACAAGTCAAAATATATCAACGAACGGCTACACACGATCGCCTCGACGACCTTGACATTGTCCCATACCCAGGCAGGGTTCCAGCCGCTTAAGGCCGTCAAGTATGTTTTGCGTGTTTGATGCGATCTTGACAGGTGACGATTATCTCTCAGTGACCAAGCAGCATGCCATAAGTGCCCGCTTGATATGAACATCAGCAGGCAGTGCTTAATAACAAGCAGTGCTTCGAAAGCTACCGGTCGTGGACTTACGTTCGGTAAAATAAGAGAACAGCGCGCTAAGCTCCTCTTGTTCGAATAGAGAATTGCGATTACCGTCCGTCTTCAGTTTAGAAACTGTCGAAAATGACTTCATGGTTAGACGCAGTTGCATAATAAAAGCTCACCGGACGGAGGTTTTCAATTATTTGTCTGTAAGTCTTGTTCCGTGGTTTTCCGAAATTTCATTCCCAATGTATGGGTTGCTACCGCCACACTATCGCTTTTTCGACAAATCCGTACATCAGGCGGGCACCACCAGCCCCAAAATATATTTTTTAAATAATGCAACAAAAGGACCAGGCGCTTAGTGGATTTTACATGCAAAAGAATTAATCGTCAGTAAGCGGACCACACCATCTGGTGTAGATCATTTCGGGTATCAGAAAGAATCGCACGAGCACATTTTAAGTAGAAACACCTGCAATGCTTTCGGCGACATGTGTGCGGCAGACGAAAGCCCGCAGCCAGAGGGACCGTTTTTGAGCTGATCACCTAATCTGTGAGTTTCGTGAAGAACCAACTACTTCGCCAATCACACGCGAACTGCGAAGTTGCATCAGACACTCATAGCACCAGCAAATCAAAATACCTCGCAATCGTCATCACGCGAGCAGACCGTCCATGGGCCCGTAAGATTTACACTACGCAATTCGTAAATGAAGAGGCATGCCATTAAAAACAACAATAACGTAAAAGTCAAGTGTGCGGTCAAGCGCAACAAGACGTCGCATACTTCACTAAACACGCATGCAATCAAATTGAATCATTCTTTAAGGACGTCAGTTTCACACGCTTCCATGCCCTGGCATCAAACCACAGCTTACCGCTGCTCGTCGGCGTTTCCTCTGCCACCACGATTTCGTCTTTGATTGACTTTCGACGTCTCTGTTCGAAAAATTGTCTCATGTAAACCGTTTGAAAGACGCTCTGACGCATTCTCGTGCGGGTGCGTTGGCAGAACAACAGACGCTACCTTCGGCGCAATACTTCTTGCAACGTCGACAACGATTCAAACCCTTTTTAAATCTTTGTTTCTTTTCCAACTTTAGTAGCCATTTCACTCCCAGGACAGGGCTACAACTAAGAAAGGTCATTTGTACACTGCGACGAATCACTGCGTACGATGCTTACTTGTTGCTGTTTACGTATAAGGGATTTTCTCACAGTTCGCAGCACATTTGCGAGAGGGTTGACGGAGTTAAGTAATCAGTAACGGGAAGGCAACACGGTAAAAAGAACGTACGATTTGTGCCTACGCTACATTTTACAACTTCGACTCAAAGGTTCGACGTATCCACGCTCTTCAGGCGCCAATCAAATGGAATCAAAATAAAACACTCGTAGAAATACAAACTCAAAGCTTTCTTTGCATTGAGTGACCATATGGTGAATGCCAAGTCCCTCGCGTGAACAACTACTGGCTAGTGGAATATGCACGCAATAAAACTGCGTATATTTTTGGGAGAAGAGCTCATTTTAAGCTAAAATTCTCAGAAACATGTAGTTAAAGGCACTGAAGGCAATAGTTCTGGCACACTAATCGAAACACAGCCATGGCTTATGTATGAAATATGAGCCATCTATTCCGATTTCCATTGAAGTGCATACTTCATTTCATCTCTTGCGGTGGATCTAAGTAAACACTAACCATCCAAATGCAGAAGTAAATCCATCTTGAATGTTTCATTCATTCCCACTCAGTCAATAAACGAAACCACACATTTTATGACAATGAAGTATACTTTCTTAACAACAAAGCGTTACGTTGCTATTGGAACATGATGAATGTTTTCACCCAAAATGTTCGAAACAGCTGCGAAAAACAATCGTTTTATTAAAAAATACTCGAATAAAAAGGCATTGATCCAGAAGCGAAAAAGTCAAAACTGAGCTCATTTACCGATGGCGACTGCGACGCGTCCAAGGATGCCACCTTCTTCTTGCGACTGACTGCCCAGCGGGTATACCTTTGACCTTTGGTTCCTTTGTGGGCGGGTTGCCGATTCAACACAGCAGGAATGCTCATCACAAACTGACGGTCAACGTACTTAGCCCTGATGTGAGCTTGCCTATCAGCTCTGCGGACAAAACAAGACAGTTTCAATCAAGTCGTCGAGCAGTTAAATCTCAGGATGACTCCGAATCCAATATTGCTGTGTTTTGTCACTTTTGCGAAATGCTACTTGTGCACGCAATAGTCAGAGCTGGTTCTGGACCTTAGTGCTTTTGGCAGTGTATGTTTTCTTGCGATGACTGAGCATAACTAAAATGCAAGGCATTATGTACAATACTAAGGGCAACGCGCTCGCTTCATGTCGTTCGCAAAGCTGCCTAATTGTGGTTTGAGCCAGAAGTCAGCCAGAAGTGTTCGGGATCCTAGCATACATAGAGCGTCTCCAAGTTTTCCAACCGAGAAGAGCTATTTGTCGAACAAGTTTCCCGACCTTAATGAGTTAAGAGCTATATCTTATAAGAAAAAGGAACTTGAAGGGCAGGCGGGCCGAAAGTCGTAAATTCACCCGGTGATCTACGCATAGTGTACGCAGTCCCGTCGCCACGGGGGGGGCTTTGGTGGGCTTATCCCCCCCCAAACAAAGCTCCAAGCCCCCCCAAATTGAAACACTATAAATCAGTGGAGTTTTAGTTAATTTTACAATGTCAAGCTCCCCCGCAAAAACGCAAAGCCCCCCTATTGAAAACTTTCTGGCGACGGTTCTGAGTCTACGTAACGCGCAAACTTGAATAGCAACCTTTATCTTTTGATTGGTGAGGATTAGTGGATTAGTGCGTCGGGAGTTCATGCAAGTGAGGAAGGACTGCCTTAAGGCGGCTTCACACAGAATCAGGTTACGGCTTACGATCCGGCTTATGGCCAACGGCAGCCTTCACACAGGCTCCGTTGGCCGTATCCGGGTGAATTTTCTGGGTTTCGACCGGCTTCCGGCTTACTTCAAATTGGTTGGCTCTAAACAAATTTCTTTTGTCTGTTCTATGACATCACAAGTGACATTCACATACTATCTGTTACTTAACAGCCTTGTGAATTGCTAGCTAATGACTTCATAAATACCTGTAATATGATAGAAAACTGCCTTTGATTACTTGCATATGGGTTGTCTTTTAGTGTTTCTTGTGGAACTTCTGCACTTTAACAGTCCTTTATAAACAAAACAGTTTAAGGTTGATATGACCTAGCATATCATCATAAAAAACATCACAACTAAGTCTTTGCTTTGTGCATATCTCGTGATATGTCAGTTTAAACTATCAACACAATCACTGGTGCACCCAGGCAGATTGATTTTGTCTCATGATGGATAACCTAAAATAGTGCATTGTAGTACAAATCACAAAAATCTGGGTCAGATTTAACTATTTTTATCAGAAAATAGTCAATTTAGGTTAGGGCTAAAAACGAGCAAAGTCAAAAAATTCTATGCACTTTGAGTGAACGTTTTATATTACATTGTAATCCCCTTCCCCTTTGGAGCTCTGGAACAGGGTGTGCCAGTGAACACTACTGTTGTTTTCCCAGAAAAGTATATTCAATTACAATGCTGACTATAAGTTTAAATTCAGCAAGCATTACAATGCTAGTTGATATGAGAAATTTGGGGATTAAAGATAAATTAAAGCCCTAATTGTCCCAATGCCCCATGTTATAATTTTGCGTATACTCTTTTATCATATTTTTCAGTGATCATACACATTTACTAGGTGCATTGTCATAAATCTGTGGTGTCGTAAGTGAAGTGTTAACTGAAAAAACATACAGTTTCTATAAATTATCACAACTAGCCAATGGTTTGGTTTTGGCTGTAGTGGTAATATATAATTTATGGAAAGCCCAGACCACTATCTTTAAATGTATGTATTTTTTTTAGTTTTATGAGTTTTTTAATCTTTCATCCATGCTGGCATACAGTGTGAGCATGTGCAATTGAAATGTGTTGTATGAAGTATGAATGCATATTGCATGCACAGTAGTATTTCTGTAGTCCATTATTTTCACTGTCCAGGATGCTTATGTTTATCCTGAAGGATGTACAACTCCATTCGTATTTATTTCTAATTGTTTTCCAGGAGTATGTGAATTATAGGCTACTCTGCTGTGTTTTTATAGCATAATATTTGTATGTGTGATATGTGCTCTTAGACTGATGTACTAGCACTTTGATGGAAGACATAAGTTAAATTGTTATGTATATCTCAGTCATAATGTGTAGTTATAGCGTAACCTTAATTTATGGAATGTTGGATGAATGTTAGAACACAATTTAGGGAACATGTTACTTATGTCTAACTAAAAAATTCTAACATTCCATAATTTATAGCAGTAACAGGGGCATAGTCAGTGAAGAGTTACATCAAGCAACTTCAAAATTGATTAGAAATGTTAATTTAGAATCACTGGTAATTGGTAAATCAGCTCTAAGGCAGTATATATGTGTATTGTGAAAGGTTGTTTTTTCAGCATTTCATGACTTTACACTAACCTTGATATTTTTGGTAGAAATAAATAGTAAATAAAAAAAACTATCATTTTCGCAAAATATATGCTGTATACTACAGTATGTGCAAAAAATTTTTTTGCAGCCGTTCGCCAACATCCCCACATTTGTGGCCAAAGTGTGTATGAAATTTTTTTCAAGATGAATTGACTCCCTGAAGGACTCATTTTTGGGTATTTTTGACTTCAAAAATGGATTCCCAGACCTAAAAAAAACCTGGTACCAATTTTCATGCATTCAGCTGCCCTAGTATTCATGTGGCAACTGATTTTCTGAAAAGCGGGGGAAAAATCTCCATCTAGTGGCTCAAATTTCACATCACAATAACACGAGAAGCATTAAAGCAATTTCAAAATTTTTTTTATTCTTCATCATTTTTTATACTCTTTAAGAAAAAGTACAAATAAAAAGGTTTCATGACATATGGTTACAAAAAATCTTGAAAATTTCAAAGTAAGCATGGAATGACCCGTAGGCTAACGCTAAACAGCGTACACTTAAAAGTTTGAATCATGTTTTACATCAAGGGTCTGAATTCTGCTTATAGCATGCACAATTCCATCATCCGTTCCATGTTCTTTATTATAGTTTGTTGAAATAAGTAACAGACAGTCTTGCTCTGGTTAAGTGCATCATACTGTATATATCACGTTGGTAAAAGTGTAAGCTACACATTTAGGAGAAATTGCATAACATGTTACATATCACTTTGGTTAAGTGCCTGTATCATATTAAGTACTTACAAATCACCTTGTTTAAATTACACAGAAGTAGACATTTGATGTAATGCACTGACATTCATTTAACCTTGCTGTATAATTGGCACTGATATCACTACAGATTTAATTCCCTGACTGTGGTATGTCAAAAAATCAACTGCTATTAATTTAAAGATTAAGTTAACATTGGACACAAACCAACGACAGTAATGGCTGCTTTGTACTGTACTTTGTATACAGTATTACTGCATTCAAATCTAAGATGTTTAGTTGGTTTAAAAACGATGGGAGAAATTGCCAGTATGTGCAAGTTGTAACCTAAATACAGATTATAAGGAGTCTACCTTAAATTTGTAATGTCTGCCTGCTGCATGGCTTTCTGCTTTATAACCTCACTTCTCTCACCTATGTGAACGACTCTCTCATTCATTCATCTGCATGCCCCTCAACTCTTCATGCACTACTTGCCCACCATCATCTTTTTTTTCTGTATTTATCATCTGTTTCACTGTGGACACTTTTGTTACATGTTGTGTAATTGTTTATTTTTGTCATTACGTTTGAATCCTTCTTGGTTCTTTTCATTACTTTTGTTGGGTTGTGTTAAAATCAGTGCAGCACTGTTTCAAACATATGCTGTGAAT
>JGI24158J21664_10010496_pt1 | contig 12352 bp, 9 predicted proteins | sample Ectturendosymbi3_FD_21664 | JGI IMG/M metagenome (IMG submission 21664) | reverse complement strand
ATTCTGGCAATAGCAAATTTAGGTTCAAAAATTTTTGGAACTAGCTTAGAGGTTGCAGTCAGAACTTTTAAAAGACTCCGTAAATAGCAGCGTGATACAAAAAAGTAGCTTCTTTCGTTGCAGAGGGTAAAGACTCATCAGAATGATCAGCTCTGAAGAATAGTGTCACACAAAATGACGTGCAAAGTCTCTTAAGCGGGGGCAATTGCCGGGTCCCCCCTGGTTTCGGGCCTGGTTATCTTTCAATTATTTCAAAATTGCTTCCCTAGAATTTACGTGGTATTTCCTGTATGGTTTCTCGTGTTTGATACTGTACTGCCTTTTTAAATAAAAACTCTTTGGGAACGGATACTACTTGCATCCTCGCAATACACTGTGGTTTGCCTTTGTTATTGGCGAAGAAATACCTTTCTTCCCGGTTAGAATTGAACTTTCTGTTTTGCTCTGACACTTCTCTTTTGACACTTATTTTTTGTTAAATTGCTATGGTAGGCCTAATGAAGACTAAATATTACTTCATTACTTCCACAAATGCACATCTTCTAATCTAGCTCGAAAATTAATTATAGAGTCTATGCTTGCAACAAAGATAAAAAATAAACGCATGCTTTGTGGTCACAGAGTAGGACTGCAGCGTTAGTCTCACCTAAAGGTTAGCTATTGTAACGTTATATATTGTAAAAAGATATTGTTATCCCCTAATAGTTACATATTGAATTGACCTGCACTTCAATGATGTGCAACTTGCAAGTGCTGTGTGGCGAAAACAGTAGAATTTGCCTAATTTGTCATCTCAAGGAGATTGGAAAAAAGTGACGATTTAGGCAAAGTGACGGATTATGCAAATAGGTGAAAACTCCATTATAGAAGCTCGTATACTTTATCATAGTAACTCGTATACATAGTGCTCTTATTTGCAGTAAAATACAAGTTTATGACGTTATGGTAGAATACAACAATTAATTCCTCTGCTCTATTTGGACTACTAAATTTAATTTAACACCTTTTAAATCTTTAACAAACTGCAAAGATTACCCACGTTCTCTCAATTGGGAGTCGGGTCGACTTTCCACCTCGTGTATAAATTCGGTAAACAAATTGCGAGGTGCAACAATTCTCAGACAAAGATCCTTAATTTGTTTGAATTCCCACACGTAGTAGCTGCTCAGACATCAAAAGCGAAACTGCAAACGACGTATTATCCAGGACAAAACGCTTCTAAGGGATAGAAAGAGGTGACGAATTGAGCAAATTGACGAATTAGACGATGGCACATTAGACGAATAGAAATGTACACAAAAGATAGGAATTAAAAAGATAGGAAGCCAGTGTTTGGACCACGCTGGTCTCGATATTTCAAACTTGTGGATGCAATGCTACAGATTCACTGGTGCTTCTTTTCACACAGTATAATACTACGTGGCTTACCGCTATCAACATTCACTGTATCGCTCGCTGCATTAACTGCCAAAGCATCTGTGTTCAACAGCAACATGCGGCAAAACACTTGCAATCGTAACTTGAAGTGAACCTTTAAATTTTAAAGATTTGCTGCTATGTTATTGTTACGCAATAAAGACCAACTGCAGAAGAATCCGCTCCTAAGTTCGGCCTCCCAAAAGTGCGCACATGAGTGAACTGCAATAACTACTGCCTGACACCAGAACCGTGAATCTAGTGCAGCTCTTGTGCAATACGAGTGTCATTCCGGCAAATAAATTGTCATTGCAGAAATTAAATCAATCAATCGAAATTGAGCGGCTGACTTCATGTTTTCTAGAAAAGTTTGGTTCTTAGCCCCAATTTCCAGGGGTAAAATGCTCGTTTTGCACCCCCCTGCCGAGGCCCATTTTTGTGGGTGAAAGAACAAAGACGCCCAGCTACCAGCTACATTCGAATGCGGAAACACTTTGTTTTTCCTTGTTGCCGCCGAAGAACACCCTCTACTCTAAATTTGCAGCTTGACTTACTGTAATATGAATGTAATTATATTTTCTAGCGCTATTTTGTGAAATTACTGCAGACACAAAGTCGTAGATGACAACCACTTCGTGAAAAACAAAGAAGATCGACAAATAGATGAAGATCAACATCTGGTGCCGAATGAAAACGAAGCATAGGTCTATAAATGGAAGTCGTAAAGATTTTGCTTGTGATTTCTATCAGTTATGATAACACTTTGCTGCCTTTTGTTTCTTTATTATGTTTTCATCAAAAATTATCAATAACCATGTAGCATGGTAAATTCAAGCAACATAGGATCTTAAACTTTTTCAAATAATTGCTTTCAAAAATTCCTTTTTACTGTCTTAATGAGCACTTTAATCAAGTATCTAATATACGTTCCTGCGTCGAAATATACGAATGTACAATGTAGGGAGTACCTAGAAAAACATTTTGAGGTGGTCTGCTTTATGTTTCTTCCAATAGTCAACATTTTTCATGCAAAAAAGCAAAAAAAGGTTTCGAATAGTTCAATAAAATGGTATTGCAAAGGTCTGGTTTGCTTGAACTATCGGTGCTGCACGAACGACTGCTTAAAATTACTACATAGCACTTTAGTATGTTTGAATAATTTGTATTTGACAGCAAAGCTGGCATCACTCGCAATCTTACAATTCATCGCATGCACAAATAAAAGTGCAAAGATCGATAACACCCTCGCAACATTGCAATTGATTTAGGCGAATCAGCACCGTGACGGTGCCAGTCAAACATTGCAGAGATATTCACCTCGGCTGACCAATAAAAAAGTTGCGGTTTTCGTTAAATTTTGTCATCCTTATTGAAAAAAGGGGCAATACCTGATGAGAAAAAACTAGTGCTTGTTAGCAATCCTTTTGCAACTTCCCACCTTTTTTCTAAATATAACCTCAGAATGTCTCTTGATTGTGTGAAAACTTGTATCGATTCAATAACGATCTCGTGATAACCAATACATTCCGCTCTAACTTGTTCGTTTTTCCTCTGTGTTCTTTCTCTCTTGAATAACTGCCAGCTAGTACGCATTGACAATTCCTTTGTTTGTCGCAAAGTGACTAATTATTTCTTGTAGTTTTCGTTTTTACTAATAAAAACTGGTCAAGAGAGTTTCTACCAAGCTTATCGCAAAGTGACAATGTTAGTTTACCCGCAGACAGGTTACAGGGTCGGAGCAAGCCATCACAGCGCCTTAGGCGTTATCTATTTTCAGCGACACCTCATAGCTAACAGAAATGTTAGCTCACTGTATTTGGTAAACGGAGACAAATAGGCTACATTCTCAGTGGCGATTCGAAGGGAGGCCTGGGTGGGCCATGGCCCCCCAGATTTTTGGTTGACCCCCTGTTTGGTCCCCAGATTTTTTCCTAATTTCCCGTTTAAGTTCGTTTGGTTGACAAAAACAGTAGATAAATTTCAGCCAGCAATATTTTAAACGATAATTTAAAAACCCTCTAGCTTGCATTCAATATTTCTCAAATGCATGATAAGCTGTGTTGTTTTTCTTTTAAACTAGGTTACTAACGCCAAATAATGCTGGCGTTTCCTAACCTGTCTACACTAGTTGAATTATAAACATGATTCAATGAAGGCTTTGACATAAACCTATCCCAATAAAAGCGGCGCAGCCAGGAAAACTTAAGTATTGAAAAGAGCAGAGATGGTAACCTTAAAAATTTGCACTGAACTTGATAAATATGGCCTTCAGGGCATGTCTTGCTATTCCCCATTGATAGACTTGTAAGCACCTAGGCAAAATTCATTCCAACGCCAACCCCTTGTATACAAGGATATTCCGCCTATATATCATCACTTCGTACATAACGGCAATAATGATGTTTGATGAACATCACAAAAGCTTTTTTACGTAGTTGAATAAAAATTATATCAAATTGCGACATAGCTGACCTAGTTTTACATTTGAATGAAATTTATAAGAAAAATATTATCCCTTATGCAGCAAAACTGACATAGAGTAGTGTCTCTATCTTCTCATAATCTGCGAGTAGTAGCCTATATGGTGATAGCCACAACCCAAATTTCGGGCTGCGACGTCACGAGTTTCGGATTGTGCGGTCACAGTCTATGGAGGACATTCTGTGCGGTCATTTTGGTATCACTGCAAACGCTAACACATCAAGTCTTATGATGTCAAATCCAGTGCTGGCTTGTGACTGTGATTCGTGGGTGTGCTGCAACTCCTCCCAACAAACCTTTTATAAAGACTAAAAAGCATCACATTTTCCACGGCGGGGCGGATTGTTACGACATTTCCCTTTCTATCTAATTGTGAGACTCATATATTGCTAAGTTGCAGTGGTATGGTATGGGTGAATGACCGGCGAGGCACTGGTGTCTTTAAAGTTGTGTGCACATATTAACTCGACGCGAGTAATAGCATTCAGGTCGTTGTTTGCTTATCCATTGCAAGCTGCCATAATCTCAAAGGCATAACATTCCCTTGACAGCCGTTCAATGAAAAAGAACGTGTTTCGCACTGCGCTGATGGTCTTAAAATAACGTTACAATTTACCAACTGCAATTGTCGCAGTCGCCTTAACTTAATTTATCGAAAACAGAATCAACCACAGGTGACCATACACACATCCGTACTAGGAAATGAAGTGCCTTATCATTTAGGAGAGCCGATTGTTATTCCTGGAAATTCTAACACACTTGACGTCACCCTCTAATACACGTAGAACGTTGCTGAGATGGATTAGCATTTGCGTGAAATAATTTTCAAAGATGAAGTGCTAGTAGTCATAGTTTAATGCCCTCGCCGGCCACTATAATTTAAGGCCCGCGCCGGCACTTTAAGGCCCACGCCGGCCACTGCAGTGGCTGGTACTCTTTTGGCCATACCTCGCCCGTTGCTGCAGCTAGAGGTGTTCAAACCCTCTACGGATTCAGCAAGTCTTCTAGTTCCGACTCAAAATTTTTTTTTTCCAGTCGAGGGACACCCATGGGAGACGCCACAAGTAGAGATGTTTTATCGTTTTTATGGCCTATTTTACACGGCCCTAGGCGCCAGTCCAATGAGCTAATTTTTTGGCTCAAGTTTCTTTTTTGAAACTAGACTATCATCCGAGTATTTAGAGCACTTGATTGGCTTTCTAACATATCTAGAGCCAAAATTATGGCACAAAAACCAAAAAGTAGACAAACTTCTACCCCTAAAAACTCTAACCTGGGGTGAATAATACCCACTTTGTATATGGCCATAAAACGCCGCCAGAATAGGCTGGAGAGCTGTTCAAGTCCTTTAAAGACTCGTGGAGACCTGTGGTTTAGACTGCAAAAAAGAATTTTGGCTTGAGATTTCGGGGTTTTTGTTGATGGTTACGTAATGAGAGGATGTTTATGCATATTTGTTTACATTTGGATGATAACGTCATCATCTTCTGGGAGTCGAACAATCGAGCCAATTTTGTGGCTCAAGGTTTTTTTGGTTTCTAGATAATAAATACGAGTCTTTAGAGGGTTTGATGGACTTTCTAGCATTTCTGGTTCAAACGTTGTGGTAAAATAAGCAGAAATTAATTAGGGAAATCCCTGGAAATTACTCAGCATATTCCCCAGTGAATTGGGGTCTTCTGGCCATAACTTGGGCACCAGAAACGCCAGGAAGTCGATCTAGGGCTCTAAAGATTTATATTCCAGCCTAGGATCCAACCAAATTTTGAGCCACAATTTCGGCTCAGTGTCTGGGCGATGACGTCATAAAAGAAAAACCAAAAAAAGCAAAACCTACCCTCAACCTGATGACACCCAGCCAAAACCCCAAACCCAAATCTCAAAAGGTGTTTTTTTTTCAGTGCAAACTACAAGGCTTCACGAGTTTTTCGAGGGTTCGAATAGCTCTCTATCATGTTCTCGCGACGAGTTATCGCTATCTGCTCAAGCCGCCAGTGGGAGACTCATGCTTTTTCTGCAATATTCTGATTTGGGGGTAAAATGGGGTGTTTGAGCCATAACTTTGGTTCCAGACATGCTAGAAGGTCAATAAAAGGCTCTGAAGACGCGGATGATAGTCCAGTTTTCACAAAAAGTTTGAACCAAAAAAATGACTCATTGGGTTGGCGTCCAGGGCCAGTCAAAATTGGTCAAAAATTCAAAAACACTCCCGCTTTGTGAAGTCATCCCAGGAGAACCCCAAACCCAAATCAAAAATTTTTTTTAATCGAAACTAGAAGACTTGCCGCATCCGTAGAGGGTTTGAACAGCTCTCTAGCTATAGCGGCTGGCGAGCTATGGCCAGAAACGTCCCGGCCACTATGGTGGCCATTTAAATGTCCTACGTAATAGCCACTGTGGTGGCCGGCGCAGGCATTAAAGGGTTTAGATGCGTGAAAACAGGTATTTATTTTAATTCATTTATTTATAGCAAACACGAAGTCCATAGTATGAACACACACACTCTGCAGAACGCAGGTTGATGAAAACAGACAAAACAGAACGTAGTACAAGGCATTGAAGCCGGCGGAATCACAGGTACAGGTATCTATCCTGAATGATTAAAATGTGCACAAGTAACCCCTATTCATAAAGGAGGCCAAAAAAATCGCTGCAGAAGTTATAGGCCTATATCCCTGCTGTTTCCATTCAACAAAATTTTTGCAAACTATTATATACCCACTTGTAGTCTTATGTTGAACAAAATAAGATGTTACCTGTTAATTAAATGCGATCCTTCATGTTAATGAAATGCTACCCAAAACCAGTACCATCATTTTCAGGAAAAATTGGCAACAATCAAATTGNTGACATTAATTGCACAAAGTATTTAAGAGTAATTCTANATGATAAATTGTCTTGGTACCAAAACATAACCNACCTAGAGGATAAATTAGCACGAAGCCTTGGAATTTTTTACATGACAAGACACTATCTGACTTCTTCTGCACTAAAATCAGTTTACTTTTGTTTAGTTTATAGCCACCTTCAATACGCAATTGGTGCATGGGGATCAGTGCCAATGACCGCTCCAAACCATTTAAATGTCCTACGTAATAAACCTATTACAGCCATGAATTTCGCCTCCTACAGATCACATGTAACTCCACTTTACCACCAATCAAATATGTTGAAAATAAATTATATATCACCTTGAAATTGCTAAACTGATGCATTGTTTCCACAATGGCAAGTTGCCACGAACCTTTGATGAATACTTTGTCCCAGTTACTTCAGTTCACACTCACTTAACCAGGAAAGCCACCCAGGGTAAATATTTCTTGCACTCGATTTCAAGCGAGCATGGCAAAAATCAATCAGATACTATGGACCTAAGTTTTGGGATTCAGTTGATAATACATTGCAGCGATTATCTTCTATTCTATTCAGAAAACGTTATCGAGACCACCTTATTTCACAGTATGCGGAAGAAGACACAGCACTTTAGATATAGTTTTCACAGTTTCTTGAAGCATATTATGCAGATTAACATACTGCCCATTTTTTCTGTCAAATATATGATAAATGCACAAAAAATTAACAAGATAAACTCATACATTTGTGTCATTATGCAATGTTAGTTAATCAAGTCATGAATATTATTTTATTTTGGTAGTACCTGTTCTGTGAATATCATTTCATTTTGCTTGTACTTAATCTGCATTGCTGCTGTTTTGCTTTCATGTTGTCTCAGGGCAATGAAGATGAGTAACCACCACCTTCGACTAAGCAGTGGCATTACTATCTACAAGCAAACTCCCAGATGATCGTCTGGTCATACAACCAGTTTTGTTGCTGCGTTGCTGCTGTATAATTTGCCCTACACAAACTGCTTTTGAGCTTAAATTTGCATGGTTGCGAAAGGGTTATGGTAACCCAGACGGAGTTTCCTTTTGGCTGGGTTTACACTTTCTTCGTCCAGCTCAGTTCCTTACAGAACTGGTGCACCCTAACGAAAAAAAACAGTTGCGACCAAGCACCCCCCGCGCAACTGTGTGGATCATCCTGCAAACATCCCCCCTCAATTGCGTTGCTAGACGCTAGCTATCTTTTTCACATGGTCTTTTCATTACCTGAAATGTGTTTTAATGTTAGGGTTTTCAGGGGACACCTGACATGATAGCCGTACTGTTTTTTTCAGTGTCCTGGCAGACTGTTCACTATGAAAATGTAGATGCAATACCTTTCTTATCGCCAGTAAACTTACTACTACTTTGCCTTGAAGTTAATTGGCTTTAAACTAAACAGCAAAGGTGGCAATGATCGGCTTTGTCGACAAAGTTACTACCAACTGATAAAATGTTTTTTGTACTTTTCCAGTCGTGGCTGAGAAGTATGTTGGCTTGAAACTTCAAATGCTTTAGCACGCAAGCAAACAAAAATGGTCGGGATGGTTTTTGAAGTTTTCATCACATATTTCCTAAAGCCAAATGCAATGGAACTTTTGGTAGTTCTTTAGAGCCATTATGTTGCTCCAAGTTGTTGTGAATGGTAAACGACATGGAACAAAAGTAATGCACTTTTTAAGTTTGCTTTGCACAACAATGCGCCCAACTGGCGTCAAAAGTTTGTAAATTTTTCTCGATTGTTTGAACAGCTGGAAGTAAATAAAGATTTGCGCAAACCAAACCCGACGACGCATCTGCCACTACGAAAAATTCAACTGCCAGACAGTATAATTTTGTGCATCGCAAGTGAAAAGCTGTTGCACGGCGTTTGGTAATTGGTTGTGACAACATTTTTACAATTTTTTCCTCTTTCAAAAGGTTTTTGAAGTGTTCATATTTTTGCAGTGTTTAATGTTCTACAACACGACAATCACATTTGATTTAATTTTTGACTGAAGAAGACATTTTTTGTACGTATTCAATCCAAAATATGATGTACAGGGAACAGGCGTTCGTAGATTATGCAGACTGTCTTGTTTCATCTAACACCAAACTAATGGTAACATAAATCAAAAATTAGTTCCGGAGTATTTGCCTTTTTAGCTTTTAGAGTTTTTGCAGCAATAGAGAAAAAACTTGTTTTGAGCAAAAACGGCGTTGTTCTTGCTTTTTAACATGCGAATGTGACTTTGTTTCAAAATTCAACGTTTTGAGACTGCCTAAACGTTTCATCATATCAACTATAATTATCAAGCCAGACTTCACTATCATGTTTGTGCATTTCCTGGAGGGGAATCAATAGCTCAATGCGTTTTTATTCCGCTTTGTGAAAGCGCGATCAGGTAGGGTTTTATGAATCTCTTAGTTCATTTTCTAAACATTGGAATTTGCTAGACAATTTATTCTTAAGTTAAAAGGCTTGATTTTTGCTTGCATCTCATGATTGTGAAAACACAATTATTTTGCCTTGTGATTTCACTGAGCAGACGATAGGTGGCACGACCTCTAGATGTCGCTGGTAAAGCAACGATTTTGGGGATTTTTAAGTCATCGAGAGTGAGTTTTAAGAATAAAACTCAAAAGCATTGAAAACACTGACGTTGAAGGTTTAGCATGACACATAATTCACAACCGCTATTTTCTAAGTTAACTAAAATTTAAATGTAGACTTTCATACCTCCATTGATGAAGCTGTAGTTTTATGGATATAAAAATACAATTGCAGAAATCCGTGCTTCAACGACAGTGTATGAGCACACTGAAGTCAAACAACATATTAGATTGGTAGTTAGTTTGAGTAAATTTTCAAAACGTTTATATGTTTGCCAGTGTTCTTGTTATTTGAAATAAAGCGTCAAGTTGAATGCACCTATCCTTGAGCAATGTTGAGCACGCTGATGACTCAGAATCAGGTACAAGTGTTCGACGAGACAACCCGGTCAACAAGTTTTTTTCGGTGTCCCAGCGCTTTGACTGTATTTCGAATGAAATCGTTTGTTTTTGAGCGAATAAACCCAAGTCAGTGGTCTTCAAACGTTTAAACAAATATTGCTTCTTAAAAGACTTTCAAGAAGCTTAAAATGACGCCAATTTCCAAAATAAGACAAAGCATTTTGTTGCCATACAGAAGCGAGGTCCTCGTGCAGCATGATGCGGTTCTTACATGTTACAATCCTTGCAAATTAGGTTCCCTGCAAAGTGAACTTACAATTTGTTTAGCAGTTGGATTAAGCATAAAAACGTGCATTTGTAGTGGGGCTTGCAGTATAAAGGCCACAATATACAATCGCGTGACCACTGCGAAGCAATGCGTTGCTTATATCATGCTTATCAAAAGACAAACAGAAGAAAATACTAAATAAAAGTGTTAACCCAGGCATACGTTTGCACATCATCTCCTCACACCCTCTCTCTCCCAGATCAGATTTACCTTTCATCGTGTTTCATTAATCCTGCGATACAGACTAATTTTGAGCAGATCACAACCACCTGAAATTTCTGCATTAGGGAGTCTCTTGAAAGGTAACATCGACATATTAAAATATGAAAGACGCCCTAAGTGAAATCTATTCGAATCAAATCGCTTTGCAAGTTTTATCATTAGGAGATAGATTATTGTCTAATGTCTTGCATTCACGAAAGTAAAAGGGATGAGGCTCAGTCGGACCTCGTTTCTGAGAACTATAAGAAGAACTTGCTTCTCTTTCAAACACTTCAACATGATCCATTAACCTTTCCTGAAAAACTAGGCGTTGATCAACATCAGTTATAACATGTTCACAAAAATCAGTAGGTTTCTCCATTGCGTTTATTATTTAATATTTCGGATCCAATCCAACAGATGCCAACAATATTCATGCACTGATAAATTGCGCTTTTCGATAAACCAGAGGTTTGCGAATATTCGCAACTATGCTATCGGCTGTTTGTTCTGTAACTGTCTACAACAAAATTCATCAACACCGTTTAGTTTGCCTTTTGGTATTGCAACTTACTCCGCAGAGATCTTTCGATGGTGAGTCTTTTTATGATAGTAATTGGAACTGGTGGAATCAAGCCTTGTGTTTCGGCATTTGGCGGAGATCAGTTTGACTCAATTCAGGTAAAGTTCTAGATAGAGGTAGAGGTCTTCAGTCGCAATCAAAACTGTAAAGCACGGGTTTACTTAACAAGTGTTTTACTATTAAGTTTTTTTGCATTTGTTAAGTTTTTCAAGTTTCTAGAGATGCCAGCCTTCGCTGTTACTATGAATTATTTACTGTGAAACATTTGGTAGGATTTTTCATCTCTTCGTCGCTGCGAAACTGTTCGAAACGATAAATTTTGTTCGCTGAACCAACATAAGCAAAACTGAAATTCATCCTTTTAAACAATAATGTTGATGTTTTGCAAAACCGTTTGTGCTTTAAAACCGTCAGAAATACAAAATTCCGTTGTTTCAAACTTTGACTTTGGGCTACTTTTGTGGAAAATATGTTTTCCGATTACTGATTACGAGAAAATTTGTTAAATAAAGGAAATAAAATTAATATGCTATATACCAAGTTGATAAACCTGTATACAAGCTGCGTTAGAGTGCTTGAACTTTACCTGTTAAATCAGTGGTTCTTTACCGGGGGGCGTCAAGACATTTCCAGGGGGGGGGCGAGCCCTTACGTGCTCTACAACATGGAAAGTTTTTAAACGAGAATGTGTCCCTTCCAAACATTACGCCAATGCTAATTTGACGCCGCTACATGTTATTTGGTTCCTGTAGAGATGGACGACGGGGTTAAGTTTCTTGAAGTTTTGCTGGCCGACTTCGAGCTTGCATGCATACATTACGGGGCACAACTATGGGGACTGTTTAGTCAGCATGCCAAGTCCCTTTAACAATAACATGCGTGCCGTTCTCGCATTTGAGAACAACATGGCGCACATAGAATTTCAAGGTAGCCGGCTGCATCGCAGAGCGGCTCGCCTAATTACAGATGAACATGAATGCATACACTTTGCACAGCTCGACGGAGCGTGGGATACCGCTATAGCTTTCTGTAATTCGACGAGCTTTGGCCGTACACCTGCATGATACTACTTTTGTACAGTTCTCCCGCCGTGTTCTTCTGTGATGCAACAATGTATATTGATGACGATTCAACTACACTTGAGCCATACTCTTGTTGAATGTGAGGCTAAGTTTTTTAATGCGGCTTGACAACTACAGGCCACCATGTGATGTCGACTTCTTGGCCAAAGGAAGATGGTAACTTTGCTTTCTGGCCATCTCAATGGCGACACTCAGTTACTTAATCTCGGAAGTAGTGGTTTATGTGGTTTTCAAGCCCCGTTAGGAACTTTGGTAGGCGGCGGACCTGCAGCTGTCAACACCCGGGCTGTCAGCATGTGGGTACTAGCTGTACCCCCTCGGACGGGATCAGCGCGGTGGACCTTCAGAAACCTTGACTTGTCATCCAGAAGTTGTGATTTTTTCGTACTGTCAATGTTATGAGGCTGTCATTTGCCTAACTCTACCAACCAGCCTGGCCAGT
>JGI24158J21664_10010493_pt1 | contig 12356 bp, 4 predicted proteins | sample Ectturendosymbi3_FD_21664 | JGI IMG/M metagenome (IMG submission 21664) | reverse complement strand
CTGTGAATTGTTTCGGAGTTTGCGTCTCACCAGTATTGCTTTTGTGTAGTAAATATGTGGACACTGTGTACACACCAAGCATAAAAAAGTAAGAAGTTTTGTAGCTACGCTCGATATCATAAAAGTGGCTCGTAGGTGCTGATTTTCCCTTATGCTTTTTCACGTTCTCTTGTACTACTGATGGCACGTACGTTCAGATTTATAGTGCAACTTCACCGTTTAATCCACATCGGGAAACGGACAAACATTTTTCGCCAAATTACTCTTCAAGTCAAATAACCTACGTGGAAGCAGAAGCGGTAGAATTTTCGTGCTTCCGCTTCCACAGAAAAAGGACCATTTCCACCGCTTCCGCTTCCACATCCCTGGGTAGAATATAAGTTAATTTGATTTTTTTCCAAACCACTCAGAGTCTTTAGACTATTTGGCTTTGAATCTTTGAGTTGCTTGACATACGGGTGTTGCAGCAACAAATATGCATGCCCTGAGCCAATCAAAGAGAGAGTCGAACGGACGACACATGGCATAACTGCAAAAGAGATTCCCCATTCGACCATGTTCACACTTCTATTGCTGCTACGAATTCAACGTTAGGCCTATATGTGGCGTAATCACGTGACCACATTACTTCCCCATTTCAAAACCACAAGACGTCCTTCAGCAGTGGATTCCAGCTATCGACATGTTGGGAGCCATTTTTTGTATCCATAATCCTGCTTTGCCCTGAGCCAGTCAAAGAGAGAGTCGAACCAACAACCTTAACATATTGGCAATTGAGATTTCCCATTCGATTAGGTTCACTCGATTGTTGCTGCTACGAACTCAACGTTAAGAGTGGTGTAATCACGTTGCCACATGGGCTTAGGCAAGTAACAGTGACAGGAATTTGGATTGAAACAATATTTGGTTTTCGGATTTGCATTACATTTTGCAACATAATTTTTGGATTGGATTTTAAAAACTTAAAGCACTTTATCTGGAAAAGACTCAACGTAATAGTATGAGGCCGAATTCCATGATCACGATATGCAAATACTATATTATACCACGATAATGTGTCAATAGGCCTAAACTGTGTCCTTCTGGCCCCTCAGTGAAAAGCAAAGTCTCAGGTCTACCTCTGTGCAAGGGGGAAAAATTTGATCCTCAAAATGTAGCATAGCACGACTAGAAAGTCAACACACCAAATTTGTGTCAATTTTGATCATTCCTGAAGCAAAAATGCTATTTATTTTATTTCTTTGTGTGCAAACAAACAGGGTTTGTCCATCAGAGGCTCAGAGATTCTGAAAAAATGACTCTGACCTGAGTCGAGTCATTTTGGGAAAAAAGTGAATCGACTCATGTGGAGTCACCATCGTTCTCAACGTGAATCGAGTCGAGACCGAGTCACCAAAATTCGTGACTCAAGTTGAGTCATTGACTCGATTCAGGCTATCACTGGGGCTAAGATGGTAGATGATGAAATGGATGCCGACTTTGTGCATTTGACCTAGGGTAACCTCGCACGATGAAAACGCTGGAAACACTGCTCGTTTCTGCGTCAAGAAGGTAGCAAATAGCAATGTTAAAAATGATCCGGTTTCCGAATCGTGATCCAACCAGATTTTGCAATTCAGAACCGGATCGGACTGGATTTCGAAAAAACTCAATCGGATCAGATATGGATATCCAAACTGCATTGGTGTGTTAATGAGGTGACCTGATCTACAGTCGACCTCCCGTGTCGAAAACCTGCTTGTTCCTGCGGGAGTAATGGGTCGACACGAGCGTAGATGAGTCTCTCGAGGATTTTAAAGGGGACGCACAGCAGAGATATGGGATGGAAACTCCTTGGGTCCCCCAGTGGCTTTTTCTGCTTTGGGACTGCAACTACTAGTGCTCTTCTTCAGATCCTGGGTATTTCGAGTTGGGGTATGCAGGAAGTGAGAAAAACACATGACCAAGATCAGGGCCGGCCTTAGCAAGTGCGGGGCCCAATTGGAAACAATTCTGCAGGACACCACTCTGTGGTGCATACAGAAATTTTTGAGGAGCATCAAGTCATAATGATAGAAATCGTTGATGTGAAAGAGGAGATCCGAAACGAACGACCTACCGCTTCACTAGCTGGCAGTACTCGCAGTGAAACTTACAAAGCTGTGTCCCATTAGTCTCGTTTTCGGGGAAAACTTCTGCTGTGGTTGTAGGATTTTTTCCAGGGGAGGTCCAAAAGCGGTGAAATTTGTTTTTTACCCCTCGAAATAGAAAAAACAACCATTTTTTGCTAACAATTTCAAAATCCAGGGGGGGCAATCCCCCCGTGCCCCCCTTCCGACGCCCATGGTTGCAGGTGATCTTCCTTGGGCTAATATAACTAAATAGTCCCGAGCATTCCGACTCATTATACCTGGCCAATTAACAAGAGCGTTTGCCTTACTAAATACAATTTGACGTGTTTTGAAGTGCACGAGAAACATTTTCACTGTGGTGTGACTCTTCTAAGGTACAATAGTTCTGCTGCCAGTGACCCTCAACGTGGGCGAAATCGCCCCCCAGGGGTCGATTTTATGCGATGTGGGGGCAACTTTGTGATTTACGGGATTTGGGGGGCGATTTCTGCAGGATGAAACATCCTAAATTTTAAATTGATTTGAAAAAACAAGATTTGTTAATTGGAATCAAAGTAATTGATGCACTTGCGACTCCATGGTTCGCAACAAAGGTTGTAAAAACATATCAGACTGGTGACGTAATAATCAAACTAACATCGTTATCTGTAATGCTTCTTTGCACAAACTATGCAACACCATTGAGATTGTCACTGGTTGGGAGTCAAGCATTACGGTTCGCACAAAGATTAAGAATGTACACTGTGCAGGTATCTTGTTGAGTCTTATGTTCAAAATAAGAGAGTAGAGAAAATGTTGCACGGAGTAGTTTATTATAGGTTGGCCACCCAATCGTTGCATGACCAACGTCACAAAAAGGACATCAAGCAGTAACATTTGCTAGCCAGCCTGTATACGTTAGCACGCGGGGTTTGGACGTTTCTCGTAAAATATGCATTAATTCGTTCTATTATACTGGTTTTGGTTGAAAGCAACCAATACTGACATAGCTACTGGAAATTACCCAATCGGTCAAACTCCATTTCTTAAGAGGAAAAAAATCAGCTTATTTGAAGATAATAAAAATGGTCCAACAATCATAACATTGCTACCACCAAATCATCGCATCGGTCAAATCTAACCTAGTGAATTTTCGTCTTGAACTGTCACAAAATCCCTTTTAGTTATTAGCAAATTTGACTTGAAAGAAGTCTTCATGGCCTTTGGTAGTGCATTGCCAAACCACTTAGTACCTGGAGTAAAACAATGTAGGCCTACTGAAGTGTATTCTGTTGTAAAAATACTGGAAATATGACTTTTGCGAGACGATTTTACGCAGCAATTAATGGCTAATAAAATTAGTAACAGTTAGCCGTAAATTGCAAAACGTGCTTATCTGAGTTATGACAGAGTATAACAGAAAAGTTGGCTAGGAGAGGAGTAACTTAGACCAGCGAGTAAGCCCATTAAACACCCCACATTGGCCAAACTTAGGGAGTCCAAAAAATCTTCTTCGCCACCTGTTGTTTGGGGCTTGTTATGAAGTGATGTTCTCTGTTGTGGAGATCACGACGCCGAATGTTACTGGGTGAAATACCTTTTTGCCAGCTAACTAACACAAGCGAATGCGATCGGAATCCTGAGCGGCATGTGAGAAAAGTTTCGCACCGCGGCAGCTTGTTCGCGCCACATATATAACGGTGTTATTCTTCACGTACATCCCGTTCGTGGTGAATCACACAATCAACGCAACACCACCATCCAGAAACGTCTAATCGGCATCCAAAGCGACGATGAAGCTCGTGCTGTATTTCTTACTAACGAATGATACCATTTTTGGATTAAGTGCAGTGAGCGTTTTCCAGAACTTTGGGGAAAAGTGAAGTTATTATTACTGGCGTTTCCCACGACGTATTTTGCTGAGCAAGGTTTCTGCCAAGCACTGCACACCAGAGATGAGCGGACTGTCATATTTTGCGATCCAGATCCAGTCCTGATTTTTTACAACTCAGTCCATAAAGTCCAAGTGAAATCCAAAACATTTGAGAAGCGCAGCCTTTTCACAACAAAAATGTTCTTTCCATTAACTCAGTCCAAATCCGGTCCTGATCCTAAATTTTAAAGAGATTCACAGGACGGATCCAATCCACATTCAACACAATTTGCTATAGTCCGGATCCAGTCCAGTCCATTGCTCATCTCTGCTGTACACGCGTAATAAATACCGCGATCGTCTTGGCATGAACAAGACCGGTGGTAACGCCATAAGACTTAAGTTGATCAACTTGCAAACTGCTTTGAAGAAGCTGGCAGATAAACACCATCGCAAGGTTTGCATTAGTTGGAACCAGCTGTTTTTTGGAAATGAATAACAGTTATTCTACAAATGCCTTTGCATTCGTTTTGTTTTGTGCTAAATAGATTGGCCATTTATATTTCATTAGCACTGAAATTACTTTCGAAACAAAATAAGATTTTCGGACAACGCTAAAATTATGAGGGGCGATTTTCAAACAAAGTTCCCGCAGGGGGTCGATTGTACAAAAAAGGTTGAAGACCATTGTGCTAAACTCTTGTCCAACGCATCCATCTTTTTCCTACACTTAAATCATAGTACAGTAAATCACCGGTGAAGAACACAAACCGCTGATTAGAGCAGGTTTTCAGTATCGCAGAAAAGTTAAAAAATTGCTCTCTTCTGACATTAAAGAACTATGTAAAGTAATTGCAGATTTCCCAATAACTATAAACCTTTTAGAAATTTTTCAAAACAAGCAAGTACTTTGTTAGCATTGGCGTACGAGGCGGGAAAGAAATTGTTCTTCAAGACTTGGGAAAGATTCAAAAAAGTTCGGGCAAAACAGCAATACGTATTTTGTTGTCTTGTAATAATTATGTACTGAGCAGCAGGGTTGCGGAGTCGGAGGCTTTTGGGTAGATTTTTTTGTCCGACTCCGGATGGACAATTGCATCAGTTTTTTACATCACACTCCTAAATTGAGAATTTCTGTTAAAATGGTGCAATTTCTTTCGAAACTTTTGTTGAAACAGAGATTTCTTGCTGTGCACCACGATTCCCATTATGTTGAGTCGGAAATTTTGGAAAGGTCGGAGTCGGATATTTTACCTCCGACTCCGAAACTCTGCTGAGCAGCACCTGCAGCTGTTGCCCAGAATAACATTTCCTTATCATTTTAGATACGTTTGTGAGTTAATAAACGCATCGGCGCAATTTTGTTGTAAAATCTGAGGGGGGCAGCTTGGTGTGAAACCAACATATTACGAAAACTAAAGAGAAAAATGTGGGGGGACATGGCATATTATTTCACCACTGTCTGAAAAAGTGGGGGGACGCGTCCCCGTGTCCCCGACCTATTTGCGTCCATGAATAAACGCATTTGAGGCTTGAACGCAAAGCGTCAGCATTCATTGTTTGAAGTATTGAATGTGAAGTTTTAGTTTATACCAGTTTTTTGTAAACATCAAGTTAGCCTAATATTTTAATAAAGGGTCCAGTCACAAACGTCAATTTTATGAGGTCCGGTCACTCCCACGAAATCACAAAAATGCAACTTGTCTTGGATTTTTCTGACAAAAAACAAAATGAGGACATATGTTTACATATATTTCCACCGTTTTGCGATCATTCAAACTTTCACGTATCTATGTTCAAGCAACTTCACTCCACAAGTGAACGAGCAAGGAATCAATTACAAATTTTAATAAGTAATCGATTCCACGCAACACTACGCATCGTCAGTCCTATCATTTGCAAGCAATGCTAACAGTTGTGAAACGTAGAAAGGCCAACACAAGGTCAGAGGAAGTAAACAATCTCAAGACTGCAATGAATAAAACACAACACAAGCTGCGACAATTAAAACTCGAAGTTACGTTTTACTCAACTAAATGTATTCATTAAAGCTTCGAAACTTACTGCAAAGATAACATGAACTTAAACTATGGTATTTATGTGGCGACTTGTGTGATATGCCACAAACAATATGTCGGTCAAACCATGAACACATTTTCCAAGAGATGTTCATCGCACCGAAGCAATTGGAACAGACCCTAATTGCAAAATTGACAAAGATGAAGCGGCTTTTCCGCGGCACTTTTCTTCAGTCCCATGGCAACGTAAATAAACCGCCGATACATGAAGCTTACATCGTTACTTTTGTTGAAAACCTAATTCCCTTTCGTTGGATTTCTGTGAAGATAAGTTGTATCACAAAATTAACCTACGTATTAATATTCAAAACATGATGCTCTCTCGCGTAAGCTAATTTTGTTCCCTTCGTGCTGACTAGGCCGTAGCTGCATTGAGGCACTTGCCTCGGTGAACTTTCTGAAAACCTACCATGAAATATTATTGTAACGCTGAATCAATCATATTTTACTGCCTGGCTGTTTTAAAGTGCAGCACTGCAGCTACACTGTGCTGCAACCACCAGAGATACCAGCCTAGATTAAATAAAGGCAGGATGTTAAGTTTCCACAAAGTACCAAACCGGTGACGTAATTGACATTTGCTTCGGTAAAAATTGACCCTGACTGCAGCCATGCTTGACGGGTTTTGACTTTCGCCACCAGAATGCAGACGTTTTGCTTCTTATCAGTCGAAGCGTTTCAAATGCTAATCTGAGGTTTGGTTGCCATCGCGACAAATACAAGTTTAGTTTAAGCATTCTGCAGATATTCTGAATCATACGACGTGTTGTTGTTTCAAGCTGACGCAGGGTCGGATCCAGCCAGCAAGGTGAGGGGGGCGATTTCAGTAATATTTGGTAGTCAAGTCTCATACCAGCTTTGCTACTGTAAGAAAGATGAAGTGTACTTCACAACGCTGCAGTGACAAAACAATGGACGACAAACTGGCCTTATATCGCGAATGCTGCTTTCTGAATTGTACAAAATTATGATAAGGTTACTTTGGTAGGTTTCAGGGGGGGGGGGGGATCCCCCCCGGTTCCGCACCTGAATGGACGCGCCGCCTTGCCAGTAGTTGAATTTATGAGTACGACGTATTCTACTGTGTTTAAGTTCATGTTACCTTTGCAGTAAGTTTTGAAGCTTCAATGAATACATTTAGTTGAGTAAAACGTAACTTCGAGTTTTAATTGTCGCAGCTTGTGTTGTGGTTTATTCATTGCAGTCTTGAGGTTGTTTACTTTCTCTGACCTTGCTTTAGCCTTTCAACGTTTCACCTGTTAGCATTACGGATGCGTAATGTTACGTGAAATCGATTTCCTATTAAACATTTGCTGATTGATTCCTTGCTTCTTTCACTTGTGGAGTGAAGTTATGCGCAAGTTTGATTCATCGCAAAACGGTGAATTCAGAGCCCACTCGGCCGGTCAGTCGAAGCCTACAGAAAACCTACAGGTTTTATTTGCCAAATGTGTAAGTTGCACTTGTTGTGTTAATCAATTGGAACAATCAACCTCGCAGCACAACGGCACTGCATCGTTCGAAATTGCTTTCACTCATCTGCGTGGAAAGTGAATAACATTGACTTCAAACCTATGCAACATTTTTTTGAAAAGCAAAGCCGCAGAAACTTGCCTTAAAACAAATATGCAGTTATCTCATTCGGTTCTTATTGAATCAAACTTGTGCTAGAAAAAATGTTTATTTTTCAGGCCTCGTGCGTTGGCCAAATGTCATCATGCTGGTCAGCTGTTGATGTACTGCGTGTTTTAATGTTGTAAAAATAATTTTGTTGAAATGTCAATCAGAGTGGTTGCAGTGGGGGCCCACCAAACGTTTGACCGGGGGCTGTAATATATAATGCAGGGGTGCATAACGCGATCAAACGAGGATGACAGGCGGATGAATTTCTCTTTGAAGATCGTAAAGAAAACAATCGTTCAAACTTCTCCACCAAACTTCAGTTTAATTTGGACTTGAAACCAAATATGACAACAAAACCAATTTGTCTGAGTGCGCTTTATCGCAACAACTACCACACAATAGTTTGTAAAAATTACAAAACAAAGAAGGTACTAGAAGAAAAAATAAACAAACAAACGTAACGTCAGAGCAGGTTTCCTGTTAATTTATATACAATTATTTATAGGGGGTGTGTATGGGGCGGGGCCGACCTGATGATGTCAAGGCACATAGTGTCACGTGGTCCAGAATCCCAAAATATTATTGTAAATACCAAAAAATTAAAGAAATAAACAAAAAGTAAAATGAAATAACCAAAAAAAACTTGAAAAAAATCAGATAAGAATGAAAAATATTGCGTCAAACACCAGAAAGAGAGAATCCAAACTGTACAGTGTTGTGGAAAACAAGTTCGATAATAATAAATAATTACTTGGCCATTTTAAGTACAAACAATAAAAACAACAAAGTTTAGACTTTTCAGCTCCACTATTCCAAGCCATTGACATTAAAATGAACTTGAAAAAATATTAAAAACCAAAAAGCAGCATATTTATTGAGTGGCAGTAACATTCCTTTTCCATAGCAACATGATTATTTACAAAAAACAACCGGTTTCCAGGGTAACTAGCACCTTTACATCATACACTTGAAATTGTACTGAATGCTACAATGTAAAACCATTAGCGGTCTGGGGATTCGAACCAGGATCGCCAGATCCTGACATTAATGAATTTTGATTTCCTCCATTTTGACCCAAGCCTCCAAGTCCTTGTGAGTTCCTGTCAAATGAACAAAAAACCAATGAATAAAAGCTTCGTCATCAACGGACGCAGTGCGTCGTCAGCAGAAGTAGAACGTTGCTGACGTCAAACAATTCAAACATGATTCGCGAAAGCGTGTTAAAGTTTGAACAAAGAATTACTGGGTGCTAGCAGCAGAACATGATGAACAGATGTTAATAGAATTACAGGAAGTCTCAATCACTTCCAAGAGCTTATCACTGTTGATACAGCTCTCCCCGGCCTTTATCACGTAACGATCAGACATCATTCTTGCACTTGCAACAATTCTAATTGGTTAAGATTGTTTTCACTGAGCTCCACACGTGATGATATAACTCCGATAACCATGACCCATACAACACGTGACCATTGCACACCCCTCTTTATAAAAAACACCCATGTTAGATCCAAATACATTGGTACTTGCTTTCTACCCCCCCGCTGGAGGACCACAAGTGGCCTAAGGGTGCCCTCCTCCTCCTCTGCCTGAAGCTATTTCTGTAGTGAATGCTGCGTTGCTGGAAAGCATTGGCAGAACAGCGTGTGGACCTTTCCTTTGCAACAACCCACTAAAGGTAGGTTTACACCACCAGGCAGGTTCCGTGCGACAAACCACGCGCGGCAGTCTAACGTCTGCGTGCGCGCAGGTACGGCTCATTGCGAAGTCATGCGAATCGAAGCGGATCCGATCGGGCGGGAAGCTGAAATTTCGCACGACAATAAGTTGCCGGACGAAAGTGTCTGGTAACTAATACCTTGCAAGCTCAGTCAGAACTACTGCACAGCCACAGTTGGAAACTAGAATGTTGATACGGCCGAAGTTCTTGGGCGACATTTGGTGAAGGTGCAGTGAGTTGGATAAATCGTAGTTAGGTGTTCTCAATCAACTGCTGATAATAATATGTAACATGTCACCTTTGCATCCAGACTTGTGTTTGGACAGATTTGGATATTGATAGTGGACCTGTCGTGAAACTTTGCCAGGCTTAGTTTTGTCAGAAATGTTTATGAGCAGATGGAGTACTGCTCTTCAAGCACATCATATAACTAATTGCAAATTATAACCTATCCCTATACATTTACTTCCACATCTCATTCACCTTGCATCAAAACCCAAGACATGAATGTTACAGTCTTGGCCTTATTCATTCATTCATTCATGTTTATGAGCAACAATCCGTATAGACAAACACACAACAGCACAGAGCAGCAATCCATACAGACAAACATACAACAGCACAGAGCAACAATCCATACAGACAAACACACAACAGCACAGAGCAACAATCTGCACAGACAAACACAACAGCACAGAGCAAAAATCCGTACAAACACACAACAGCACAGAGCAACAATGCGTACAGACAAACACACAACAGCCAATCCGTACAGACAAACACACAACAGCACAGAGCAACAATCCGTACAGACAAACACACAACAGCACAGAGCAACAATCCGTACAGACAAACACACAACAGCCAATCCGTACAGACAAACACACAACAGCACAGAGCAACAGTCCGTACAGGCAAACACACAACAGGACAGAGCAACAATCCGTACAAATACACAACAGCACAGAGCAGCAATCCGTACAAACACACAACAGCACAGAGCAACAATCCCTATAGACAAACACACAACAGCACAGAGCAACAATCCGTATAGACAAACACACAACAGCACAGAGCAACAATCCGTACAGACAAACACACAACAGCGTAGAGCAACAATCCGTACAAACACACAACAGCACAGAGCAACAATGCGTACAGACACACAACAGCACAGGGCAACAATCCACTTACCAGGATGACCACATCTGGTCACCAGTGCCTTGCTGGTTGTTGGAACCCCAATTGTCAGTTGACTGGCCGCCCATTGTGGGCCAACCCCAAGGATTTTGTTGTTGGCCTGACTGAGAAGGGGTGTTAGGTCCCCATGCGTTATTTTGGCTTGGAGCGCCCCAAGGGTTATTAGATGAAGCCATAGGGTTCGGGGTCCAAGTGTTCCATGGGTTCGGCTGCTGGGTTTGGTTCCTGAAGAAGTATTGTTAAGTTTTAGTCTTGTGCATTTTCAAAGAGCATGACACACGTGTCAAGCTAACACGCAAAATGTGCTTAAACAACACAGCATGCAAACACAAACGACAGCATGCACCAATCATGGTGACAGCACTTGTGGATGAGATTGGGAGACATTAACACAGAACAACGATCAAAACATCTCTTAATTCGTGCAACAGACTCTTTCAAATAAAAGTTTTGACATCATCGCTTTTTGAAAACTTGTACAAAAATGCTCAAGTAGCACTGGCTTCCAGTCGATGAGGACACACTGATTATGACGTATATCGACTATAGATTCGCTCTTGCGCTTGCCGCTAATCAAAGCCTTAATGCTGCTGTTCGATGTGGGAGGAGTCATACATTCTAGAAGTGCTGAGAGTTTATTTGACGTTTAGAAAGAATAGGAACCGAAATACACTGGTCTGTGGTTACAAAAAAAACGCCACATTTCAGCAGAAGCCGAAGCAAGAAATGTTCCTACCTCCACTGGGGCCACTGGTTGAACTGCTGGGGGTTCTGGGTCATTTGGCCCCACATGTCGGACGCCGCCGAGGACCATTGGTTCATCTGCAGGTTGTCCATGGTTTGGCCGATTTGCTGCTAGGAAATAAAAATGAAAGTGGGGGAATAACCCGCTGCTGGTGATGACGCCATCTCATCATCGACGTCATCAACCACTTTCGCCACCGAAGATAAACGCACTACCATGGCAACGATGCCGGGATGCATCTGATTGAAAGGAAGCGCAATGAGTCTACAATGCGTCACGCACATACAGAACAAAATTTCCGAGAGACACGTTACTCTTCCACCGTCCTCGCCAATAAACTTTCAAGGAGAGGCTGATGTCTTGCTGGTCTGCTACGAATCTAAGTATTTTCGGGTAGAAATCCTAAGAACTGCGACACTTCAAACGTTGTGCAGTTTGGTACTCAACACTTCATTCCTTTCAAAGTTGATAATGAAAACAAGCAATAGCAGGATATCGAAGGGATAATAGATTTATGCAAAAGACCGACAATAAGAAGCAGAGTTTTTTGCAGCAGTCGCTGCATTGCTTGCTCTTCAGCGATGACCATGGCACCAAAATAAACCTTAACTAGCTTTATGAATGAAAATTTATTTCTGCTAAACACGAACGGGCACCTGGGGCCATGGTGAACTGCATTGCCACTTGAAGTTTAGCAGTGATTGATATAAACTATGTTGAAATTGGGTTGAACAACAAAGCCACTCCCACGAGAAGTTCCGCTAATCACCTTCCCCACCTCTAAGCAACTTATGCTTCCATCGACCACAGGTTGCCGACTGAAGAAGAAAATAATATGAAAACAACACATTTATCCCGGTGTCATGCGAAATTTCCGACCTCTGCAATAGTTCTGACCTGTTGTTGTTTTTCAATTATTTTGCTTATCAGAATAAAGAAATAACGTCTGGTAATTCATTTTTTGATGTGTGTTGTGTAAATTAAAACATTTTGGTTAGATGTCAGGTACCCACGACAAGCTATAGCA
>JGI24158J21664_10010491_pt1 | contig 12359 bp, 2 predicted proteins | sample Ectturendosymbi3_FD_21664 | JGI IMG/M metagenome (IMG submission 21664) | reverse complement strand
TGTCAACACCAGACGAGGTATATCGTTCGATGGAATGATGCCACACGCTTGTAAATTTCCTCTTGGAAGAGAGGAGACTGAAATGAAATTTTGGAAAGCCGAGTTGATCAAACCTGTAAGTGAAATGTTGAAATATTTGTGGACATATGAAGAATCGAAAAAGGATTATCAATTGGCGGACATGTTGAAAACAACTTGCTTTGTTGCTGGAGATGAAGCAATTTACAACGAATTTCATCAAAATGCCAAACATTGCAAAATTGACGTGGCAGCATGTCAAAGACTTGTATCAAAAGACATCAGAACGTTCAATCCTTTCAAAACACTACCGAACATGTTGCACACTCCAAAGTGGAATCTCAAACGCGTTGTCTATCGCAGCTTCGGGTTATTCATAGAGGTCCTTGGAAAACTGTACGGAGTAAAAGCAAATTCAGGTTTTAAAATTATTCGTTACCTCATCGCAAAGGACATTTTTGACCGACAATTTGGCGAAGACTTGCTCTTTGCAGCAACTGCTGCATATTACTTGAGATTAATCAGTTACGCCAATGAAAATTCTCAATATGATTACCTCCGATCTCCTGAAAAACCAGAAGAGTATGCAGAGATTTTTGACGAATGGATTGGAATCAAGTCGGCAGTGCGTTTCTTCAAAGTCGTTTTGAAGCTGCAACAATTTGCCTCCCTCAAAATTGGTTTGACCTGTCATGAAGAGCTCAATGAATACACAGACATCCATTACCATTTGCATTCGTGTTGGTTATTGCGTCAACATTCGGATGCAGAAGGGTATTGTACAGAGTTGCTAAGCCATTCCAAATCGAGCATTCTTGATGTTGCATTTGCATCTCATACTCTTTATCTGTGTGGATCTGATGCTTATCATGACAAAGATTACTTGAAAGCAAAAAAATACCTCGTTGAATCTCTCGACCACTGGAAAACCTGGCAACACCGTTTGTGGAACGTAGAAATTTCCTCACATATTTGTGAACAGGCTGCGAGCCAACAGAAGACACGTCTACAAGATGAGAAATCCTTGATGAACCAGCAAGTTGAAATGTATAAAGACGTTGTAGCTCACACTTTCAACAGACTTGGACGTTGTTTGTTTCAAGAAGATTCCTTTCATGAGGCATTGAAACAACATGAAACAGCTCTTCAGCTAACCAGAAATATTATTGACCAAGATACTGCAAGTACCAGCGTTGCTACTTATTTGAAAAATATGGGAGAGTGTATGTTTAAGATTCGCCGATGGAACGCAGCAAATGATTTGTTTTCCAAAGCTGCAAATATATGGAAAGAAACTGAAGACCAATCATTTCTTTCTGATATTGACGAATGTGACGATTACATGCGACAGTGTAAACTGTTTTGTGGAGAATCACAGCTTAATGTAGAACCTTACCCACAACTTTCACACTCCCTACTGGAGAACTCAGAAATTGTCATTGATCACGCTGAGGAGTGTGAGGTCCTTAAAAATCATGGCGAAGATTACCATTGCAAACCTGAAGCAACTGCACGTTTTGGAAATAGCATTCTCTGTAGACGTCCTTCCCTGTCGCCACAGAACGATCGTCGGTTCAGGAATAATTCCATGAAACGCTTTGTCAAGCTGAAGATTTCATCGCACCCTATTTTGCATGACACAAACAAGCCCACAAGCTCCTCCCATCCAGACGTGCATTGTTCCAAAGCAAAATCATCCGCGTGAACACCAAACCTGTTGCAGACATTCCATCTCCACATGGACTGCTTACTCCTCGGAAATTCTCTACAAAATAGACTTTAAGTTCATTGCCTCCCCAAAACTACATGTAAAGCGGGACGAAATGTATCGCGACACAGTACAAGTGAAAAAAAGATCATGGCGATTGATTTGAATTTATTCCAGTGATATATTTAAATACCATTACGACATGTAAATGCATAACGCATGGAGTCCGAAGAATGCCCATTTTGTCAGTTTAAGTACAACATGAAACTTGAATGGTTTTTGTGAAGGACGGTTGATAAAACTCAGTCGCCTTGAAAAAAACAGGATTGAAAAGAAACGAGATTCTTTTTGGATTCACAAATCATCTTTGGGAACGAAATGAACAGAACGCATCACGATGTTTTGTTTCTTGAGTATCAAATCTTCTTATTTATTACCAATGGCTGTTGATGCATTTCAGACAGGACATATTTAATTCACTGAATTCACTGTAGGTATTCAAAACATCATCGGCATTTGATGTTTGGTGGGTTGTGAGGCTAAAGGATTATTATCTTTCTTCCTAGTAAGTGGAAAAAGTCATTGATTTGTGATTTACGTTGAACAATCTTAGCTTGTTTGTACCGCGTTGCAATCTTAGCAGTAACTGAATATAGTGATGACAACATCTTAATCTATTTTTTATTGCAATCGCTTTACACTACAACAGCTTCGTCCTTGAAAGATCTGCAGCCCAAATGACCCTTGGTCCTTCGCAGCCTCCCATTCCCTCATGGATCTTCTAAAATGATGTACTTGGAAGTCATCGCAGTACTACGTTATAATATTCATGATGGCTTCATTTATGCGTGTGTCTTAAAAGCTTGTGTTACATCAAAGTAAATGTATTAGCGCCATCAAGCGTACACCCTCTATTATTGCCATGTACATATCCTTGTCTTCTTTCATAATCGTGTGTATTCCTTGTTACTGCGAGGCATGTTTATAGTCTATCGCCTTGCGTGTGGGAGTGAAGACGTTATATAATACAATTCTGTGCTAATGCATGTGCAAACACTTCCAAAATACATGTTGATGGTTTCTAGAAGCAAAGGAAACATTCACAATTTTCATAAAAATACAGCTTGTTCAGCTCATTTGTTCTTCACTAAGGTTAACCTTTGGTAATGCCAGAAAGATTTACGGTATACTGGAAAAAGTGTCATACTTTTCGAAGCATTTTTTCTGCAAGGAAGGGAGCAAATTACTTGGACCATTATGCAAATATTCCAGTAAAAACAGACTGTAATTTGAGAATAACCTTCGTTTCCTATTGGTCATTTGTCCATTATACTCAGATTTTTCGAGTTGCAGCAAAACGACTGAAGCACTTTCAGCTATTTCGTCCATATGGAAAGAACCACTTATTTTGCTTGTATGAGGAGTGCATTTGGCAAGAAAAACACAAAATGGATACGAACGTCTTCATTTGTATTGCTGTTTGCTTAGGAGTTCATTTGTTTTTGAGAATTTCGTTGGCCACTTTTACGTACTTTCATTTTTTCGCACTCCGTGTACCTTAGACTTTTCTCCAAATATTTGAAGCTTGATAATGATTTGAGTATGAAAAGGCTTAGTTACCAGTAGGAACACTGCATAACGGCCAGTGCACTGATTCAGATATATTTTAAGCAGCTGTGTGTGCATTGCCAGCACTGCGAAAATTTGCGCTCGTCATTGTTCCTTTTTGAAGCCAAGATATTCTTTGCAAGCTGATTTAGCGAAAGATGTCGTTTCTTTTCAATATTCGAAGATGTAGGAAGGGTTATTTACCACGCCTTTAATTATTCCATCCTAATGGTATTTCCAACTTTATGCGGAGAAATGAAGCATTGCTTTTCCGTGTGCTTATAATGACTGAAGCAAATATCTATTTCCAGAAAAAAAGTTACTTCATTGAATATTCCCGAAGGAGGGTAAATTCCGCTTTATGTCCGTTGATGCAGAAAGTCTAACAGCGTATGGATGCCCGCGTTGATGCAGTCCTATTGTTTATATGCGTCCTTATTCTTTGAACACTACAATCGCATTTTAATTTGTGGCTAAGTGCTCGGTCACGGCAGTGTTTGTTTGTTTGAGGGCGTGTTGTCATGACAAAACACATTCGTACTTTACCTGGCCTTGAACAGTTTAGGACTCAGCGTCCTACTCTGGAAGTAGTGCTCCACCAAGTATTACGGGTTAGCGAAAAATAGTGTTACGAAAGTGTCTGCAACCTTATGGTTCTGCCTACAATGCCGTTGTAAAACGTTCTGTTGTGTCTGTTTTTATTATCATGCGTTGTGCAGATAGTGTGTGCTTGTACTATGGACTTCATGTGTGATTGCAAAATCAAATCAAATAGAATTATATTAAAAATTGGCAAGTACTTATAGAAAAAAACGTGTTTCACGTACAACATCACCGTAACAAGCTTTGTCTGTGAAGCACCGTTCGTTGTGTTTTTGTACTATACTTTGTGTTTGGCGATGGCCAGACTTGTCCATAGTAATGGGGATTTCATGGAATGGGAAGGATAAAAGTTGTAATGGGATGAATAATAGTATGGACAAACCTGCTGTCAACTGGTGCTTCGTTTCATTACGCCAGGTTTTCTGTCGTGTTTTGCTCTTGGCGTATAGTACGAAGTTTAACGCTTTATTGCTTCTAAACATTGACCATTTGAACTTCTTTCGTTATTGTATTTTGACACTAGAGCCACAGTTATTTGGTATGTCAAACATCCTGCCAACAGCAATATGATAAGTCATATTTGTTTATTGGAAACGACTTTGATTTAAGACTTCTTGGCAGAGAAAAACCTAACTTTGTAGAAATTAGGTGATGGATCAGTGCGTTTTACTGCAGGTTGATGCAGACAATGCTTACAAAAGTGGATCTTAACATGGGTTCCATCCCGCATTAAGGGTTTGGAGGAAAATATAGTACAGCTTCCATTTGATTTAAGGACCTAGGTTTTGGAAATATTTTCTTTTCTAAGGTTTAATCGTTGGCACTCAACAACAGTGTCATATTTTTACTTGCATTTGCTGTTCAGCATATGATCAAAAGCGAAGAAATAAAAAAGCAACAATTAACATTCTTAAAAACTAAATTTTAGCAAATTATTATAAGTGATGCAAGTCCAGCATTAAAAAGGTTCAAAATATTTTGCTTTCCTTCAAAAAGAAGGGCTTCTAAAATTTTACAAATTTCACGCTTAGACAAACAGAACATGTGTTTTGAAAGCAACACTAATCACGCTTTCCTTTATACTTACAGATGATTTCCAAATTAAAAATCTNAAATTTGTTACAGGACACGCTCAGTATGGCGTACCTGACGGGAAGGCAGAGGAGCTAACCGCCTCCCCTGGGAAGATGAATGTAAAAACCGGCCCCTACTTAGCCTATATTTCGATTTTAGCATTATTTTGGTTTTCAGTAGGTTGTTGTTTTTCGGAGTAATTTCCGGTGATTTAGGGATACACTACAACCATCCACACACGGATTCACCATAATTTCTAAAGTTTTTTTCGACGTGTCCGCTAGTGGGCCCCTACATTGGTCATGGGCCCTTTTAACTTAGCTTCCCCATGGCTCCAATCTCTAGCTCCGCCACTGGACACCGTACTAGAGTTCAGCAACATGACAAACATCCCAAACATTTACCACCGTAGGGTATGATCACACATAACCGAAGTAACGGCATCTGTTATTATAAATAAAAGCCACGAACTTAACAATGAGTAGTGTCAGCATTCAAGGTTAGACGACAATTTGATTCTGCTAGACTCTTAATTGACACTTCTGTAACCTTGCTCAGGAGAACTGGTTAACTACCCAGGGGCTTGTTTCTGTTGATCTCATATACTTACAAAATGTTAGGAACCTGCGATTCCACAACTTCTGATTTTCAGAGACAAATGGAATGGTGCCATGAGTTATGTTGCAAAAATGTCCCTGAAAGCTTATAAACAGAACAACGGGGCACTCTACTTTTCTGGGTTACCTGATGAGTAGCAAATCTTTTGCAGCCCACTACCTTGCAATCTCGATTTGATTTTAAGCGCAAAATGCTTTGTGGCACATACACCATCGGAAATCGATTTGGTTAAGAGTAGACCTGCATCATGACTTGACATGAAGAAAAAACGGATCTAAAATGCGCACGATGCTTTGTACGCACAAATAAAAATTTCCCTCTGAGAAAGCAGTTGTTTGGATGTAAAATGTATAAAATTTGTACGCTCCGTGCGTTTCCCTGCGCAGATACGTTGATTTTGTGAAACTGATTAAAAATGGACGTCGGGGAGTCTGCAATAGTTGGCCCCAAGGCCGCCGAAGAGCGGGGAAATGGCGAGGGCATTTCTCTCCTGCCATTTCCAAAGGGGGTCAACAGGAGAGGAGGTGCTTTTTCATAACAATTTCATGGTTTGTCAATATCCCATTGAAATAAATTTATGGTAGCTGGTTGCGCACCGAGAAAAGTCAGAGGGGTTTTCTATAGTTTATGTGATTATTTTTGAGATCAACCTTGTTGCTGAACAGATGCAAACATAACTATTGGTAACGATTTTTTGCATTTATATAAGTTTCCATTGCCCTCTACTCCATTACTTACTCTATCCTGCCGTAACGCTGCTCCGGCGTCCTTTGTTGGTCCGGAAATAACAGATGTCACATGCTCAGGTAAAACGCATTCCAATTTAGGGTTGCATGGCACCTTTGGTTTTGCAACTCGTCTAGCTTTTGAAGGTTTTCTGAGCAGGGTTCAAAAGAATAGCTTGTTTGCACAAGTACAAAATGATAATTCCGCCAGATTTAACGAACAGCAAAACTGGCATTCCAAAGCAAGTGTCCGCAATAATGTTGCTTTTTGTCTTCAGCAAAAACATTGCAGAGATTTGCCTGAAAATGTAACTTTAAACATTATAAACGTGTGTCTTTTGAATTTACGCTATTTATTTCTGAATACATGACAACCAACGTTACAACAAAGTCGTAAACGTCGCCAGAAAATCTTCAATAGGGGGGATTTACAGGACGTTTGTGCAGGAAGGCTTGACATCCTAAAATTTGGCTAAAACTTCTGATTTATAGTGAATCTTCTTTCAATTTGGGGGAGCTTTGCCTACCAAACCCCCCGTGACGACGGGACTGAACAAAGCCACTTACATTTCTGCACGAAACAAACCATGGTTGTACAGTGGTCTCTCACAGGTGCAGCTGTTAAAATATCATTGTTTCAAGAAAATGACGTTTCTAACAGTACACCGCACATGGTAAAATGTCGGACAGAAGTACTAATCTTTCGCGGTCCCTAGAAACTTGGCAAAATGTTAAGTATCATTTTATCGAAGCTAAAATTTATAAAAATATCAGAATCAATGATACCACACCAAATCCTGGTTCAACATTAACTTGACTATGCGTAACATCTAACAGAAAAGCTCTCCACATAAAACGTGCTAAACGTCATTTTATTTTTCAAACATCTCCAAATATAAAACCTAATGAGAAAAATGTGGGGGCGCATGGCATATCATATCATCCACAGTCTGAAATTAGTGGGGGAACACGTCACCCGTGTCCCCCATCTATTTGCGCCCATGATGGAATGGGACAAACACAAGTCGCCATGGGATGGGAGAGAAAAAGCGTATCGAACCTGCTGAAACTTTAGGTGCATTACTTATGTAAGGTTTGTATCGTATTGAGCTCTTGGCATACGGAGCCCTTGATTATTTCCAAACATGAACCATTTCAACTCTTCTGTTGTTTTATTTTGACATGCGAGCCATAGCTCAAATTTATCAAACCTGTTGCCAACTGCAGCATGATAATTTATAATTGTTTATTAGAAGATAATTGGAATCAGGACGCGTTGTCTGAGATGACACTGGCAAAGGTTGTGATTACACTGTTTTACTAAATGCAACGGTGTAATTGCATTCCGACATGAATTACGTCTAGTTCACTTGGGCTCAGACTGCGACTCGTTCGCAATTTGAAAATTAATGGAGTTCGTAACGTCTCATTCAACCTTGCTTTGATAAATTGCATGCTGCAAATAGGGTTGCCAGATGGCCGGTATTTAACCGGCCTGGCCGGTATTTTACTGCAAATTTGGCACTGGCTGGTATTTAAAAAATCCGTGCCTGCAGCCGGTATTTTGAAAATAAATATATCCAGTAACTGCAAACAGACCTAATGCAGAAGATGTTCACTTGAGGAATTGATATACAACATGGAATATTGCATTTTTATATAGTGCATTATTTTTGATAGTTTTAGGAAAATCACCGTTCACAGGAAACATTGCAATTATCGTTTTTCATTTTAAAGTAGCTTTGTTTACTTAATCTCAGCATAGGGCTATAGACCCTACTCACACACCCTACATTTATACACTGTTTGAAAATTTTCGAAACAACATTGTGGGAGCTTTATGGAATTGAAAAGAAAATATAACACTAAACATAAATAATGTTTTTTTTAATACGTTATTCGAGAATCCCGTTCTATATACAGTACACTTACGAATTACGATACAGCCTAGTCTGTCACTGTTGAAAAAATTGCCGGTATGTTTACAAAATGCGTCTGGCACCCCTAGATGCAAAATATGTTAATCTGCTGAACTGATGGTTCACTGCAGTTTTCTTCATGCCTTGTCAATTTTGCATTTCACTTTTCCGAGGATTTGGAAGTCACAAACGTCGCTTCTCGTTTCGTTACCATGATGTGAACAAAGGTGTGATGAAAAAAATTCTTAAGGCTTTGATGATTACTATAGTTGTAAAGGAGAGAGAGAAGTCTAGATTCTAGGAGTGCTTCACAGAAAGTAGAAACAACAGCGGTGATCTCAACAAATATACTTCACGAGCGAAAAAATCGTTACTCTGAATATTACAAAAAGAATTTCGGATGCAGTTGCGAAATCGACCCGAAACATTTTGAGAAACGAAATCATCACGAAACATTTTGATTTAAAATAATTTGCATGCAAGCCCGAAAGCGGCCAGACCCCAAACACCCGGCTCAATTTATAAATCTACGCTCGAGCATCAAACGACGGTAGTTACTTGGATATACATCTTGCGCGGTTAAATATTGCACGTACTGAAGACATTGCAACATTTTCTGGTACTCAAGGCTTTCAAGCAATGGACGGAGAAACCTTTGAATTCAATGCCCGCTAATCCAGAGGCAGATAGTGGTTTGATAAAAGCAATACTAACTGCGCAAATGCTAGACTGAAAACAACGTGTCCTTTCTATGGTGTTTTTATGTCTGGCACCAGTAGAGCCTGATTGAAGGTCTGTTTATCGACGTCCTGGAGTCTCCAAAGTAGAAAGAAACGTGCGGTAAGGTTTGAGTTCAGTTCGACTTACGTGTAAAATTGCATGCCTGTGATGTTGTGAGAAGCACTGTTCGCATGAGTGAAAAAAGTCAAACACTGAACATTGAAAATCTTTTTATTAACTCCTACGGCTTATTTGGAACGATTTNAAAAGTAGAATGAATTTTTCTCTGTGCTCGTTTAACGTGATTTGACCTTTTTCATCACACAGTGAGTTAGCTATGTTGTTAACTCCCGTCNCATCATTCAGTATTTTTTTTTAAAAACGCTCCATGAGCTTGGCTGCCCACTCTCCGGAACACAATCAGTCTAACCAATCTGCCAACGGTCCGAGTCATAAGGNAGGCGTTGTTTGTCTGTTGCATTGCTCGACATTTGTCTTCAGATAGATTGAGATTGCCTGACAAAAATGCACCTTCAGATTTGTAATCAGACGTTCAAATGTGTCATTAACATCTAGGCTGTCCATCAAGGCGGCGGCATAGGAAAACCTTTTTTCAAAATGGTGCCGCAGAAAAAAAAGTTTGAGAAACCCTGGCATAGAGGATTACATCACTACATTTTATATTGCTTGGATAATGACAACTTCAAAACGGCATAAATAAGCTCTGTGTCCACTGAATGGATTGTGCTTGTTTGTGTTTGTTCAATAAAATACGTGGTTACGGTTACTATAAAAAAGTAGTTTACATACAGGTAACCAGATCGACAGCTCGACGATACTGTCGAGGGCAGCAACACCGTCCCACATGAAAATGTATACATCCGAAAACCAAACCTACAAAACACGCTTGAAATCACGGAAATTTAGCGAAAAGAACTTCTGAACTACACGAAAGAGCTACAAATTCCAAGAAAATATCGCATTGCTGTTTGTTCTTGAGAAGAATGTAGAAAAGGCTTTAATTTCCGTTGAACATTCAAGGCAAATGTAGAACCAAAGTCAGCACGATAAAGATAGATTTTTGAGGGGGTGCTACACATAAGAGGGGCATACGTTCACGCTTTTCAGACAAACGGCCAAATAGGTCACAACTGATTGGGGCCCCAAAACTAGGATGGCCGAGGGCCCCGCGCTCCCTAAATCCGTCCCTGGCAGCAATCAGGTCTTAACTACTTCCTGAATTGGTTGTCACATGAAGATGAGATTAATGCGACATTGCCTAGGGTGAGATTCGACGGGCAAGCGAAAGACCTGTGGGATGTTGGCAATCAAAAGTCTTAGAAGTGCGGGTTGTTGCGTAACACCATAGAGCCACAAATTATCCCCCGACCGTGGGGGGTAACCATTCTTTGAAAAATCTACCATGTGAGCGCTTTTTTATTTAAAACATCCAATAATAAATTTAGAAGCGCTACCCGTTGTTTTACGCAAATAAGCGCTTGTCACGCACCAATCGGCAAAATGCAGGCATGTCCAGTCTTAAAACTAACTCATCATATAATGGTAAATCTTTTTGAGGATAAAGTGATGTTTGCGTGTGCGTAATCTTCTTCTCGAAGTGCATATACTCGTAATAAGTCACTGTTAACTTCTGTCCATAACGTACGCTGGGTAGAGCAAGGCACCAAGCCAAATTTTTTCGTGAACATTGAAACGTCATCAAACTACAAAAATGTAGTTTGTGTTTAACGAAAAATAATTGCAACTGCGTTAATAAGCATGCAAATCACAGCAATGTTATTTCACCACTGAACACTTATGTACAAATATTGAAGCAATTGAATGAAGAAAAAGATTATTTCAAGAAACACCCGATCAAAAGGTCAACATCTTGGTAGGCGATAAAAAGCTTTTTATGGATATATGATTATTTTTTTCCACTGGAACAAAATTGCCTTTGAGATAGTCGCTTACATTCTGTACAAAACATGAAGTATTGCTCAAACTGGTGATTGAAAAATGTAACTATCAAATTCGTGAACAATGAATTAAAACGCCTACGAAACTGCTTTAAATCCAGGAAATACTTACTGAACAATGCCTATCATCAGATAACAGTAAACACTCATACATAAAGGATATCACAAAATGCGTTCTTCGTGCAGCATATGTATCTAGCTCGTACGTACAAAGAGACTGGGAGATACTTTGTGAAAATTTCGTTAGCAAATTCAATATACCGAGAAATCCGCTTGAAAGTAGGATGCAAAAGATAGTATAAGGAAATTCCCAGCAAGGGACATTTCACGTTTAATCTAAATANATGCTGGAAATAGAAGAACGCAATATCTTTTCAAGGGATAGACGGCGGCTAAAATAGGTGCCTGAATGCCTAGACGAACACCNTGAAGATCTATCAAGAATATTTTGAGAAGAATTCGCACATTCATTTATCAACATGTTGCAATCATCAATGTCTGTCGTGAACATTTGATTTCCAATGTTTTTCCAAATGTTAGCAGCGTCTGCAAAACATTCCAAAGCTTCATCAGGACGTCCACATGATAAATGACATTTCCCTATATTCATCAAAAACATGGCGACGTTTGGATCGGCATTTTTTTGCTTCGTTATCGCCTTCGCTATTTCCAAAGCTCTTTCGTATTTTGTTAATCCTTCTTCCAATACTTGTTCGTCAAACAAACAACACCCGAGTAAGTTGAAAGTGTGGGCCACAGTTTCTTTGTATATTCTCACGTGCACTCTCTCCACAACACCTTCCAGCGGTGTTGGAGGATCCACATTGCCACAATCAGCTGGCGTTATAGAATAATGTTCCTCTTGCCACGTGTCCCAGTGGTTGATGGTCTCGGTCAAATATTCTTTCGCTTTCATGTAATCTTGAGCACGATAGGCATTAGATCCGCATTGGCCTAACGTTAACGAAGCAAAAACAACATCAAAAATGTTCGAGGTAGCATTATGCAGTAGTTTTTTAGAATCAATTGCTGCATCTGAAAATTGACCTAGCAAACAACAGGAATACAAATGATAATGAAGGTCTGAAAGTTTTATGTAGTCATAGTATTTTATGATACCGACCTTGAAGGCAGTGAATCTGTGCAATTTTAAAACAACCTTGAAAAAAAATACTGATGGTTTGATTCCAATCCATTTATCAAAGATTTTTGCAAAATCCTCAGTTGTTTCAGGACTTACAAGGTAATCACTCTGTGAGTCTTTCTGTGCATACATAACTAACCTTAGATAGCATGCAGCAGCTGTAGAGAAAAGCAGATCTTCCCCGAAATCGTTGTCGATAACATTTGCCTGAACAAGCTCATGAATAATTTTAAAGCTGGAATT
>JGI24158J21664_10010490_pt1 | contig 12359 bp, 5 predicted proteins | sample Ectturendosymbi3_FD_21664 | JGI IMG/M metagenome (IMG submission 21664) | reverse complement strand
ATGTTCATTTTAATCAACTACTAAAAGGTGGATATAAATGTTTGACGGTAAAGAGAAGTGGTTTCTTCGCCACAGTTTGTTTATTAAAAAATATCATTCCTCTAAACTGTTACCGGGGATTTCCGGAAGGCCGCCCAGTCTTTAGTCCGCCCATGGGCGCTTACTTTAGGTGGGCGTTTAGATGGTGCTAAGATTTCAGTTGAATACTATTTGTACCTGTTCCNTTACACGGTACGTCCAACATTGTACAGAGTTTGAAAACTATTTAGATATTTGTGCCCACGCNCCAGACTGTATTGTGCGCCATTATGACATACAATGTAAAAAGCCATTAGGACATACAAGGTGATTCGCAATGCTTTAGTGAATAAAGTTCAGACACAGGCAATATGCAACTGCCGTATGACAACCCGGGCGGTTATTTGGTCCACGTCTTATTTTCCCAATGTGTCTATTTTCCTATTAACGGCCCTGGGCGACCTTCCGGAAAACCCCGGTGTACAGAATATACTCCCTTGTGTAAATTACACTACTTGCGCTCTTCTACTGCTAAACCTGAAAAGTGAAATAACACACTAGTTACGACTTTACGTGCAAAGAACAATCTGTGCCTCTAAAATATCACTTCCCACCCGTTCGTATGCCATTAAACCTAGTTTTTACAATCATTTTCTCACTTTTGCATCACTGAATTTTTCTTTGAAAAGACAGCAAGTACTTTACTAAATGACAACTTTTCGTGACTGACTGAAAACTGTTTGAAGAAGATTACTGTCAATTTCAAAAGTAAGGTTTACACATTTTGAATCAGTGCAAACTGATTTTCTACATATACTGTAAATTAATTCATGCCGGCCACTCTGTCCTGGTCTGTTTGATCATCTTCGACCATGGGAATCCCTGAGAGTCTCAAGAGACAGTTGCTGTCATGCTAACTCAGAATTGATAAGAACAATTAGGCAACCTTGAAGAACAACAGGTAACAATAATTCGATTTCGCAGCCGATCATGAAAATAACGTATTGATTTTACTTTCAGCAATTTTCTCTTGAAAGAATTGAGGTAAAATTCAGGCGATTTCTACCCATCAACTTATACAGCAATTGACCTTCTCAATCTATTCGCGGTACAAGCCAACACCAGCAGTTTGCTGATTTGTTGTCTGATGCTGATGCCACACGAACGACTTTAACTGCATAGGGCAAGTCCAAGAAATGCGTGGGCAAATCCAATCACAAATTGCATGTTAGAAACAAAGCCTTATGTCGACAATTGTTTCCAACGATGCTAGAAGTGTGTTCTCCGTAATACCATGGGCGCAATTAGGTGGGGGACACGAGAGACGCGTCCCGTCCACTTTTTCAGACAGTGGGGATATAATATGCCATATCCCCCCATTTTTCTCTTTAGGTTTCGTAATATATTGGTTTCAAAGCAAGCTGTCCCCCTCACATTTTACAACGAAATTGCGCTCATGCGTAATAGCAATTGGTGTACTTGTTGCTACTGTGGTAGTCAGCTAAAAAATGGCACACGTGTCTAGTGAGGCTTAGCTGCAGCAGATATCCTTCACAGCAGAACATGGCATAGAAATTGATCAAGATATTTAGCTATAGGTGTCGCGTTTAATTTAGCCTGCAGCTTCAGCAAACTACCGGTATGACAAAACATTACGTTCGCGGTTAGACATTTTCTTTCTTGTGCACTATTACTAGCGCATGTGAATGGACATTGAATTTTACAAAAAGACTTGTATTAAAATAAATACTGCGGTTTAGTACAGCTCAGCTTAGCAAAACATGGCATACACTTAGCTACAGAAGATTCGCGGTGAATTGTTCTGCACGATTTTTGGCCAAATCCTACAAACTCGTGCAGATAATAGTATATTTTGCATGCATTTACTTAACAATTGAAATGTCAAATGCTCCAGCGTTTGAACTAGTCGTCATAAATTTTGCCACATGTACCTCCAAAACTAGAGATTCACAACAACTATCTCTCTGCTTCAGTCTTTGAAAATATTGTGGATCAATCCCGTACGTCAACAAATAGACGACTGCAACTGAAAGTCACACGTTCGAAAGGTCATCCGTCAACAATGTTTCTGATAGCTGATTGAATTAGGTTGTAACATATGGCTTCCTGAATGATGAAGCGTACAAAGTGAACTCATGCTTCTTGATTGACTGGTTGATCATTAATCAGCGATAACAAGATGAAAGGAAGCGATCACCTCGATGCAAAACATTTAGTCATGCTCTGCTTTCAGTAGCAAAACGCTTAATCGCGCTGTAATAACACGTTTGACGCTTAATGTCTTTGTTTACCTTCATCATAACATTCTTGCAACAGTTCAAGCTAATACAATGTGCTGCAAGGCGTCGTGAGATAGTGTGAGCAAATATTTTTGAAATATTGCACTTTCGCAAGTGCGGAGCTTCCATTTTCAAAACCTTCACAATAGCAATGCAACTATTGTTGAATTAACCACCGTGAAACCACGCGAAATAGTTTTGCGAATAAAAATGAAAAGGTTGATAGCTGTCCAAGTGAAAAAAGTAGGATATTATAAAAATTTACTTCACAGGCAACGTGCCAAATGCCCAGCAATTCCTGCTCTATTTTCATGAGCTGATAACAGCAGTTCAAAGGCGCCTTGAAAACATTTTACCAACAGAAGGAAAGCTTCTAGACGTACTTAGTTGAATTTCCACGCTTTGCTTTGATGCGACTTCCTCCTTTAGGNTCCATTGNTATTACAGATTCTTAACCGTGGTCTGAATTTACTTTTCCAGAATTTTGCAACCTTCTGTCCGGTGTATGCCTAACTTGAATTGTCACAGTTTAACACAAATCAAATTGAAGTATTTGATTTTTCTCCAAATATTTGCTCCGAATGAAGTTTTCCAAGTAAAATTTATTTAAAGGTAATGTCGTTTATTGCTTCACATACTCCCAAAGTAATATATTTCAGCTTTTTAGCGTGTCATCGATTAATGATCCGTGGAAACACTAGCGACTTCATCGATCATCCTATATGTAAAGATTCTGTATCCGAACATGGGCCTCCCACCACGCCTGGGCCCCAGGCCCCCACCATCTTAATCTGGCGCTGGGAAATCCTTGAGCAAAAAGAACTTTTTCAGCTAACTGACATACCACAATAGGGTAGGCCTACAAATATATTCCCCATCCGCTTCTAAAATCGATGACACGCTAAAAGGCTTAATACGTATAACATAATCTTGTGACGTCACATTTGTTAATCAACTGTAACAAAACTTTATGATGCAACACAGTATTTGACAATGATTAGCGATTTGTGAAACTGTAGCAAAACCGGTCACCAGAAGTATCGCATGCTCTTTTTTTCAACTTTTACTTGAAAAAAGTTTGAAATTTTTTTGGAAAAAGATTCTGGGCGCTCCAACGTTTTCATCATCTCAAAACACCAGTCCTCGCCCAGCAACAAATTTTACGACAGAAACCAAACGTTGCAGGCAGAAGCTATTTCCAATATTGTTCACATTGATTGACCTGACTGGATAGCTCCGTATCAATTCTTCGTAGTGATAAATTACATCTGCGACTAAACGTAATCATGGCATCTATACCTTACATTGATTGCTCGTGGCTTCTAAGACTTTCAAGGGCGTGCTTCCAGTCGCAGATTCGTTTTCTAATCAGGGAATGCGCACATTTAGTTGTATCTGTGCGCATCAGTCTACAAGCGAAACAATAAACACCAGTTGGTGAAGGAGAAAGCAAAGCCAGTTTCTGTCAACTACTTTGCCGTTGTGGTCCTGACGACGGATAAAACTTGAAAATTTTGGTGCATTTCCGTAGCGAATCTCTGTCTTTTCTGTGTTGTGGAAGATCATGGTTTAAAAATAACTTTTAATGACAATGTCAAAGAGAACCTGTTTCATTTTTCAACCAATATTCCTGCATACTTTCCGGTATATTGGCTGATTAGAGACCGATATCATTGTCTCCAGTGATAGCGTCAGCCATTTCATCTATCGTGTTTTCCGATGATACTTCTTGACTTTCTTCTGCTACTGCACCGCTGGTTAAACTAGGTCTATTCTCATCTTTACGTTGATCTAAGTCTTTAACAACATGTTCTTCGATTTTCTGTCCACGTACAATTTCCGCAGAAATGTCTCCGCTGGACTTCACTGTCACTGTAAACTAGCAAGTTGAATGTTTCTTGACATAGCTGTAACTTCTTCCTCTGTCATTTTTGCCTCTTTTGCATTTTTACGTTTTTTAGAACCACTTGGATAAGCTCTACACTAATGAAGGTGATGATCCCCCTTTCTTCTATCCATTTTTATTGATTAATAAGCTCAACAGGGCTGCCATATTTTTATCACAAGAAGGGAGGACAACTTACGACTGCCACTTACTTGAGTGCATTATCTACACTTTTAACAAGTAAAATAACGAATAGTCCTATTAATACGTTTTAAGCATTGAGGTAAGACGCTCAGTGTAGACGATGTTTCAGTCAAAACAAACAACAAAAATCCTTATTTACTTGTCCTATTTAGCTCGTGAATATTTTGCAGTTTCTTTAAATTTCTTAAAAATGTGAAACAGCCTTTAACAATATTATGAAAGTGCTTGCGTGAAAGACGTTTTAAACTGCATAACAGACTAGAAACTGGTTCAACCAGAAATATTTCTCTTTTTTTGAGGTTTGTGCGCATATTTAAACTTATAATCACAGCAACATACTTTTACACTTCTATTAACTGTTCCTTTTGGGCTATAAGAAGCTGTGACCACGAGAGGTCTTCAGCCAAATGACCCCTGGTCCTTCTCAGTCTCCAAGTCCCCATGCATATTACAAATCGGTCTGCTGGGAACTCATCGCAGCAGTACGCACCTGTGCTAAACATTATTGCAACCGTGGTTTCACCATCTATGCCTATGCTCATTATCATATATATATGCTTGTGTTTCATCAAAGTAATCCTGCGAGAGTCAAAAAGTGTATGTTTTCTATTATTATTTACCATCAGGCCCGTAGTGACAGGGGGACATTCGGGGGCAGTGCTCCCAACTCTTTTGTTCCCCCTTAAATTTTGTGGTGCCCAGAAATATTTTTTTAAAACATATAAAAAAAACAAAAGTCTTGCCTCCTTAATATTGTATTTTTCCGCAACAAACCTTAAAATCTGGTTAAGCACCTGTATATTTTTGTGTTCTTTCAAGTATCTGTGTGTTCGTTGCTACTGCTACTCCAGTCAACTGCGTTGCGGTGGGAGTGAAGACGCTATGAAATGCAAAATCGACACCAGCAGTGGCGTAACTAGGGGGGCATGGGGGGACATCTGCTCCCGGCCGCAGCATGTCGGGGGAGACATATTGAGGTCGGAATATTACGTAATAATTAACGAACTATCAAATATCAGCGGTTGCTATAATTAACCTTTGCAAAAATGTCGAATGCCAGCGGCTGCTACCCAACTGCAAAATCTTATCAAGTCCAACAAGGTTCGCAAAGCGAGCAGTTTCGAACGGTAATTAGGTTTCGCCAGTGATCAGCGCCCGCGCGTGCTTGGACTGATGGCTGCGTCGCAGTCCTTCCAGACAGCCAGGATTGCGAGCTCTCATTTTAGAGTTGCGTCACAATGGCACTGGAATCCAGCGTTCAAGGTGCACGCAGTATGCTACTGCCATGGCCGTCTGCAGGTGGGGGGGCAAAATGGGTATTTCTCCCTCCCTTGAAATTGAATCTAAGAACCAAAATTTTCAAGAAAACATCAAGTCATCAGCTGAATTTCGATTAACTGATTTCATTTTGTAATGACAGTTTATTCACCGGTATGACATTCACACTGCACAAGAGACAACAGGTTCACTGTTCTAGTGTCATGCTGTCAAAAGGTTGCAGTTCACTCGTGTCCGATCCTTCGCGTGGCCAAACTTGGGAGGGACTTTTTCTGATATTTGCCTATATTGCGTAAGAATAACATGACAACAAATCTTCAAAGTTTCACTTCAAGTTCGATAGTAGGCGTATTCTTTGCCGTATTTTGCTATTGAACGCAGACATCTTGGTAGGTAATGCAGCAAGACAATGACTGACTGCCGACAGCGGTAAGTCACGTACTTTTGTACTGTGTGAAAAGAAACACGAGTGAATATGCAGCAATGCATCCACTGCAGACATCTTGGCAGGTAATGCAGCAAGACAATGACTGACTGCCGATAGCGGTAAGCCACGTACTTTTGTACTGCGTGAAAAGAAACACGAGTGAATATGCAGCAATGCATCCACAAGCAGACATGGGGTAATCGTAATCGTCAATCGTAATCGATTACAGTTTTTTGAGTAATCGTAATCGATTGAATTGACCAAAACTGAAATGTAATCGTTATCGTAATCGATTACATTGCCAGTTTAATCGTAATCGAAGATTTCGTTCGCGATTAAACTTGGAAATCTTTAACCTACATCACTGTGCGCTGAACCGCGGTTGTGACGGCGGAGTTCCCCCTTTATCATCGTTTGTTATGGTTATGTTTCAGGGGAGGCCATTTCCCCGTCTGTGTGAGTTAAATCCAGATAGTCCAGCGGCAAACGCAGCGTATAAAGCGAATTCTCGCTTTGTTGCAGCTGCCTTCTTGTTGGCCGCCAGAAGTAACGTAGCGAGTCTGGTGAGACGTAGCAACTAAAAGAAGAGCTTTACTTAAAAACGGGTTGACACTTCGGCAACAGAACAGCGGGACATTACGAGGAGAGGTGTTGGTTTTATTATATATATTCGGAGTGAACTTGTGAATGTAGGTGCTGGAATAGTCTATGTATATGATTAGTGCAGTAACTTATATACAGTAAAACAACTTTTTTCATAGGAATAAGGTACTTTAATCCAAGTCGAAAGTACTTTTCCATTACAATGATAACTAGCATGTCATCCGTGATCCACCAGATACTGCTAAATAAAACCTGTGAGGTTTTGTTGACCGTTGACGTTTATTCCACAAGACAGATGCGCAGCTGTATTGGCGTCATTGTTCATTTCATTTCAAATTAAAAACTGCACATTGCTATGTTGGCTTACAGACGATCGTGACCTGCTGTTAGAAGAAAAAGGTAGTTTGCGAAAAGTAAAAGCAGTTCTGATGGCCAAAGTGTAGAAAACATTGCAGTCTAAAGAATGAGAAGTGAGGTTCAACACGCACAGTTTAATGCGAGATTACCGCAAACGTAGTTGTGGATATTTCAAGTCCAAACCAGACTCAGGTGTCTGCAGTTCACAATGATAACGATAATGGATTATATAGCCCAATTCAATAAAAGCTGTAAAGAAAGGTAGAAAGCACGACCTTCTGGAAAACTCGTATGCAGCCCCACCTGAACACGATTTCAAAAAGGATGAGAATGGAGCGCGTGCTTTCATGGGGAATTTTCTTTGCGGTGTAGAAAGGGTTATTGTTGTGTATAAAAGCGTTTTCTTAACGTCCATTTGCGTTACATTGTCAGCAACCTGAAACGGATCAGCAACATGTCGGCGTTACCGCCCCCATGGAAAACTTCCTGCTGACGCCCACGGCTACTGCACATGAGTTTAGAGCGGCGGTGAAACTTAGAGTACGGTATGTTGTTACACGCCCTGATATGTCGCAACAACCACGGCCTACGTGCTTGTTACGGCAACAGATCTGATGTTTAAGAAAATGTTTGAGCTTTGGTGGTTTGACATACGCATGTTGAAATGGATTTGATGTGGTTAGGCCTGATGAAAGTAGTCAAGATTTTATTTGTGAGTCATTTAAATAAATGTTGGCTACATTTGTAAGGAAGTACTCCCCACAATGGGGGTAAGTAAGGAATCGATCAGCAAAATTTTATTAAAGGACTGAGGGTGCGTAATTTTACGTGAAATCGATTTCCTATTAACCTTTTGCTGATCCATTCCTTGCTTATAGGCCTATCCCAACTGTGGAGAGTAGCCGACTTACTTCCGGGTTTCCACACATTTTCAAAAACCATTTTCCATACTTTCTTAAAACTGAATGAAAAAACTTGAGTACCATCACTTATCTTCATTTTTCCAAAGTGTCATTCATAGAACAAAAAGCAAACAAAATTTGCAAAACTGTCATCAGTGGTAAAGAAAAAATTTGAATAAACACATGGCTGAATTTGGGATTTCCATACTTTTTCAATATTTTATGTGCATTTTGGCGAAATTCAATGCTTTCTCAAGGTCATGAAAACCTGTTTCACAATTCAATACTTTCAATTCCGCGTGAGAATTTTTTTACTTGAATATAGACATGTGCAGGTTTGAATCATTGCAAAAAGTTGAAAGCAGAGCCCAGTCGGCTGATTACTCAAAATCTTACAGGAAACCTAAAGCTTTTAAGTGTACTTTTGCAAGATTCAAATTGGAACTCTGCAACGCCATTGAGCAAGGCCGACAGAAATTTTACCAAGGGGCACGAAGAGCGATGCCGGACACCCCTAGCTTCTGAGGCCCTCCTCGAAACTTGTACAGCTTGTTTCTATAGTAATCAGAATACAGATAAAACAGATGCTATGCTAAGATTTAGAAATAGATTAATTGTTATGCTGGCAAATTGCCTTTCGTTTGGGATTGATTACAGAAAAACTTTGCTTGCGCAAAAGCTAGCGCTAGAAAGGTTTGTCCTTGAGGTTAGGCAATAACTTGTAAAGCATTACATCGCAGTATTTCTTTTATTTGCTGTTAACTTTTCAGGGTAGTATAGCCAAGGTAATGTTGTAGCATTTTGAAATTTTATATATGTCTAGTAGTTTCGTATGAAACCATTTGCTTTCAGTTTTTCATATACATTCTTCTGTCTGTCCTCTTCTATGTATTCCTGAGTCTGTCCTCGGTCAGTTCTTTATGACGTTCTAGAGCTCAAAACTCTGGCAGTGCATGCACTAAAACCCCGTACAGCTCGCACCAGCGGTGACTGTGACCAGACTTGACGAGAGAGAGGAAAAAGCGGTTACGTTCAATTCGGGATCTTCAAAAGGCACTAACAAACCCGTGTTTTATAAAAGAACGTGCAACTCTGGCCAATTTTATGCTATGTGTTACCAGAAGATTTTTGTGCCCATAAAATTATGTTATTAAAATTCATGCGGATTTTAGCATATGATCAGGAATCTTTTTGCCTAGCATTCACCTCAAAATAAAATGAATTTCTCAAATCCAACACACAGTTGCCAAGAAGCTTTTCTATTGCTTTGAATTTTATTCGATCAAATCGTTAACAGCTTTATTTCCCTCTGCAGATTAACATATTACTTGGCGCAACTTTCTCTCAACATTGATATGACCATTGCTTAAAACTTAACAGGTGGAATACTACAGGGAGGTGGTTATATCAATTCGAAAAGCTGGGAATATTCTCCAAAAGTTGTTGCTTTGACTCACTTCATGTTCAAACCCGCAGCAAAAAGTCAGAAAATTCAATATTGCTGCCATCACGAGTATATTCACCAACGAATGCCTGACCTGGGCATTCAACGGAAACCGACGTTGAGCAGAAATATGTGTACTTTTTCATAAATTTAAATTTTCTTGCCATGAAGTGATTGTCTGAGAGTCAATTATACTGCAAAATAAACTTCGTTGTCATCAACATTTGGGTAAAAATTTTCCTATGAGGTCGAATACGCCTAGTTGCTTGTGGTGGCACGTTTGTACACATGAAATATCGCTTGTAATGCTAATTGCAGGCGTAGCAATATCGCAATTACTGTACAGAAGGTACCACGGCAGTACAGTTGTTTTCTCAGATATGGCAGCAAGGCATCATACAAATGGCGCGTGGAACAAGTATTGCTGGAAAATGTGCTACATATTTCATTTGCAACTAGCGGCCGGCCTCCAATCCCAATGCCCATTCGCGGTGGTGACTTTTCCAGACTTTTGGCTGTAATCCAGTCCATTCACAAAGCCACAATAGTCAAGCATGAGTTCTACGCTCACCCCTAACTAGAACAAACAACATTTGGGATCCTATCAGCTGGTATCTTTGATTGGTTCCACCGATACTGAATAAAGAAATGATCTAGGCTTTTAAAGTCTTGTAAAGCTTTTCCAGTAGCCAAAACTAAGGTGCAAGATGCGCCACTCTTTCACGTTGGGGCAAAAGATTTCAGTTTGAGGTAATTGAGTAAGTATGTTGATGACGCTTTTACCAAAAAAACTCAAAAATAGCTCAAAACCCGTAGGCCGCAGTTGTGGATGAGAGTTTGTTTTACAAGAAATTCTATGCAAAAAGACAACCATTCAACATCTTCGATGTGTGTTTTTGTTGAATAGATTGCATTCAGCAGTAAATGCCAGAAAAAGTTGCGCCATTTTTTCTGATTATTGCAAAACATGATCGCAATTTTCTATCTTCAGCGCAGGTTTCTTTCCAACCTCGCAGGTAAGTGAATGTAAGATGAAATTTAAAGCATTATTTTATTTAGAATATACCACGTGATTGTCATAAACTGTTTCGCACATTGCTTTCAGCTGCGAAGCATGCAAATGGTAGTCACCAATGTTTCTGCATGGGATATTGGTTTACTTCGTATATTGACGTCATCAAGGAGCAATCATTTCGGGTCTACTGAAAGATCACCAAAAACTGCTCATTAAAGCAAATTAAAGCTTTCAAAGAAATCCGTAATTGGGCGCTGGGCAGTTATGTCGTTACTGCAGGCCATTGAGCACAATTTATGTCCCAGCAGGCACAACTTTCGTTGACGACAAGTGCTAGTGAGGACGTAATCGGAATTAGAAGATGGTTGTGACAAGTTTAGTTTAACATATTCAAAAACGAAGCACAAACTTCAAGCAAATTAAATCATTAAGTAGCACTGCGTAGTCCCGTCCGCACGCGGATGCAGTAAGTAACTCAATGAACCTTCAACACATTGCAGTACAGGCTTGCTAACGTAATCTCCGAAGCAGACCATTACGCGCAGAACCGTCACCAGAAAGTGTTCAATAGGGTGGCATTGCCTTTCTGCAGGGCTTTGCGTTTGTGTGGGGAGGGGGGGGGCTTGACATTACAAAAATTGGCAAAAACTCCACTGATTCATAGTGTTTTATGTTTCAATTTGGGGGGCTTGGCGCTTTGTTTGAGGGGACTAAGGCCACCGAAGGCCTCCCGTGGTAACGGGACTGAGTACGCGTGACAAACGCCTGCATTCGGCGCAGCGGGAAATCAATCATAACAATTAGCCGACGGACATAACGCAATTACCACAATGGTTTACCCAAAATAAATGTTTTCATTTCAAAATTTACTTTGAAGGTTTGCATGAGTGTTTTGATTTTCCATTCTATTTCCATTTAACACATTTTCAACTTTAACTGAGCAGCAGAAAGCCAGTGTTTATGGCATTCAGCACTTTGCTACTAGTCTACCGTTTTCGTTTGAACAAACTGTTCTCTGATTTTAAATATTAATTGCTGTATTTTTGAGCTTAGCTTCTAGTGTGAGAGAACCAAAACTTAACAGCTGAAAATACTAAGACATATCTTCCTCGGCATCGCAGAAAATCGTGACGCTACTGCTCTTGTGTTATCCTGTCTTACGTTAAGGACTGGTGTTTAACCACGAATCAAATGCTGCAACATAATGGAATTGGGCTTTCATCATACCTAATGAACGTTGACGTTGAAAACATCAAAACACAAAACATTTCTGTTCTTAGCTTCACTTCAATTTGTAATTTGCCGTGTAGACATCCTATGAACTTCTGTGTAAAGTTGGTGTCGCTTTTAATCTAGACGATTAGGCAAAGGTTCCAATCTTTTGATGTAATAACTAATAAGTACAAACACTGTCGACATCAAAGTCGAACTTTCGAAACAACGGCGTTGAACGTTCAAGCCAACAGCGCAACAAAAGAAACATGGAGTCTCTTCAGTACTTCTCAGCTGTCTAATTCGCTTCAGGAAAAGATGACTTGGCGTCCCCGTTTGCAGGGCCGGCCTTAAGCCGATGCAACCGATGCAGCTACATTGGGCCCCGCTCTTCTGAGGACCCCGAGCCATGGTGTTTGGCAGGTTGTTCATTTTCGCCAGATACTCCTTGCGCCCAATAATTCAGTAGAAACAGTCTATAAACCTCACTGCTTGCAAACAATGCTCTCATTAGAACCAGGGCCGGCCTTAAGCCGATGCAACCGATGCAGCTGCATTGGGCCCCGCTCCTCTGAGGCCCCGCACCATGGTGGTGTTTGTTTGGGCAGGTTGCTCATTTTTGCCAGATACACCTTGCACTTGAGAATTCAGTAGAAACGCCATGTAAATTTCATTGTTAACAAATAACGCTCTCGTCAGAACTAGCGAATTTCC
>JGI24158J21664_10010489_pt1 | contig 12359 bp, 10 predicted proteins | sample Ectturendosymbi3_FD_21664 | JGI IMG/M metagenome (IMG submission 21664) | reverse complement strand
TAAAACTTCGGCACTCATCATCAACCTTTCGACGTTTCGCTAACATCCTAAATTCCTAAATTATAAAAAAGTTTAAGTTAAAGCTCGTGTGCATCTCGCTTTGTATCTATAACGACTAGTCTAGTCTACCGCCTTGTCTAGTCTACTAATCTAGTCTACAGACAATCTCGTACTTAGTGCGACGTACTAGTCTACCGCCTTCGCACCAGTTTTATGGCGTAACAATACCACAATTTTTTCAAACAGTGCTAACACTGAAGTTTGAAACTCAATAAGAAACGGCGGGTCGTATTCTTGTAATAACTAATTGATATGTCTCGGGCCGGACGATTTCGCATGGCGGGCCGGATCCGGTCCGCGGGCCGTAGGTTGCCGACCCTTGTACTAGGCCTTGCAAGCACTGTGAACTTTGTGGTTACCATGGAAAACAGAAAATCAATGGTCACGTGTATTTCATAAATAATGACAAAACGCAAAACCTTTCCGCTGAAGCAAAACCTGCCATGTGCAAACTATGTTGTTTACGAAGCGACTTGCAACGATGTAAGATAAGCCATCATCAACAATAATTTGGCCAAACAGTAAACATATTTTCCGGCTGCCAACACAACGAAAGTAATCCTGCTCTTACACATTTTACCAACGCTCTGTTTTGAGTCATAGTGGTGAAAGTCAATGTGGTTTGTCGCGTTGCCCGACTAGTGGCGTCAGACAGTTTCAGTGACAACAATTATTCAGAAACGACGCATATTCCAGTGTTGCAATGGCTGCAGCTGATGTTTCGATTTGATTTAAATTTTATTCTTGAATTCGTTTGCATTATATGCTCAGCCTTTCAATTTTTCACCCGTAAGTATTGCTTGCGGTTTTCAGGGTTGAGTGTGTTTAGTGCAGCTATGTCCAAGCCGCGGTCCGAGGGCCGCATGTGGCCCAGTGGAGGGTTTTGTGCGGCCCAGTTTAGGTTTTCGCTGTGGCAAAAGTATCCTACATACTGACAACCTGTCCGTAATTTGATAATCTTGAATTTGACATTTTTGATGCGGGTTACCTTATCACGTTTGTTACCATTGCAGTTAGGAAGAATCCTAAGGTAAAGNTAGTCTGCTAAGATCACAATAAGCCATTCAATGTGCGGCCCTCATCGATATGTTATTCAATGTGCGGCCCTGGCCAAGTTAGTGACATAGTTTTTGGCTCAGTAAGCCATTTGGGTTGGACATGGCTGGTGTGGTGATAACCTGCGCTTACATGAAGTTGACTTCATATAGAAATAAATTGCTGATGGATTCGCTTGTGCCGCTTTTGTAGGAACTAGTTACTCGAATACAGATATCTGTAAGTTTGAATCATCGCCAAGTGAAGAAAGCAGAGCCAGTGACGTAGTCAGCCCAATTTTTTGGAGGTGCCAAATATTTTGACTTTAAGCGAGGAACAGTATTTGGTTTGATGCAGCACTACTCCAAGCACAAAATGAAAAGATATGCCAGATGTTTGGAGGGAGACGATGTCTCCCCTGCCTACGCATATGAGCAGAACCCAGTCGGCTGATTCCTCAAGAGCCGGAGACCCCTGTTCTGTACTATTGCGATTGTGTGCTCACAGAGCAATTTAACAAACCTAGAGCTTTTAATTGTTACGTGATAAGCTTCATGAAACATTCATGATTTTTGACCTGCAAATCAAATGATTGATAAACTTTTCTGGTAGAGATCACTTGTACATAGCAACCCCTGCTCAGGTCCGTGAGTGAACACTAACACTGTTGGAAGCATGGGCCAAACTGGCAAGAATTTTGTCCCATCATCACCGAGGTTCACTGCAACAGTTCAGGAAGCCCATGCGAGTTTTTCAACAACTCAGCAATTGCTGAGCAATTCACAAGCTCATCTCAGCTGAAAAACAAACTTGTTGGATTTTGAAAATTTTTTATCTTGAAAAGAACAACTCAGTTGTCCCAAAAAAACGTGAAGAACTCATAGCAAAGACCCCAAACAGGCAGGAAAAATAAAGAAATACTGAAGGTCAGTTGAAGACCAAAATCATGCTTTGCCCGAGCTTGCGGTTCTACATGCAACAAAAGTAAATTAAGTTGTTATTTCAAGTATACTTTAGCACTTTTTAGCCACATAAGCTCCTCAAAGCCCAAATGTCCACATGGTTTAGCTCGCAAACTAGTTAAAAATTTTGCGGTAGCCTATACTAGCACTATTACATGCGCAATTGCTGCACGTGGTGCACCCGTGCCTAGTAGTCATATATTCTTTTGTTACTCGACAGGCATCCATAGGCCAAGATGCGCAAATCCTTTTGTTACACGTCACGAAAGCAGGGCCAGATTGGGCATTCACTGCCCGCGACTCGAAAAATATAAAACTTATGCAGATTTCGTTATGGCTGCTCGACAGAGCACATAAAATTGCAGCTATGAAAGGATCAGCTACAAACATTAATTCTAAGTAATGATAAAATTAAATCAAAAACTGCTTTCAGCCGATCAAGCCACATGTCCCTGACCAGGGTTTTAACTGGTTTTGTTTGGGGTCCACAGCTTTCAGCCAAATCGTCAAAAGCGTCAACGACACTAAAAAGGTTGGGAACCACTGCTGTAGAGTAGACTATGGTTTAAATAGTGAAGATAACTGATAAACGCTAACGTTTGGGCGCGTTATTTTACAGGAAAAATCTTTTCGACTTATGGTTTCACTGCACTGAGGTATTACAGTATAAAGTGCAATCAAAATGGAATATTTAATACGAAAGTAAAACTGTCACAGGACGCTCTGTGGTCTCTTTCAGTGTTTTTTTTGTTTTTCTTAGGACGCTCTCTGGCCTCTTTTCGAGAAAGAGAGAAATCGCTTTTTCAGTTTTTAGCTAACATGTTTTTGGACAAGTTGTAGGCTCACGTTGTTTTGTGCGCCACAACCACCTCTGGGCGGTACAAGACCTTGGAGGACGCTTTTTGCTGTTGACCCATGCTTTGAACTTAGAGCAAAAAAACAGGAATTAAGTGACTCGTCAAGAGATGTCTACATTGTAACTCTATTACTTCAGCTAAAGTTTGACCTGTTCATTGTGGAGTCGACACCTTCTCTGGTTCCAGCCCCTTTTAACCCTTTCTCTGGTTCCAGCCCCTTTTAACCCTATCTCTGGTTCCAGCCCCTTTTGACCCCTTCTCTAGTACCAGCCCCCCCTCCCGTTAATTCGAAGCGACCCTGTCTTTGAAAATATCATCCTTTCTTTCCAGGCACGCGACGATGGTCAAGGCGGTCGTGCACGATTTCTACGACACCTTCTTCCCGAAGCAATCGCAATTCGAGCTTCCCTACGAATACCGGAACCGCTTCGCCAACATCCGGGAAATTCGCGAGTGGAAGCGAGGTCACGAGGCCACGATGCGCGTTATGCACTTCGTGCTCGCCGCGCTCATCTTCTGCGTCGTCGTTTCCTTCCTCTGGGACCATATTTTTCGCCTTTGGCAGAAACACCGTCACTACTTCCGGTTACGTCGCTGGCGCCGTGTGTTCCGAGCGCGAAGTCCGAGCCCCGTTTGACGGCAGCTGAAAAATGCTGAATCAGCCAAAAATGCTGAATCACATAGGAAATGAAAAATGCTGAGTCAGCAAAAATAAAAATGTTGAGTCAGCAAAATAATAAAAAAACGCTTAGTCGTCGTCGATGTCAGTAGATCAAAACGCTGAGTCAGCAACGATGCAAATTTTCATACTCGGCTTTTTTATGCTACAAAGCGCGGAGAATCGCGGTACAAAAGGTTTTTGGCATGTGAGGTGCCGGGTGAAGATGACGGCCAGCAGAGCTGCATTGCATTTTATATGTAGTATAGGCCAGGGTCTCCAAACTACGGCCCGTGGGCCAAATCCGGTCCGCAAAGACATTTTGTCAATCATGGAAGACTAATATATTTACAAAAAAACATGTTGATTTGGTAGAATGTGTAAATATAACAGACCTCTAAACAATCACATTACGTAAGATGTCCAGCCCTCGAACCGTTGTGTAATAGCTCATGTGACCCTCTGCCAAGAAGGTTTGGAGACCCCTGGTCTAGGCTATGATTCCCAAGCAGCCACGTGGTGAACTGTGAGTTTCGTTTATGACACTGTTGTTTACGTAACAATGCTTCTGTCTCGCGGTGCGCTTGTTTTTTCAAATGTATTCATCGCATTGATTGTCAAATATGCAACTTCCTGTTCAATTGTGAAAAAATCTTTAACGTTTGTTGTTTCGCCACAGCCTGTTATCTCCTGTCAGCGACGTCAGAAGCTTCCCTATTGTGATTTCACAATAAGACGACTTTTACTGAGCGTCTCCAGAACCATTATTGTCTTCGATGAAGTCGCTGACGCCTTTGTTTACGATGCTCTTTACTCGTGGATAGCGAATCACAACCATCACCCTATAAAGTGAAAGCGCCGCTTTAGTCTTGAATTATGTTGTTTTTTTTCAAAAATTTGATTTCGTTTTTGCAAAAATGTCTTGAAAGAGTTGCAGACGATCAGAAATATTGCACTCTTCGCACTATTGGTCCTGACCTCCCCTCTATTTCATCTCGTTGCCGCCGTATATTAGCCGAATGTGTAATTACCATTCCTGGAGCGGCGTGCTGTGCTGTTGGACGTGCTCTGCTGTGCTGTTGAGCGTGCTCTGTTGTGCTGTTGAGCGTGCTCCGTTGTTGGACGGAACCGCAGTAATGTTTGTCAGTCCAGGCTCACACGCTGACGACAACAGTTTGTCTTCGGCGATAATTACACGTGTGCTGCGTGTTCCTCGTGTTTACACGTGTGTGTCGCGTGTTATTGTCGTGTTTACACGTGTATCGCGTGTTATCGTTGTGTTTACACGTGTGTCGCGTGTTATTGTCGAGTTCACGGCCGGCCGTTTTTTACCACGCAAATTGTTCAGCACCGTGCGAAAAAATCATCGCCTGCCCTCTTTGTCGGCAACTACGTATTTGTTTCCGCTGTGACGTCAAAAAGCGTAAACTGACCAAACAACGCCCGTCACTTGACATTTCGCACATTGTGTCAACACGATCAAAATCAAAGTGCCAAAATCCATTTATTCTTAACCCAGTGAATTCGGACCGCCGAGCTTCCCAGTTGTAATATCGGTGTTCTGGTTTTTGTCGAGTCCTCTTAGGGCTGCTGTCCCCGCGACCCTTCCAGGAGAAAACGCGGGCACGATTTATGACGTTTTATGACGGAATAATGGCGACGCGAAGTCGCTTAATGGCGAAGCCATAATTCTGGCGTTTTATGACGTTTTCATAAAGTTAATAAAAACCATAAATAAACCATAATAAAGTTAATAATAAATCCGTTGATAATAAAGCCATAATTCCATAATTCTGGCGAAGCCATAAATAATGGCGACGCGAAGAATAGACCGCGGTGCACTGTAGAATATATCTGCGCAAAAACTACCGTAGTGCCTGAGCGTCACGTGGCCACACAGACAGCAATAAACTAACTTCAGATCGCGGCATCCCCAGTCAAGGGCTCGCACTTCTTGCAATGTGATGGGGTTGGTTGTTCAAAAATAGCAGTTTTTGTTGCTTTGCTTTTGAACGTGGGACTTTCTGACTTTATTCGGATTATGGCATTTTACGAATGTCACGTGACTGGCAGTCGTCATGGAAACAAACAAAGGACCACTGTTGCGAGTGCTGCTGAAGGTCAGGGGTCAATTGCGAGGTTGAAAAACATTCCCAGGGTTTGAACCACGTGATCATTCCAACCCAGTCTTTCAAAAGGCGCATCCGAGTCATTGGTAGGTCACATTTTATTGAAATTTCGATGCATTATTTGATCGACATCTTGCCTCTGCTTAAAATTCCAATTACACCCAACCTCCCAAAACAAGGGCTTTGTTCATGTTTCTTCCGTTTACGCTTCGTCCAATGTCGGCTGGAAAGTGTAACAAAGAATTCCAGCCAATCACAGAACGACGTGTTGTGGTCCCGAATCTCCTCCTCAATCAAGCGATATTATTTGTGCGTTTCCTTTCAAACTAGATCTTTCTCATTTCTTCTGCTTTCGTCTCAGTTTTAAGTGACCCACTGTTGGCAGTGGGTAAATTGTGGAACGGTCAGGGTTCGAATCCGCGACACTCGTGTTTCCTGACAGCCAGCCTGTGTCCCTGTCAAGTTCAAATAACCAGTAACCCGTTTATTGGTTTCGAACTTGTGGCTTTTCTCTGTAACCGAGAGATGTTATTTGTCGAATTGACTCACATGGAAAATACTACAAGTGACTGCTGGCGTTGGGATTTACTTGCGCGCGGATTCAATTACGTGGTTAATGTTTTGTTTCTTTTCTCAGTAGAGCGTTTGGCGTAGTGGATGATTATTTGTCGCCAGCTGTTTGCACTGGAATATTTTATAGTGTTTATTTTTAAAATGCAATCCCTCCTCACCATCATCGCCAGTCTGTTCTGACCCACGACAAACTAAACGTTCAATCTCGAGCGACCTCCAGTGACGTAGCCGAATTATTCGGTCTTCTATTTCTGTTCAGTTGTCAGTGAAAATGGATTGTGATGTTCGCGGACAAACCCCTATACCAGTAGCTCTTAACCTGGGGTAAATTTACCGCTGCGGGAAAATTTCATCTTCGATGGGGTTAACTTTCTGGACCATAAATTTCAGCAAATTTAAGCTTTTATAAATCATTCTTAACTGTAAGAGTTGGTTAATTTCATATTTTTAAGAAATGAGCACCACTGAGTGTATTGGGGGTAAATCTGGTAATCTTGTTTGATAAAAGGGGGTAAGATATGTAAAAAAGGTTAAGAAGCACTTCTCCATAACCCCCCGAGTTGTCTTTAAAGACGCCTCCATAACCCCCCGAATTGTCTGCAACTCAAGGTCGGATTTGCATTGACTCGTATCCCCTGCGATGGACCCCCACTTTTTTTTCACCATTCGCAATTTTGACAAATTCGAGTGTCCGATGCAATTCGTGTTCTTTCGCGTAAGATGGCGGCTCCTGACAACAGTTGCCAGGAAACAGAATCGAGATAATTCTATTGTGTCGTGCTATGGGTTCAGTGTGTATTATTATTTTAATGTCGTTACCTGCCGTTCGGTCTCCCCTGACCTCACTTTGCTGGGTGAACATGGGGCCGGGCGCGTTTGTTTCGGATCCTGATAAATTAGTACGAAGCGGGAATCGAACCTCCAACCCTGGGTTTGAAGAAATTTGTGTTGTCCGCCAGTTTTGAACCTGTGCGTATATTTCGTGTTTGCTTCTGTCAGGTACCGCGTTACGCGTCATTGCGCTCTATGGTTCACTGCCTCCGTACGTCACCAACAACTCACCCCTCGTGCAATAGTGCCTGGAAACGTCGCGCGATCGTTGTGATGCAACAATAGTTGACTGCCGAGTATAAAGGAGGGAAAATGCGTTACGCAAATTACGCTTTTTTCTACGGTGTTGTACGAGAAAAAGTGGTTTGTGATTGAAAGAAGCGCTTCTTGATTTTCGTTGCAACGAGCCTTGGAAAAGCTTGGCAGTGCAGGTCACCGGGTCATTTTACAAGAATTCTCGTCAATTCTAGTTTTGTTTCTGCGTAAACCTAGTCTGGCAACACGGTGGAGTCCAGTGGTTCCCATATTTGGGTCTACAGACCCCCTATGGGTCCGTCAAAAGGTTTAAAGGGAGCCCGTGAATGCACTAGAATAGCGGTAAAACCAATTTCAAACGCCAAATATTACCTGTAATTCAGTTTTTGATCTTTGTGAGCTGGCGCCATTGTGACGCAACGTTGCGGCCTTCTACAAATTTCCTCTCACGCTTCTCGCGATGAGAAATTTTTGCTCGCATCTTGATTTTAATGATTTGCCACCCGACCTGTGTGGACGACTTCTCAGCAATCCACACTTGTTCAGGATATTATTTTTAATGGTGCAGTTTAAGGCTACAGTTCCTATTGCTTTGTGTTTGTGATGTTTATTTATGTTTGCTTTCTGCTCTGATGACCACCAACACTTCAATTGGCGATGAATTCACGGTGAGAAATGTAGTCTGTGATGTCACAGCGTCGTGCGCTGTAAAATGTTTTTTTTCCATATTAGGTAATGAGGCGCGATTGCATTTTCTTCACAATGTCGATTGTGACGTGTTATGTAGAGAAGAACGGATTAGTCTTGCCTTTGACTTTCTTGAATTGTTAACGTTTAAAAGATTTTATTGGTAATATTAACATTCGGCAAAAGATTGATTGAAATGGCAAAAAATGGCAATGCAATGACGGGTCATGGTTGCATGCGCACGGATTGACCGGTAAAACTTATGAAAGACCCGAGACTTATAATCACCCAGGAATTGTTTACGACGGTTGCGATGAATTCTTCCAAAAGAACAGGAATGAGAACCTATTTGCAATCACGGACAGCATGAATTTTGTTCTATCGCTAGCGGGTCGCAAAACTTAATTAATTTTATCTTTGTCGAGGAGCGAGAGAGACTTCGCCCCAGTTACTGTCTGCGGTGCCATGGAGCTTCGTTTTGACGCGATAATATGTTCGAACTTGGTAACAAAAAATCTGATGCGGGGCTGCATTAAATTTTTGCTTGGGCCGCAGATTCCCCGCCCTTGCAATGGAAGGTTCGATTCGAAAAAGGTGAAACTTACGAAAACGGCTTGTTCCAACTGTCTTACAATCTCACAAAGGACTGCCAGAGACATATGCATTCGCAGAAGCACTGAAAAACTGTGTGCTCTAGAGATGACCTGGTTTGGTTCATAGCAGAGAAAAAAAATGGAAGTTGCTACGAGTTTAAGTGAGGAGTAGCTAATATTTAGATCAGGGGTTCCCGACCTTTCTCTGACCATGTACCCCTTAAATTTGTCATGAAAAAAGGCTGAGTAAAAATTGCAAAAATCCATTGAATTTTTAATAGAACCTCTAGATTTTTAGAACTATAAAAGTAGACTCCGTTTTTAAGTCTCAAAGTTAATTTGTTGCGGGTGTATGAAATATAAACTAAGATATGTTTTTTGAAAATATTCACTGATCTATGTATAAATATTTGAAAATAGATAATATATCTTTCCCTTCTATTGATAACCTTAAATGTACCCGTTCAGATAGGCAAATGTACCCCAGGTTGGATACCCCTGATTTAGATAGTATTCACGGGAGAGTTGGCATATTTAGTAAGCACCTGGATGAAAGCAGTGATGTTTCCCAATGCAGTCAGTTCTTTCCGTGTGTAATGTTAATGGAGATAGTCGCAGCAGCATTTTTATTTTGTGAACCTCGTACGAAAGCTGGGAAGGTAAGCGATGTACTTGAAATGGTAACTGAAAGTTTCTTCTGAAATTCGGCTTTATATGCACAGATGGAGCATTCGGAAACGAATGCGCGGGTTTGCTGCATGGAGTGAATGCCAAATAATTGTTACTACTAGAGTCTTCCGCAGGTTACGGGTACCAGCACAGCCATGCGTGCAGGACAAGATTTTTTTCTGCGGTTAACTGAATGTTAACCCAATTGAAATGCATCTGAAAGTGACATGAGCAAGGAATTCAGTGTGTTGCATGAGTGCAACGACATTCTCCAGTGGTGGCGAAACCAAAAACTGGAATTTCCAGCACTCAGTGCTCTTGCAAGAAATACGGTCTGCGCGATGGCACCTAGTGCTGTCAGTCAACAGTGCTTAGCACAGAGTTGAGAAAAACCCTTTTTTCAAATAAACAGCTTTTTGTTGTTTTTTTAAGAAAACCCAATTTTGAATTGTTTTTACTGCTCCATGCAATGTCACCATTTTCAGAATGACACAATAAAAACTTGCTATACCTATTATGGCATTCAAAATTGAGGGTAAAGAAATGTACCCCATCTTTGTTTTCGCAAAATGTTGTTTGACAGTACACTCCAAAGTGGTATGGCTTGGCAAGAATGCGCACAGCAAACAGAGAAAAGCCACTCCCACACAAACTCTGAAGTTTCCTGTCAAGTTTATGTGTATGCCCTGCCAGTTCAGCATCTATAGAGTGTATTTTTCAACATATGGTTTTGTATGTTCCAACATCAGAAACAGTTTGGATGCAGAGAAGGCAGAAAAATTGCTAAAAATATACTGCTTCTACAGAGCTGAAGAAGATAACCAGTAGAATTTACTCACACTGTTCAAAATATTCTCTTATTTTCAAGTCCTGCAAATTTCATTGCTGTTCGTTTTTTTTTTATTAAAAAGAATACAGATAACTGTACAAGTGTGCTGCTTATTTTACTTTTTACCAGGGTTGCCAGATAGAAAAACAATCTGTAGACACTTATTTCAAAAATAGCCAAACGCACCAAAAAAACAGCCAAGCTTCTGGAAATGGTTGCATTTTTACCACAACATTAACTTTTTCACGGGAAATGAGTCGTTAACAACTCATTTATCTTTAGCCTTGCATTTTTCCAGAAAAGTATGGGTTTTCAACATTTTGCAAATATTTCCCAAAAAAACACTTTCAACAGAAAGTCTAACAACGTATGGGTGAACATGGTTTCAAAAATTTGGGCCCCTCTCAGAAAATCTTCACTTCCCCTAGTGTCCCATGCTGGTTACAGGCCTGCCCCTCAGTGAATCGTCGCTCGTAGTATTGTGTCCCCTTTCGTGACGTCCTAGTAGGATGCAGCAAACTAATGCGCCTGAAAGAGCTACGAAAGGTGTTACGCCTTGTTTTTATTTCCACGTAATGATGACAATGATTCAACATTTTGCAAATATTAAAAAAAAAACAGTTTCAACAGAAAGTCTAACAACGTATAGTTGCGTGCTTTGATACAGTCTGATTGTTTTTTATTCGTCCCTATTCTTTGAACACTAATATCGCATTTTACTTTGTGACTGAGTGCTCGAACATTGCAGTGTTTGTTTGATTGATGACGTGTCATGCCACAACGCATTCCTACTTTACCTGGCTTCGACCTGTTTAGGAACTGTCGCACTACTCTGCAGTAGTGTTGTGCCAAGTGTTGCGGGTTAGCGAACAATAGTGTTAAGAATGTGTCTGTAACCCTGTGGTTCTGCCTCCAACGCCGTTGCAAAATGTTCTGTTGAGGAAGTGTCTGCAACCCTGTGATTCAGCCAGCTTCAACGTCGTTGGAAAACGTTCTGTTTTTGTCGAACTGTGTTATGCAGAGTGCGTGTTTGTACGATGGACTTCGTGTCGTGTCTGCTGATAATTCATTTATTCAATATTTTGCAAACATGTTTTATAAGAAGGGTTAAAAACCATGCTCCGAATTTCAAAACTATCACACTTCATATGATTTCACGAAATTTTAAACCATCAACAAATTCAGTAACCCTACATATGAATATGCAACTACATACGTGCAAATATACCAGGCGTGCATAAAAATAACATTGGAGAACATTTTGGGAGAATACCTTACCAAAAATGATACGTTAGTACATTTCGACAAACCAAAAAATTGGAACCAAAAAATTTCAAAAAATCGCCAAACCAAAATATTTGCAGGCAAACGCTTTCAAATTTCGCCAGGTTTCTGGAATCTGGCGATAAAGTCGCCAATATGGCAACCCTGCTTTTTACTTCATAGTAGATTTTTCCAATGAAAAGTTGGCTAAAGAGTGGTTTTCTTAAAAAACACCGAGTAGATTTTTTGTGTTGGGTCCAAATACGTCAACCCTGATTCAGTATCGCTGGGCATGTCGTGAATAGCAGTAGAGGAAATTTAAAGAGTTCGTTAGTGAACGACATATTCTTTTTCAACAATGCTCTTTGATGCTAAGAAAGAAGCGCCCAAGGTTAACTAAAAAGTTTTACAGTTTTACTTTACGTTTTTTTGAGAGCTTCTGTTGGCTTTGAAGTGAACCACTGAATGAATTGCCACTAGCGATGAAACACGTGGCATGAATTTTTAGTGTTTTGCAGACATGCAGGTTCGGGACGGAAAGAGTGTGGGGTGGGACGGGTTCGGGTTATCAGAAGTCGGCGGAGCGGGAGTGGGCAAGATTTCTGAAATTCCTACGTGTGCGGGACGGCAGTGGACAAATATTTCAACCTTCCCAGGACTCAATTGTTACCTATTATGTGCTGAACAATTACGCTTCAGCAGCAAAATTGTTATCACAATGTCCAGGTGCAGATTAAGGTTGTGTGTAGGGCCGGATTAAGGGGGGAGCAACGGGGGCAATTGCCCCGGGCCCTCCGCCCCAAGGGGTCCCCCCGTGATGACAAATATTTGTTTTAAATAAAATACTCGTTTGAAAGATTGTGATTCACAAGCGATACAACAATGCAAATCTGTATTCCGATGTTGCAGTAAGTATATCAGTGTGGTCCAACTACAGCCCCGCGGGCCGCATGTGGCC
>JGI24158J21664_10010488_pt1 | contig 12359 bp, 6 predicted proteins | sample Ectturendosymbi3_FD_21664 | JGI IMG/M metagenome (IMG submission 21664) | reverse complement strand
AAGCAGGAGGGATGGGAAGAAGCTGACAATTCCATCGACTTCTCGCACTCCAGCCACAAGGCGTGGAACACAATCAACAAACTTTAAAAGCAACCTATACCCGCATTGCAATATTTGAATGAGGCGCAGTCGTATGACGAGTGTCCAGAGACATTATTATGAAAACTGGCTTGCCGCACTTTTCATCACGTTCCTCGTCAACCCGTTGACGAAATCGTCCTCAGTTCCTTGATTCAGCCAAAGGATAACACAGCCATCCAGTATTTACAGCTCTGATTTTTAAACCAAACGCTGGGACACAGTCGCCTGCAGCTTTGTCTTCAACATGGATTTCGTAGTTACGATTCTCATTTTGCCTTCACACGGAGGTGGGCATAGGTGAATGTTCACGATTAAGGACAGTTTTCATAATAATGTCTCTGGATTGATTCAACCCTATAGCAACCGCGAGTAGTTGAGATTGGTGTTATGTACATGATTGTTCCCAAACTTTGCTACCTTTCTTTTCACTGCCATGAACAATACCAACATAGATAAAAGAGTATCCGTTAGGTCAGCTCTTTTCAAATGACACAAGTTCTCCATTCCCAATATTCACTGCGTCATGTGCGTTCACCATTTCATGTGAAATCAGACCATTAACAACATTGACTAAATCAGCGGGATGACTATATATGGGTCTAGGGGAGCGATGCACGTCAGACGTTTTCCTATCTTATCCCTATCTTTTGCGTCCGAAGTTTTTTCAATGTATTCATATATTACTGTATATAATAGGCGTATACATTTTTTCTCTGCTGAAAATTTTTTGAAATGGTATAAATGCCTTACTAGCCTACAAGTTATAATAGGAGGTGGATCGGGAGGGAACTAAAATTGATTCCTTCCCTGATAAACGTCTATATACTTTAAAAATGAGAATTACCTCTATTTTTGGCAAAAAGCCTATTCACTCAAGCTGATCTGTTTGCAGAAGCTCCTGCGTCTTGCTAACAATTACTTCTAAATCACATTCGATCAACACATTCTCACTTTCAATGACAAGAGTCCTTTCATTTGTTGAAAACAGGTTTATTGCGTCAGCATTTTTCTCAAAACTTCATCTGCGGTCTTGGGGATTCTCCTTTGCGAAGTAATTTGAAGAGTCGTTTTCGCCAGACGACTATTGCTGATTCTATGAAAAACGGCGATCCTTACTTCGATATGTTTGCAGACAGAATTGCTGTTATCAATACTCCAGTGGTTTAATCTGACTATTTACTCAATGAACACGTATAGACTCAACGATTATAATGACACGAGCAGCATTTGAGATATGACCGAAAACGTGATTTTCAGTAATGACTGTCTCAATATGTGTATTCAGAACAATTAAACGTGGAATCTTTACTGAAATGGCTTAATCTGATTTTTTCACCCTCAAAACATGGGGATAGACACCAAAAGTATTTTGATATCATGCATAGTTACTGAGGTATTGATGAAAGAAGGATTTTCCGTAATGACGGCCTTAATTTGCATATTGGTGGATTCCCAAGGATGACAGAGTGGCATCCTTCAGATTCTTAAAAAGCACACTTTGGAGGTGCAGGGACGGCAGAAAAAACTTTGCACGGACGGTATTGCATGCTTATCGGTCCCTGCCACCGGAATAAATCAATCAAAACAATAAATGAAGTTGCGCGAATACCTGACCCAGAGTTGGTTAATAACAAAGACAATATTTTCGTCACAAGTCTCAATTGTACTCTGTCCCAAACTGCGCTGAACATGCGCGTTACGCCAGGAGTGGCCAACCTATGGCGTATGCGTGAAATTTGGTCCATTGTATAATTTAAAGTGGCGCGATGAATCTCTGTGAACTAAAAATACCTGAAGATAGTAAACCTCTCCAATATATCTATTGACATTTTGATTCGTACAAATAACTCATGAGTTGCCTGTTATCGTTTTGAAGCAAGCTGTTCCTGATTTAATAAAAAATAAAAATAAGCTACTTGAGGAAAGAGCTCTTTTATGTAAGAACAATCGGTCTGGCATTTGTGGTTGATGTTACCAACCATCTCTATCATTTGAATATGAAGATCTGCTGAACTTTTCATATTTAGTCATTTGATGTGTTGTGACTAATCCAAGACGTAGTTTGATTCCATGGGTTCAGTAGTTTTTGTGAGTATCTTATGTTCAATAGCAGGAACCAGGTACTTTTTTATTCTTTTAATGTCTATCGTATTCGTCACCTGTTCGCCACACCATAGCTTTGCAACGTAACTACGGTCTCTTTCCATTGCTTCAGAATGTGGATGCTATGCTTGATACGTCAGGAAAATGCACAAAAAACTTTCATTGTGACATCACACATTTTTGACCTCATTTTAACAGTAGGGAAATTCCAAACAAAGAAAATGTTTGAGCAAGACCTGTTGCTACGCTGCAAACGCACGACGTAAGACAAGTAAACGTTACTCTATGAACTTTGCATCCACAATGATGCCTTTTTTACTAATCCAAGTGAAGTTGGGTAATCGAGGAATCAGCTTGCCATGCTGTGGTTTCATAAATCTGCGAAGATTCTGACTTCACGTATCAACAGGCAAGTGACGACGTAACACAAGACCAGCCATATCTGCTCACAAAACATTTTACTGGTAAATCGATTTCGCATCAAAAACGCATCTTCAATCCTGCAAATTGTAAGCAAAGCCTGAAGGTGAAATAATGAAATAACAAAGTACAGTACAACCTCCGCACTTCTAAACACACGTTAACGCTTTCAGGATTAGAGAAAACATGCAGACTCCACATCAAACACTAACGCGTGACATTTTTTATAGATCACTTCCTCAAGTGGCACTAATTCGTGATATTTTTCATAGGTCCTTTTACTAATACGTGACCTGTTTCATGCGTCATCTCCTGAAATGATGGTTTCGGTTGCGTTAATTAGAACTGTCGCCAGAATGTTTTCAATAAGATGGTACGTTTGTTTAGGGGGGCTTGACATTTAAAAATTGACAAAAACTCCACTGATTCATAGTGTTTCATACTGCAATTTTGGGCGGCTTGGAACTTTATTTGGGGGGATAACACCACCAAATCTCCCTGTCGCGACGGGACTGGGTTTATTCCTTCTCATTTAGGGCTTTTCAGAGCTCATTAGATGTTAAAAACAATCTAGGTGCTAAGTGGTTTTCTCCGTTTTGTTTTTTTATTTTCCTTCGTATATTTCAAGGATAAACGGGTATTTTTGTCGGAAGCCAAATCCCTAAGCTTTTAAGTAAAACAGCTAGGTTAGTTTTAATGAACATCTTGGCACTGTGATAATCAAATATGGAACCATTTGTTTATCAACACTGAGAAAATTTGAAAACACACCAAACTACTGAAACGTTGCTATTGCCTTGAAATTGAAGTCTGGAAGCAAAGACGTGTTGTCAGCAAGGTGCATAGGCTTACACTGATTAGTCTCTCAAAACCTTCCCCTTGGTACACTTTTAAAGAAAATTGCTGTTCAAAATTCTGCAGTTAGTGAATACATCGCGGTCATTAGTTTTTCGATGATTGCTTTGTGTTAAATGCACGTGGTTGATGTTTAACGTTCGTGTCGTTCTTTTTTGCTGCAGTACTGGTAACGTATGTTTTTTCCATCGTTTTCGTTCGGTAACTTAGTTTCAGATATGAGTTTATCAAAGCCTTAAAGAGAAATCTTTGCTATTCTCGACATGTTGATGAACTTACTCAAAGCATCGAAGGAGCAAATGGATAAAAGTATTGCTGCCCAGTCGACTAGATACTGACCCGAGTTCGCAAGATGCTTCGTCGAATTCAATGCACTTGAAAAAAACTTTCGAGAACTTTGTAACTACCTTGCCAAGTGAGAGATTGAACAAGTATGTAGTAATAACAAATTTCGTGACTCCTAAGATTTCTGGCATATCGACGATGTAACTGACTGCGACTTGGCCATCGATGTTTTTGGAACACTCCTTGTCAAACCTAATACGAATTCTATGCTTGCCATTTCTATGCTACCAGATGTCAAGACCCGTCGGAGTCTCTCAGGTAGTATATGCAAGTTATCAGAACTTTGAACAAAGACTGCAAATTTCAACAGGTGACAGCTGTGCAACAACATCAAAATGAATATATTAGAAACGTTTTCATTAGGGGCAGAAGGTCAAGTTGGATGCGAAAGTGCTTATATGAAAACAAGACGTTTGGCTTAGAGGAATTGTTCAATCAAGTATGTACTCTTGAAGCTGCAGCGAGAAGCGCCGAATCTGACAAACATGTGTCTCAGTCACCTGTGGTGAAAGTTTTGAAGTCAAAATATTAGGAAATCAGCCAGACTAACCTGCTACTGCAATCGAAAAAGTTTTTTTTGTAGCAATAAGAAGGGCCCGCGATCGCGTTGCCCCGAGCGAGGAGTTTAATTCCACAAATGCCAAAACAAGGGCATCTTGCAAATAAGTGTAGGAACGTCACACCTTCCGCTGTGAAAGTGTCGGAATCGCCTGAAACATCAGACGTCAAGAGAACCTGTCAAACTACGCTTGCGATGATCAACAAACCTTCGATTGCCCCAGTGACGGATGAGGTTCCTTCCTCACTTTCGAAAGCTTCTGGCATTGTGCGCATTTCCGGGCGTGAGGTACGCGTTTTGTTCGATAGCTGCTCTTCGGAGAGTTTCGTTCATCCTCGTTTGGTTGACTCGATGAAACGTAAAGTTAGGCCATCCTCTGAAGCTATATCAATGGCCGCTTCTGCATTTTCGACTAAGATTAAGGGTCACACTTGTGTGAATATTATGTATCAAGGTCAAGAATACACCTAGTTTCCGCTGGGTGTGTTAGATCATTAGTGCTGCACAATTCTGTCAGAAATTGACTTTCAAGCAAGATTCGTTTTTGACACTTGTGTCCCAATGGATAGGTTGAAAAAGCTGTGCCTGGACTTCGAAACTGATAAAATGTCACCAAAGTGTTGACCATAACCTAACTACTGCACATGAACGTCCAGCACATTATGAAGGCTGTGCAAATCTATTAACTAAAGTTTTAATCAAATATTGTAGCAAATTTATTCTTGCTTGCGCACAGGGTATAAACGTCTGTGAAAGCATATTGACGACAGCAATTACTCTAGGTTGAAACTGATAATGCAAGAAAACAGTTAAATCAACAGTGGATATCAAAAAAGTTCAGCACGTAACTGCAACAACAGTTTGCATAGGCAGTCTTTATAACTTCAAATACTCGCGCACAACTCTTCATGGTATGAGGCAGAGCAGCATTGCAATGAGACTGATCCTGTATCTTGTGCTGAGGGGACAATGTCCATATAAGAAGTGAAGCCCTAAAATTAACATTCACTTTAAGCCGAACGACATTATACCTACAAACATCTGAATAGTTCTCTTAAATTAAATCAAGAAAACATCAGAAGATTTTTAAAGTAATTCTCATTAAAAATTACGTTTGCACATTCGAATTTAGTATTTTTTCTCTGAAATATCTATGTTTATCTCCTGCTGCATTGTAATAATCAAGTTCATTGCATTTAAAGCTTAATTGTCTAGAGGTAAGTAGTGCGGATCACTTCTCTTGATGTTTTCAAAAATAATGCATTGCACAATTTTTGGCAGGACGTTATTAATAGCCCGCCCTTTAACTACCGCGTGCGCCACATTTTTGCAGAGCTTTGCAACACCATACATCACCAGCCGATGAAGCTAGAAAGCTGTTCAAACCCTCTACGGATTCAGCAAGTCTTCTATTTCAGACTAAAAAGTTTTTTTTTCGTTTTGCGCTTTCTGGGGGTAACGTCATAATGATGGCATATTTCCACCATTTTGGCTAAGTTTACCTGGTCCTAGGCGCCAACCCAGCGAGTCATTTTTTGGCTCAAGTTTTTTTGGAAACTAGGCCGCCATCATCCGAGATTTTAGAGCCTTTGATTGACTTTCTAGCATATCTGGAACCAAAATAATGGTTCAAAAACAGTTTGAAGTTGTTAGGTCCGTTTTCTTGGTGAAATCTAAAATTGGTCGGTTAAAATCCTTCCGACACCCATGCACATAACAACAAGTACTTTTGAAGCAACTCACCAAAGCAGTGGGCATTTACATCTTAGCAACATCATTTCAGATTAGAAGGCGCGAATGTAAACTGCTTAGTACGCAATTCAGACCACACTGTCCTTTGCATTAGATGAAAGATTGAAAACGTCATTAACTAACCACAAATCAACGAATCGCAAATGGAAAACGATAGTGTTTACACTAGTTTCTGTCACATTGTTCGTTCATGTTTATGTATTTTTACTGCTAATGTGTACTTTAAGTCTACGCCATACACGTAACATTAATTGTTGTAGAATTGACGAAACATTACCTTCGCATAAACTGGAGTTACGGTTACGTGAACTCTGGTAACCCACAGCGATGGAACGTCACCATGGGCGTCGGAAGGACTTTCTCAAGGAGTTGGTAAAATAATTTTTTCCAGGACGCCAACAGTGGGGAACTTTCATGTTACCGACATCGAAACTAAGAAAAAAAAATTTTCTAATTAGAAGTTTATAGCAGGTGTGGCCAAACCTGCTCTGTGTATGAGCCTCATATTGCAAAAACTAGATTACAAAGAGCTGCAACATGAAAATCTAAAAACACGTAGCCTATTTATTTGTAATCTACGCTTCTGTGACATCATATTTTCTTTGTGGAACGACTTGCAAAAGTAATACTGTACACCTACAGCACGCTAGCTACCATAGTACCAATTTAAAATATTTCTGCATTTTGCAATAGAAATAAAAAGTAAAGAACAAATATGTAAGTTTTCGGAAAGCTCAAAGAGCCTCATGAACAGGTTCGAGGAGCCGCATGCGGCTAGCCAGCCGCAATTTGGCCACCCCTAGTTTATAGCAAACAACAACAAATTTCAAAATCCAAGGATGACCAAGGCTTCCCTCCTTCCGACACTTGTGAGAGTCACAGACTATTACTGATATGCCTGGACATGTCCCGGGTATTCCCCAGTGGTTTCTTGCATCAGTCGAATTTGCGTGTGCGGAAGCAGGGCCGCAACCAAGGTTAGGGAATGGGGTAATTGCTCCCCCGAAATTTTCGAAAACATATTCAGTTGTTAGGTAAAAGTTAAAATTACTTTACCTCTTACCCAAAAATATCAACTGGTTGCTGCCCTGGGCGTAGGCATTTATATATACTTTCGTGATAGCGACCAATGAACATCTGCATCGCTTGCCATATACACTTCTACCTTCGACATTTCAAGTAGTCCTCCGACTCTGACGATCGACATGATGTTTATCTGTCTCCCTTCGGAACTTGGGTAACATCGCACTGCGCTGAATTCTGGTTGACCTGCATTACGCTGCCATCTTTTTAATGATTTAAAATGTCCCACTGAAATTCTGATTTCTCGTGCATATTTTAAAATTTAAACTGTCTCTCCTTGTATTGAAGCATTGTTTAAAACGTTGGGCATAACCGTCAAGTACATTAGAACAAGTACATGTGTCAAGTACATGTGCAACCACATTTGGCCAAAAAAACGGTTTGCCGATTTGAAAGCAAGTACAAACAATCCTAACAAGTTAAGTTTGATTATCTACCGACTGAGCTCTGGAAGCAGTTTGCCGTGGCCAAGATTATTAAAAATATTATTGTTACCGCACAAACCTCTATGTGTGGCTGAATGTATAGCTGAATAGAACAAGCAGTTTTTCAAGCTCAGTATATTCCTAACAACACGAGCAAACATCCACAAAACATTTTGTATGAGATCTAAGAGTGGCATGCTTGAAACAACACACACGCACGTGAAGATACAGACACACAAACACAAGATACACAAAATACAGACACACAAACACAAAATACAAACTCACAAACACAAGATACGCAAATACAGACACACAAACGCAAGATACACAAAATACAGACGCACAAACACACGAAAATGATGTTTGAGGCATGGCGAGGTGAAAAGGAAGAGATGACAAACACACTGTTGAAAACGCCAGCAATGCTACTTGTACAAGTACGCAGGTAAATGAGAACGAAGATGAGGAGGAAAAAATTATCCAGTGTTCCCTCTAAGAAAATTATATACTGAACAAATGTTTGTTTTGTTGCGCACTGAGCGTATGCAACTGCGCATCCATACAGACACACAAAGTGTGAAGCCTTCCCAGCGTTAAATGGGCTAAGCGTATATACCGTATAAAATTTAGAAAGTTGGGAATGCGCGAGAATGAGATAGCACTGCGCAAATTGTCTGATGGTACTGTGCAATTGCGCCTCTTAGAGGAACACTGATGACATCATACATGACGTTGCACGGATCAATGGCGAACACATTTGTTCTGCGAACCACGAGTCACACAAACAAGTCGACGAAAACGCGCTCGCTTGACAACGAGATGTTTGAAAAACGCACTCGCTTGGCGACAGTTCGTTTACATTTGAATCAAACCAAGAAAAACAAAGGCCAAACTTGCAATAATGCATGTGTGGTTTGGACATCTGCTTTAGCTTCACAATCCTTTCACGGTCTGGTCGTAAAGAAAGGGTTCAGGATTTTCACCCAGTTTAAGGCCAAGTTTGAACTAAATACACTCTGCACATTCTGGCAATGTTGATCAGAGTCAGGAACGTAGCCAATATGGGTTGAGTTGAATCAATTAGAGATTGCAACGTTTGGCAAAGAAAGTGGTTCAGGAATTCCAGCGCGGTTTGAGGTCAGGGTTGAGCATTAGAAAAAAACGTATTAGGTATTTCGTTTGCAGCAAATTTAAATAACGCCCCGAACGTTGATCAGTTTATTACTGAAGGCCGTGTGGCTTAAAACCCTTTAAGTCCCGCGTGCGCCACTTTTCTTGTAGAAATTTGCAATCCTATAACTCGCCAGGCGATTGAGCTAGAGAGCTGTTCAAATCCTCTACGGATTCAGCAAGTCTTGTAGTCGAAATTGAAAAAAACAATTTTCGGTTTTTAGGTGGGGGTTTTCTGAAGGTGACGTCACAAAGAGGACATGCTTAGGAAAAGTAGGCCACATTTAGCCGGCCCTGAGCCCCAACCGATTGACCCATTCTTTTGGATCAAAGTTTTGTTGAAAACTAGGTGAATATCCGCCGTTATAGAGCCCTTGATTGACTTGCTAGTACGTCTGTGGCCAAAATTATGGGCCAAAAAAACAATTTTTGGTGTTTTGTCCATAATTTCGGCTACAGCTTTGCTAGAAAGCCATTTAAGGGCTTTAAAGACGCGGATTTTGGCCTAGTTTCCGCAAAAATCTTGAGCCATAATAAGAGCCCAATAGGTTGGGGCCCAGGGCCATGTAAATGTAGTCAAAAACACCCCCACTTGTGGCGTTCCCCTCGAAAAACCCCCACTGAAAACAAAAAAAATTTCTTTTCGCTTTCGACTACAAGACGTTCTGAATCCGAAGAGGGCTTTAACAGCTCTCTAGCTCAATCGCCTGGCGGGTTATAGGATTGCAAAGCTCTGCATGAAGCGTAGTTTTCGCGGAACTGAACGGGTTAATAGAAAACAAGCTTTCCATGCACTGCGTTGGTTTCAACGCTGAACTTTAAAAAACGCCGGCAACTCTAATTGCTCTACACGCTTTGCAACGTTGGTCAGAGTCAAGAATGTGGCTAATGGAAGTTGAGTCAATTCGAGGTTGTGATGTTCGGCAACGTCCAAGGATGTACGCAAGGGGTGGTGGGGTGGGGTTAAACCCCCACATTTAGCTTGATATTTTACAAAAACTTTATCACCTGCGCAAAGGAGATTAATTGCTTTCACATACTTTTTCTTGTTAATTTGTCAACTTAATGCAAATACCACGGAATGAATTTGCATGCAAATTTCAAGGAACGTTGCAAATGGGCCAAAAACTAATAATTAGGTTTCGGTGGGAATCTGCGTTATCGTCTGCGTCCAGAAACCACTTCAACACTTTCTGCAGACCTTTCGTTGTGTTCCGCGATGGTTCACTTTATCCGAAACAGTTGCTTTTATTTTGTCTGCTAAGGCTGATCGGCGCAAGCGCTGACCACATTGGCTACATTACCAATTTCTGTATATGAGAGAACTGTTGCACGAGCTGAAAAACAGCAGTTGTTAACATAGAAGCATTCAGCCATTCGATAATGTCCCAGCAGGGAAAAACGAAAACTAAAGGTTTGCTGGACGTCTATACATAACAAAAAAAAACGAAAGTTTTCTTGCGTACTTCATGCGCATTCTCAATTCTTGTGTAGTTTAGCAAGATTCGATCTTGCACACCGGCGTGTGCGCCACCCAGTCCAGCCGCACACCTTCTATACTCGACTGCTCGTATTGGACAAGACATTAGGGCAGTCTCATTTTGCAGTTGCAAATTGCACTGACGCATTGATGAGTGTGTTTTACTCCCCTGATTTAACGCACAGCCTGATATTTTTGCAGATATGAACTGCTGTGTCGTAGCGTTGAGTTTATTTTCCTCCGATAGCATAACTTGGAGCGCTGGTAGCATATATTCAGTGCAATGACCCATAAAATAAGGGGAGTGGATGTAAGAAAATATGCATATTAAGTCAACAAACTTCGCCAAAACGTTGGTTTGGAAATATGACTGTGACGTCAAATTGTGACGTAACGAACAGCGCACACCAAATACTAATGACCACCATATGCTGCTGAATGAAACCCCCCCTAATGAAAATTTTCTGCGTACGCCACTGACAACGTCATAATGCATGAAGCTACGAAACACAGGGTTCGAATGAAAACAAACAGTGCGAGTGCAATGGAAAGATGCTGTGGGTGAAGATTGACAGATATGATCAAAACTTGCAAAATACCACCTCGAAATCAAATCGTTTTGGGACAAATTTTTTCGAAAAAAAGGCAGGTTTGGATTCCGAGTAGTATGTCACGTAGATCCATGCGAAAGGCAAGTATTACAAGACTTGTGACACTGCTTAACACACTGCATTAATGAAATTCAGTGTATATATCCTCTTTGATTTAGTTTCTTGCATATGTTCTGAGGAAGATAATTTGCATAGACTCTCGAGACCTCGACAATAAATACTGTATTCTTATCATGCCAGTAGAGCAAAGTTTGTAGCCAGTAGAGTATGCCTGGTGACAGAAACAGCATGCTATGCACACATTGTGTTAGCTTTACGTTTACCTGCGGTTACTGTATGCTACTGTTTAAGAAATTTTTGCATTTTATGTTCAGTGCTTAACCGTTTCTAGGGTTTCATAGCCAAGCTCTAACGTTGCAAGGGAAATTCGAATTTCACAAGCACCTCAAAGTTATTTTGTTTAGGTAGTCCAGGTAAAAGTGGCGAGGCCCACCCACATCTGGTGGCGAACCTGGCCCAACCATTCGTAATAAATTTCAAGTTGCATTCCTGTCTGTATTCCTTTCAGGAGTGTTTCAGTTGGCTGACGAAATCTCTTATCTACGATTGAAATAATAGCATCAGTGAATAAATATATCCTAACATTCATACCAGTCTCTTGCATCTGACAACTTCACCACTCGCATTGTCTGCAGAACGTATTCCACAGCAAATATATTCAACTGAAGTTTCAAAAATGTAGACAATGGATTTGATGAATTTGCTATAACAAGACGAAAAGTTAGGCAAGTTCACTAGCATCCCATACATCTGCCACACTAAAACCATGACTGCACTGGTTCAGTTCAAAACCAGGTATTTGTATTAGGCTACAACTAATTTTTACTCTGTCCTGATCGTTCGGTCTGTATCTTGGTTAAAAATGAAAAGTTCTCATTTTCGGAAATGTTACGAAGAGAACTTCATCTGTGACCGTTTGCGAAAACGTTATACAACGGTTGAATAGGAACGATGACGTCATCGAATGAAATTTCATGAAAATTGTCCATCCCGAAATGCAGAGCTGGTTGCGCCCCTGGATCTACGTTCGCATGAATCTACGTGGCATATTACTCGAAGTCCTAACAACTAGTTTGGATTCCAAGTAATATGTCACGTACATCCGTGCTAAGGGCAAGTATTACAAGCGGTAACTTATGGACTTTATACGCTGGTGGCTCTGTGGACTTTGGAGCACAAAGGTAAACAGAGGAAGAAGCACGAAAGAAAAATAAAGACACTTTGCAGCAAAAAATATGTCTTGTAGTGCGACTATGTCAATACTTGGGTCTCACTGGCTCGCTTGACATCCCCTGAGCAGAATAATACATTCATCACAAGCCAATGAAAAACGTGCGACAGAACTTACAATACGACCGTTGTACCAAGCATCCGCATACAAGCAAGGGTAGAAAACACTGTCAAACGAACCA
>JGI24158J21664_10010487_pt1 | contig 12360 bp, 10 predicted proteins | sample Ectturendosymbi3_FD_21664 | JGI IMG/M metagenome (IMG submission 21664) | reverse complement strand
TGTTCACGCTCTTGATAATTTCAGCAACTGAGTTTACCTACTTGAGAATTACAGGCTCGATCTTTGCCTAAAGAACCCTTGCTCGGTCACGTTTATATTTTTTGTTAAGTATGCATGTTTGCAAGAGCCTTCCATAAAGTTGATGGCCAAGGAAAACTTGGAAGAACTTCGTCGTTGGCAAACCAGCATTACTGTACTTGACATCAACTCTGGTAATGGTGCTAGATTTTATAGCAGCAAACAGCAGCAAAGTCATAGAGCTGCTTTTTTGCGCGGCGATAAAAGTGCTTCACTCGAGAGTAGGCAGGTTTTCTGCTTTGCGGGAAGCTAAAGAGTGAAGCAGATATTGAGTTTCACAGTGTTTCTGTTTTTCCCACTAGTTTTTTTCTAGGTCTACTTTCAAAAGAGAAGCACTGACTTATTTTTGATGAAATGTAATCAGGCACGTTATTTGACTATGAATCTGATGAATCTGATGGTTAGTTTACACTTCTTGCAGATTCAAGGAGATTGTCTGAGATGTGCTCATACCTTTCTATTGATAACTGTAAAATTTATCACAATGCGCCGGTGATACTCTGGGTTAGGATGAAGTTCTGCTGCGAGTTGTAGCCCAGCAAGTCACAAGATTTTAGGCTGACTTCTCAATCGAAAGGTTGGCTCATTTGTTACCGTCGAGGTTCAAGTTTTATATCTTTTAGGGAAGCAAAAGTAGGTATTGGTGGAATCATCGTCTCAGGCAGAAAAGAAACGGTTGGTGCTTTAGTTTGTTTGTCTTTCCAACAGTAATTTAAAGATAGTATCATTGCTTTCGGGATTAGTTCCATCTGAATTTATTTTAGAGAATAACAGAGAATAACAGTCTTGTTCTACATCCTGATAGGCAGCTACAGCTTCGTTGCAACAGAGATAAAAATCGGGCAGTTGATTCAGATTGTATGAATTTTGACTTGACAGATACTTGACCAATAAATAGGTCATTCTAGCAGCCAGATCTTGATTGCTTCAATCAGTGTTAGTGTTCTCAGGCTTTCAATTGCTTTGTTATAACGTGTCTGTATATCGGGAAAAACGTGTTGCATTTAGTTTGCAGAAAGAGGAAGTTAAGTTATTTGGAGAACAAGTCGCTACGATTACGGGCTGGTCGGTTGTGTGTTTTAGATAGCAAGTCTTGTCTTTTACATGGAAGTGGCCTGTAAATATTTTTGAGCATGCAAGGCAACGCTCAAGAAATCGCGATGTTGATTAATCAGTCAGTCCAACTGTCCTGGTCTTACGTTGCAATGCGACTGATCAGAGTTGGCTCAGAAACCCCTTACAAAGGTCCTGGCTCGGTTAACGTCACGACTGATTAAAATTAATTTCCCTGAAACAAAATCGACCTGAAGAGTCGAAGTGCAGTAAAGTCAAAATAATAACCACACAGGTTTTGTGGCTTATTGCTTAAAATCGTCATACGTACTTATTTCAACAGTAATCCTAGTGCCGAATACATAAAGAAAATTTGTCACCAGTTTCTACATGTTGTAATCAAGTTTCTTTGCGAATACTCAACAACTGGTATCGGCATGTGGTTGGATCAAATCCAGAACTTAACGGTTTCTAGCGATAGCAGCGGCAAGCGCAATTTTGCACCGATGCGCATCTACGTTTGTCAGTCACGCAAAAATTGATTGAGTCTGGCTGTACATGGCATTGTGATTTAGAATTTTCAGATTCAGACGAATTTTGTTTATTTGCTCCATAAACAACTTGTCCAAACACCGAGCTTGTTTCGAGCTATTTCTATCCAGTTCTTCCACTGGTAACTGTGACGCCTGTCTCTTTGGTTGTCCCATGGAGGAAGTAGAATCATGACGTACGTCTGCCTGCGTCACAAACGTCAATCAAAATTTCGACATGTCCGGTTGTTCAAAGCCATACATTACTGTCTAGCGTCTAGTTTCAGCATTCGCAGACCAATGAAAGCCAAAGTTGAAATATTCGAGTCAAACGCGATTCACGTTGCGCATGCGCGGCTGCGTGCAACCTCGCTGCAACTAACAATAAAAGAACTGCTGCGCCAGGATTTCCACCAGTTTAGAAAACACTTTCAATCTTCGGTTCTTTAAACCCATTTTGCAAACAGGAAGAACCATGGGCAGATGCAGGTCTTGGTCCAATTTATTCGTTTGAAGGGACGTCGCTCAAAACAAAATATTTCCCGGAAACGCAAAGCGTTATGACATAAGGCGTAAGTCTCAACGCATAATGTTTAGGTCGAGTTAGACGTAAATGTTTAGATAAATACGTGCAAAGTGTCTTGGTTTGCCTACACTAAAACTAAGTAAGCCCCAGTAGCAAGAAGGCGTGAGTAAAGCAGGATTATGAAGCCATTTAAAAGAGTTATCTATATCACAGCCTTTGTTTCTCTTTTGAATTTCTTGAATAATTTTCGAAATTTCGAATGTTAGTGACAGAAAAGTGCCTAATTGTTTAAGGCATTCGCTACGGAAGTGCTAAGTTTTCAACATAATTTCAATTGCTCCCTAATTTTGGTAGTGAAATAACCAAATGTGCCTCTTTTTTGCATTGCGTTTAATACGGAACTCCTTTTAAATGGTGAACTTATCCAATCATTTCAGTGGTGACTGTAGGTGAAGCAAGAAAATAGATATGTTTGATCAAGGTCATGGAGAAGTAAGCACTGGTACTTTAAGCCACAGACACAGCTCTGCTGCAGAGTACACTTTGACTTGATGCGAAACAAGGTATGGCAATACCAACATCTAAACCAGTAGTTCCCAACCTGGGTTACATTTGCTTATCTAAAGGGGTACATTTCAGGTTGGTGGGAGAAGAGAAAAATGTATTGCATATTATTTATTTCCAAATATTTATACATATATCAGTGAATATTATTTTCAAAAATGTGCTTATTGTTAAATGTATTAACTTTGAGGCATAAAAACGGAGTCTACCTTTATAGTTCTAAAAATCTAATAAAAATTAAGTGGATTTATATTGTTTTACTCAGCCTTTTTGTCATAAGAAATTTTAGGAGTACATGCTCATCTGTCGAAATGCTGAAAAGGTACATGGTCAGAAAAGGTTGGAAACCTCTGATCTAAGATGTCGTGAAATAAAACTGTTTGAGCCAAATTTTTGACGGCCAAATTTCTCTTCGGGCCATCCCGATTGCGCAGTTCGGCAACATTTAACTCTTGAAATCCTTGTTTTTTCTGGGAAGTTTTATTTTTTGGAGGGGTAGTTGAAACGAACCTTGTCTTTAAACTGCAGGAAACTGTTTCTTCAAATTTTCTGAGTTCAACTTCACTTGAAAAGCATTCGTCCTTCTCATGCCACGTTACTAGCTGTACGTTACACTTGCTTGTGATGCATCACTGCTGATCGTGCAGTTGAGTTGAGACTATAAGAGCTCTAAGCAGTTTCACTTAAAGTACACTCTCAACAGCTATGCCCTATTGAAAAGGGTATGCGGGGACATCGTGCCGTTGTGTCATTGTTACAGGTTGCGTGGAAGTATTGCAATGCACGCGTAGGCTACATCGCAGCTACTTGCAGCTGCGCGACTGCTTTCGTAAGAGCTAACTAAAAATTTCTTTAATAGTTCCTCTGCCCCCTGTCATTGGATTACACACTAATTTGTGTTAAATGCAGTGTCGGCCTTTTTGCACACAAACGTTTAGTGGGTGGAAATGGGGCATTACCTACAGAAAACCGGGGAGGTCCACTTCGAATATTTTGAACATTAATGTTCGCAATCAAAGACGTTCATACTCGTACGAAACGGGGAGTCTGTGGGAGGAGTTTATTTGTTACTTCCGCGCCCAAAAAAAGTCGATAACTTTGTTCATTTTCACTTTTATTTCAATAAATTTTTACGGAAATTTACTTCAAGTTTGGTAGATGTTGACGATCCTCCAAATTTTTTGCTGGCACGGCGGCGCAAGCACTGGTGATTTCTCTTCGTTTTGCAAGTGATTGTGGTGATGATCGTCTAGTCTCACCGTTTCAACAATCGTGTTTCTCGATTATTTTAGATTGCTAGGCGTTGTATGCCTAAACGTAAACCATTTTTCACGATGAAAGACACACCTTATTTATGCCATTCGGGAGAAAACTAAAACTTCATGCTAAGGAGGCAATTTTTGAAAATAATCTGCTGTGCGCGCGTTAAAACTGATTTTATGGTGTTGACACAAACGCTTTGGGATGGAAATAAGACTTTACGAAAATGCTTCCTGTGGACGCAGGTCGTACATAAGTGGTTCTTAACCCGGGGGACATGCCAATAAATTTCCAGGGGGTCACGACCCCTTACGCCCTCCACAACATGGAAAGTTCGATCAATAAATTGACCAATAAATGCATTTGTTTTTGCAACTTATTGAATGTCAGGGGGGCTTGAAACAAAGCACAATTACTTAAGCGGGCATAGTAGAGAAAAGGTTAAGAACAACTGTCTTACCATACCATCCGCGTCGTCGCCTCTTAACCGATTCGATGGACATCGCACCACAACAATGGCTGTTGCAAACAAAGACCAATTCAAATTCAAAATGCCTGGCGTTTGCTTGCGGAACCTGCAAAAATGCTTTCTTGCATTTTCTGATGTGCATGTGAATTTTGAGCTGTGCATAAACTGGTTTGGTGAAATCTAATTCGTTTTCTTGGAAGACGCACAAGGAATTAACTGACGAATATTCTGCAGTTTGATAATAAGTTGTTAGAACGGTGTAGGCTACTGTAAGCGTGTTTAGCAAACATTTTATCTACCACTAGGTTGTGAAACCTAAGCATTTTCAGCTTCTTCTTAGTCGAAAAGCTATTTCGTCGGTAAAATTGTCTCATGAAAGTCTCAGAGGAAAAGGCGCTGAAACCAGTGGATGGAGTATAGAGTAGTTGCACCAGGAAAACTGCCACTCTGTGGTATTGACAAACTCTTGATTCTTGTATATGTTTTATCGCCTTATGACTAATTGGTATCGGTCATGCGTAGATCACGGTACGCCTGAGTTCTCTCTGCTTAGGGCGGCCGCTTCCATCTGTACTGCTTGCATGTCAATAAAGCTAAATTGCACGTACTCTTCTCCTACACCTTGATAATTTGTTTTGCTGTGAAGACAACACCGAGCCTAGTTGTAGGCAGTGCGGTGTCTTTGAAGTCAGGCTGCAGTGGAACGCTTATATTTCCGCTGCGATTTGACAGTACGTGAGCAAAGCAACCGCGAAGCCGTAATAACGCTCACCCTCTGATCATCGCCGGTCTCCTAACATGGAGTAGACGTAATACTGTGCAATACCGCGGTTTGTATTTGCTTAGCAATTAAGTGAAACGTCACTCTTCGAGACGGAACATGCTATCGAAGGGTAGAATTAGTTACTGGCGGTGACAGACTGCAGGGATCACAAGCATGTCCCGGCACAGGGCAGATAAATATTGCTCACATCTAGAAAGATCTTGCCTTTTAGAAAATGAAGCATGCTGCATTCGTCGTAGATTAAAATGTTTAACTAAAAGCGAAGCGTCCTAAATTATATGCAGAAGAGCAGCGTTTTCACTTCAATTTACTACAGGATGGGCCAATGTGAGCTTTAGCGTTTTTGGATAATCTGTGGATAAACGAAACTCCACGCTGGCTTCTCTGCATCTCTCTTTAGAACAATTGTTAGCGATAGAATATTTCTATGAACAAGCCGGAATTTTGTAAGAGCGCATCGGTTTGCTGGTGTTCAGGTAGCAAAAATCTCCATCCAATCAAGGGAAATTCATTCTGGGTCGCTTCGACTTAAGAATCTTCTTCGGGCAGCCGATTGTCAGTCACAGGGTTCAGGCTGTAAGCAATAGGTTTAAGCAAGCAACTCATAAGGTTTGATGGAAGAACTTAAGTTGGTGCTTGATTTTGCTGCCAAGCATTTGACAAGCAGTACTCGCAAAATTTGTATCCAACGTTGCGTGAATACCCGACTGACAAAGTTTCAAATAATAACAACTCGGGTTGCTTTGCCGAGTCTGTCCGAGGCCCGTAGCCAGGTTTTGAGGTTTTGTGGGCAAAATAAATTTTATGGGGNCGAGATTTTTGTTTTTATTGTATGTTTGTAACAGATTTTTCTGGGAACAGCAAAATTTGGAATGCNCCCATGGCTATGGGTCTGTTCTGTCCTTAAAAAGCAGAAACTGCATACGAAGGTATAGATTATAAAAAGTCCACTTCTTCTATAAATTTATTTTCTTAGTTTAGTATCAGCAAAAATCTGTTTTAAAGGATTTTTTTGTGTGCAGGTTATAATAACAACTTTTTCTAGAAAAAAAAAACTTTTCCTTGCGCCAGTACATATCTTCTAATCCACGACTGCGCGATTACTGACATTACCCTGCGCCGCAGGCAAACAAGAACTCGAAGTAGCTGCACAATTCAAGTCATAAACTTGCGCAACACGTAACAGGAAGCGACGATGAAAGAAGAAACAAAGTTTACTGTCACACTGCTAAGGCGTTTTACTGAGAAAAACTGCCTAAACCTGATTTTGCTTTCTGTGCTTGTACTGGCACTAATGTCCGACGTTGTTGGGGGCTATCGTCAAGTCGGGGTCTCCCACCGGCGCAATGCTTACAACACGCTACTGCGGCGCAGAAACTATTACGCAGACAATACCGTTCCCCACAACAGATTTCTTCACTCGAAGGGATTGCGCGTCAGTGCCCCAAGGAACACCCGAAATACAATCCACCGAGGGTAAGCATATGTAAAGCTTATGATGCATTTGCGAATACTTTTCTTTTTATCAGATCATTTAGCAAAAACCAGAATGCATGTAAGAAACTTTTGCATACTTTATCGGCTGCTGCCAGTACATCAGCACATTTAAAAAGTATCGTCTCTGCTTTAGCGCTAAGGAAAAGCATGGGTCAGTTAAAAATAACACGTTTTTAATTTTAATTTTATTCCAGTTAGTGGCCACTTCCACATAAAATCAAGCTGTTACAGTCTGTGGAACACATTGTGTGCAGTTTGATTTAAAAACGCTGCAAATTAAAATTGTTGTGGCATGTTTGCCAGAAATTCTGGTAATTATTATTATTAAGCAAAGCAAACCTGTTACATTTGTCTAAAGTGCCATCTATTCTACGTTCTGAAACCGTGCTTATCCATTCGCATTTAACATAATTTTACGCAACTTTGATCAACCAGCTGGGTCAAAAGCGTTGTTTTTGTACATTCTAAACTCAAGCGCGACCATTTCATTTTTAGTCCCAACACATGCGGAATTTCGTGCTGCGAAGGCTGGAAGCAAGCGAGCAATGGATACTGTACCGTTCGTAAGTCTACTTAAGTGTATTGAATCGGTTTGTATATCAGTCGTCGAGTTAACAATCAGTGGTGCTTCTGGGAGGCATGTAAAATTGTAAGAAAATATTGATTTTATACAATCTCAAGCAGGCATGACGTAAAGTGTACTAAACACCCATAACACTGAAGTGATGAGCTGTGAGAGAAAATCTACGCCTAATGCGCACTACCCAGACACGGATATGGTAACATTCCACTTGCAACTACGTTCTGATGCATGATGGTTTTTAAATTGGTGTCAATTTCAACTGTATATCGTTTTCAAAACACGCACCGGAGGAGATTAATTGCCTGATCATTCGCCACTGTTCAAATGGTTTCACACAAACCGCAAAGCAAACAGTTCAGCTAAAATTAAATGAACTTGCTATTGGGCACTATACAGCTTTTTCCTTTATTTTGTCCCCAATTGCTCGCTCTTATGGCCCAGTTACCTTTGTGCTTATTCACAAGTAACGAGTGTTTTTAAGAGCATTACGCGCTCGAAGTTATGGGGTATCCTTCCGGCCCATAGCCAGGTTTTGAGGTTTGGAGGGGCACAATACATTTTAGGGGGGCACGATTTTCGTTTTCATTATATATTCAAAACAAATTTTTCTGGGAACAAGAAAATTTGGGGGAGCACAGAAGAAATTTGGGGGGCACTGCCCCCGAACGCCACCCCCACGTGGCCACGGGTCTGGTATCCTTGGAATCGTGAAGGGCGGTTGCCTTTGTCTCTATTACGTTTTGGTGCTATATTTACAGACTTATTTAGAATGAACATATAGAAGGCATTGGCACTGGACTCACAGCATCTAGTGCAGTGCTCTTCAACAATGGTTCAGCAAAACGTGTGGTGGGGTTCCGTGAGTTTTAAGGGTTCCGTGAGGATTCCTCGTTGTTCAGGGGAAATGATTTTTTGCTTCAGTATGTTGATGCGTCATGAAATTTTTTAGATCAACGTGCCGCATTCAGACTGCAGGTAGGCCAGTTAGTCATACAGGACCAGCGTTGCCACTCTGTTTTTATGGAAACGCATTAGAATCAATATTAATAATCACTAGATTCACAAAAAAAAACACTAGATCACAAATAAGTTAGCTGTGAAAGCAAAAGGCAAATTTACACACAATGAAAATGGCCAAAAAATGCGTTGCAAGGCAAACAAAGACATTTGAAAACCAGAGACAAGGAAAATGGGAAATACTGTAGCAGAAACGCTTGTATTTGCAGCCTACTACAGGCCACTGAAATTTTTAGCAGATGACCACAGTGACTTCGTAGCGGTTTAACACAAAACAGATTACTGTATATGCTTTGTGTAATTCAATATGTAATTAGTAGGTAGAATTTTTAGCAAATTGCAATTCCACGAATCAAAAATCATAATTGCAGTTACAATTACACAAAATTATGTGATGAAATACATTCAGCTCACTCACAAAAAAACACTAGATATCTTGAAAAACACTAGAACGCTACGTGAAATGCAAAAACACTAGATATAGTGGAAAAACAGTAGCGGTGGCGCCACTGTATAGGAGGTTGAGTGCTGATAGTGAAACAAGAAATATTTTACAGTTGTTGCGTCACTTGTTCATTGCTGTGCAATTAAGAACGTTGTGGTTGCATCACAGCTATACGATGTACCGATGTGCAGTTCACAGTATAATAGAGCAGGGTTGCCAGTTTGGCTTTTTTGAAGCCAGATTTTGAAATTCTGGCTTTTTTAACACCTTTGGCTTTTTTTGGACAAGAGATCGCCATCCAGTGACCACGCGCGGTTATTTAAGTACATTAGTGACTGGATCAAATATTTTGAACTCTCGAACTAATTCATTTGTTCTCTGCTAATAGCTACAGTAGGTTGGCATCACGAGAAATATTGTCCTATAGGCGAAACGTGGGCACAACTCGGTAAAACATTGCGCTAAAATTCCTTTGAATCTCCGAGAAGTGTATGGAAATGTTTTCGAATACTTGAAATATGGGAAAAAATGATCAGGTATAGGACAGATGTGTGCAGGCCCGTAACTAGAGGGGTTTCGCCCCCCCCCCCGTAAAAAGTTTTTCGCCCTCCCTGGAAAAATGTGTTGGACACAGAGTTAAACTATTGAACGTAGTTTAAAAAATTTGGGCCCCTCTCAGGAAACTAAAAAAATTGGACCCTCTCAGCCCCTCCTAGTGTCGCAACTGATTGCGGGCCTGGATGTGTGATGACCTTTTTGCAGCTGTTCAGACATTTCCAAGAGAAAACAACATAACGTCGACAATTATGCAAATCAAGTGCTGGGAAAATTTCTCTGCCCTCTCAAAGCATTTTGTTCACATGTGGTGTACCTGTGCTGAACAAAATACGGCATAAATCCGGTAAATCTGCGTCTTGCATGAGCGGAACGACTTTTTCAAATTTCAAACATTCGTCATTAAATGGCATGGTATACGATACAAATATCTATATTTATAGTCTTAAGATATGTCACACGCTCCTTTGGTGATACTAATTACCACCCAGTGTCTGGTGTATCGAAAAAGGTAGCTGGAAATTCCTGCTGGTTTATCATACTTTTCGTTCTTTTTTCAGCAATCTGCCTTCCACCGTGCTTGCATCACGGACTTTGCATCAAGCCGGACAAATGCAAATGCCAGGTAGCCTACACTGGAAGGACTTGCAAGTATAAAAAGCACAGGAGAGTTCTATCTTCAAACGCAATTTTGCGCAACAAAAGGAACCGCAAAATGAGGGCGTCGGTCATTCAATCGATTTATACAAGAACAGTCTCCAGCACACGCCCCATCAGTAAGTTTGAAACTCGGAAAGACATGATAATGTCGTTTGAAGCACGAGCGTAACTGCTGAACTGCGGGAAATTTCAAGATAACAAAAAGCTGTCTGTGTAGGGATCCAAGCTTCACAAGTGAGCAAAAATCGTATAAAATCTTAAGAATATTGCCCAGTTTGCAAAAATCGCCAGTTAAGTGATGGAGACTGTTAGGAGCACTCCTTCATGCCGCTGGTGGCAAGACTTAACAGTAATTCTGAAGACCGAATTGTTCCATCAACAACTGTTAGTTGAGATCCCTGACATTCATGGGCGCAATTTTGTTATAAAATGTGGGGGAGCAGCTTGATATAAAACCAATAAAGTCATCGGGCCTATGCGGAAGTGAAATTATGTAAATACAGATTCCCAATCTTGTTTTGAGAGATGTTTTCAAAGCAACACTAATCACGCTTAGCTCTATCCCTACAAATGATTTAGAAATTAATAAACTTAATTTTGTTGCTGGGCATGGTACTGTAGTTCAGCTTGGTTACACTACTATCAGACTATGATACAAACAAGCAAATCAATATAGTAGACCACATCAATCGGGTTTTATCAGAGCTGTCAGTTGGAGTGCACAAAACGGTGAAATTCATTATAGTCGCACGTGCATATCACTCTCAAGTCGAACACATCGATTTTCATGCATTTCATAGGAAGTGTGGGTTACAACATGATTTAATGTCTTGTTTAAGTTGCTTAACCTGAAAAAGATGATAAATTGCAAGGTACGATATATATATTGCAAGGTATGGTAGCTAAATATTTTTCTTGCACATTTCTGCTCTTTAAAATGCTACAAATCTTTGGCCACTGGGCATCATGCATGCAGCCCCAATCCTAGCCAAATCTCCATTGATATCCTCTTACAGTAGCAAAAATGTTTGGCCAAAATTGACGTAGTTCACAAAATGATTTAGGCAACAATTTATTTTAACTGCTGATGGGTGGAGGATGTATCCTTTCAATCTCCCCTTGTCAGCCCCTGCATGCTGTTGGGTATCCTTTCGATTGTCCAAATATCGTTTGCCTAATAGCCTTTCCCAACATCAAACTCCCAAGCAGAATTATTCAAGCCAACTAGAGAAGATTTCAATATATCCAAAAGAAAACGAACCAGAAGTCTTTCTCCATACATACCTACAATACCAATCTTGCCTGCAATGTCATTTCTGCATCCCTAATCATCTGGTGACCAGGCCCGCAATTAAGCGGAGGGCTTGGCCCCTCTGGAAAAACTTTTTTCCTCCTGAAAAAATGTCTTGGACATATTGTATGCATAACCATTGTTTTCGTTGTTACATGTTATGTAACGCATTGTTACGTGATATCAACGTAAAATTTGGGCCTGCCTCAGAAAACTGTTCGTCCCCCTGGTGTCCCAAGCTGGTTACGGGTCTGCTGGTGACTGTTGCCTTGTGACTTTTGCCAGTTATGCCCCTCATTTCAGTCTTTTCACAATCAAATTTTTCAGGTTTAACATCAAATTTTAATAGGCGAAATTAATGTCAAAAGTTTTATTCTAGATTTATACGTGCATAACGACACGAAAACATATTTGAGATTAAACAGAAATCAAAATGAACAACGGTGAATTGGCAAATGGTACCACGTTTCACCTGAAATAACATGAAAGGAATGTCCAGCAAAACTAGGTGTTACGTAGGCTCATAGGTGGCGGAACCTGGAGGGCCGCATGGGTCTAGGCTCCACCACTTTTTTTCTTGGAGGGCCTGGCCCTTCCACTTTCGAATTTTGCCTCGAATTTTGCCAAATTTCGAATTTTGCCTAAATAAGTTTAAATAACACAATTCGTATTGGGTCCATTGGTGAAGTAAACTGTTTTTATGTGAGACTAAGAACAACTAGTAGCTACAATTGTGTGCTCAACACAGTGTAGTGTATGATAGATAGGGTGTTGTGTAGATAGGGGTCGTTGAGGGCTTATCAAATTTAGCATAAAATTGCTTAAACATGCTGACAAAAGTTAATGACGTCATAGTTCAGTGCTTGTGTCGTCACAGTTGCCAATTCAAATCACAAATATGTTTTACATTTTTTGACGTGCACTGTTCCCCCCACTTTGAAAATAGTTCCACCACCCATGCGTAGGCTACCTGTAAAGCAAATGTTTCGCACTTGGATGAAAACATTGCTGCATTGTGGGTATAAATATCTTTTGAATTTGTTGGTCA
>JGI24158J21664_10010486_pt1 | contig 12360 bp, 7 predicted proteins | sample Ectturendosymbi3_FD_21664 | JGI IMG/M metagenome (IMG submission 21664) | reverse complement strand
TTGGTGTGCAGTCTAATCAGAAGCAACGCTCGGCACTAAAAAGCAAATAAATCTTAAAAAATGTTTTCTGACTGTAAAAAATCACAACAATGCTTGTAAGTCTTCTTAACTAACCAAACACGATTGTTTGCAATTAACATAAATAAAACTACACAAACGCCATGTTGTGAATAAAAGCTTGCAACTTGTCTTAACTGCAGGATTGCAGTCAGTGCATATACGCACAACTATGGCATGATCCTTGCACATAGGTTGGTGGCACCTTGTGCAGATTTGTTTGGTCTTCCTGTCTCTGCTAGGAGGACAAATCCTGCACCTCTTGTGCTTTGGCAGTTGTTCGGGTCCTGGCGATATTGAAACGATCGCAAGTTGAGGAAATGTCATTTTCACAGCTTCTCTGACGCCCAATGGAATTGTGGCTGTGCAATCCTCGTCTCTGCCCATGGCCGTATCATCTCAAGTGCGAGTGCTTTCATGAACCTCCGACGCGTTTGTGCTTTTTTTCCTTGATTCACTATGTGGCTGTGGTACAGGATTGAAGCATTAACCCCCGCGGCATTCACCATCCCATAAAATATAGCCATAGGCCATCTTTTAGTCATTCTGTTGCAGGAATTGTTGGAGCAACTTTGGTCAAAAATGCCCACCCCTCTTTTTGTCTTGTTGTAGTACATAATTATTTCCAGCTTTCCTTTTTCATGAATATCAGGGTGTCTGTGCATTGATGAAAGAAGGGTAACAAGTTTTTTTGATGACTTGTTTGGGCAACACCGGGTTAGCAGAGTGGTGTTGTCATCAAAAAGAAATGCACACTGCCTAGGTTTGAATCTGGTTTTGTCTGTCATTTCTTCAGGAATTTCCCCTTTATTTTTCCGAATAGTGCCAACGTACGTTAATCCTTTTTCCAGCAATTTATTCACCAGTGGCACTGATGTGAACCAATTATCACTAGTTATGTTTCTTTTGCTACCGAAGTACGGCTTGCACAACTCCATAGTCACATAATGTCCTAAAACAACAGCATCTGGTGGTTTTGTCTTCTTTCCCAAGTATGCCATGGCATTCAGCATGTAACTGCTTTTAGAATCACAGATCATCATGATTTTCAAACCATACTTAGCCGGTTTGTTCGTCATATACATCCGAAAACCACATCGACCTCTAAATGCCAGGAGCTGCTCATCTATTGTGATATTTTCTCCCGGACAACAGCACTGTTTGCAGTTGTTAATGAAAACTTCTCAAACTTGGCTCACAGCAGCGAATGGATCCTCCTTTTGCCGTTCGTCCCTGGTTGCACGATCATCGAAACCAATACAGCGCAAAAGAAAACAAAATCTTCTCTCGCTGAACCCTGATCTATACGCAGGGATTCCCATTGTGGGTTTGAACATTTCTTCTGTGGCTACATGATTGTCCTTATTGACACCTGACAACAGCAAAACCCCAAGTAGAGCTAAAATCTCTTCTTCGCACGTGTCTTTGAAAGTTGCTTTGGCATGCTGTTTCACACGATCGCGGATAATTCTGATACAGGCATTTGTTTTTTCATCAATTTCCTTTGTCATGCTGTGGTCAAGCAAAAGCTTCAAGTAATCCACATGAGTATCTCCAGAGAAAGAGCTGGGAAAAATCGGCCCGGGCGTACACGATGTCATGATGTTGTCGGCTACAGGTCTTCCAACAATGGAGCTTCGCGACTCGGTAGACCACTGACCATTTCTGCCTCTGAGACATTTTCTATTGAAACTCAAAATAGGAGGCAAATCCCTCTGAGTAGAAGAATCAGCTGTATCTTGGGATGGACTACTTGATGACAAAGAGGTGGACAGTTCATTTGAACCATTAACAACGTCGGTTGATGCAGAATCTGAAATTGGAGTCACACTGCGGCTTTGCGCTGTCGTTTTTCTAATTTTATTTGGTGGTTGTTTGGACAGCTGACGAAGGCTTAGTTTTTTTTTCGGGTGATTATCTCGTCGTTATCACTTTCTGTGCCATCTTCGCTTGGAATATAATCGCTTTCACTGCTGCAAACATCATCTTCACTGACATGATTGATCTTCATTGCACTCAGTATCATTAACAAGGAGTGTTGCTAGGTCGGAAGTAAGGTCGGCAACACCATCATTTTGTAAGTCGCTAGAAGATAATCATCATCACTACTCTCATATCCCAGCCATGATACGTCACCGCGGTTATTTATGTCTCCTAAAATTTATGTCATAACCTCGATTTCTAAAAACCTTGTGAAACGAACAAACATATCAACGAAATTCATAGTCCTAAACCTGCCAACTGTAGCAGGCAAAGTTGCAGTGAAGAAAAATCGCTGCAGTGAAGAAAAATCGCTTTATAAAACGACAGCATATTTTTTACAAGTTTATGCATTCCAAAATCTAAAAAGTTTCAATCTTGCAGGCTTGCCTGAACAGAGCAAACAAGTTGAAGTCTCTCTGGATGCGCGCCTTAGCACTGCCTTGTTTTGACAAACCGCTGTAAACAATAGCGCTCTCACTCGCATGCCCAGATTGTTTTGATAGAGCCTGCTCGCATCTTGTCGACTCAATAGGAATTTGCAGAAATACACCAGACGCTGTCATTCTCAAGGGAGGTATACCTAAGGCAGCTTCAGGTTTCACGCAGCGTTGGCAGATTAACACATGAGGCAATTTCGGTGGTATGCTCTCCCAAATTTCGTACACAATTCGTTTGGTAGGCTGTTCTAAATAAATACACATCAGGAAACTTAGGGTGGAAAGGTGCTTCAAATGTTGTGCACCTCAGAAAATGTTGGGTAGAANGGTGTTTCAAATTTCATACAAATCCGGAAACCATGGGTAGTGCAGTACCCCTGTATCCCCTCTACAGGCTTTCAGGGACATTTTTGTGAAATAACTCGGGCACCATTCCATTAGTCTCTGAAAATCAGGAATAGTCATGGAAGCACAGGTTTCTAACATTTGTCTCAGTACATAAAATTTACAAAAAAGAAAGGGGGGGGATTGGTGCCGACCCTGGTTACCTGAGCAGGGCTAGACACTAAATATTTCTGCATCAGAATTCATCCAGATGTAAATAAGCTTGTCATGCGTTTTTCGAAAAGTGAAGACGAAACTAGTGGCAAAACCGATACTATCCTTAACAAGCAGTGATAGCGGTACAGCCGCTACTCCATTTCGCAAGGGGCTGTAGAAGCGTTCTTTTAAACTATCAATTCCCCCCTTTGTCCACAGAAACAAAAAATAAAGAAATTCTTGGGGCTAAATTTAATTTTCTATACATCCCAAGGTCTAAATTAAAAATAAGTTGTAACAAGCCCCCTTTCAAAGTACGAATATGTTCTGCGAGGAGACGCTGATCAGCATTCTTTACTTTTGTGAAATCTCAAATTATTGCTTTACAAACAATGGTGGTTTTCTTCCTACAGACTTTAAATTATCTGCTGGTACAAGATTGCTTGCAAGGATACCACAGGTATTTCCGGCCCCAATAGTAACTAGTATTTCTATACTCAAACGATTCTTTAATTGGTAGATATTTGCACAGATGTAGAAAAAACTGCAATCAATTTTATCTTAATTTTGGTATTTGTTTCATGCGAAAAGTGGTATCATTAATCTTTTATTTCGTGGTGTAAAGAATTATTTTCCCATTTTTTTCGTATGACAAAAGATTGATTTTGCATAGGCCTAGTCCATCTTTGTCGAATTTAAATTTTGTTTGATGTTTAGCAAGCACAGTTGTCTTCAAAATATAATTATATTCTCCCCGGTCACTTCTTTTCACTTTTACGTCGGGTAGCATTTGATGCTGGCAAGTAAGGTATTCATCTTAAGCATACGTTACACATTTTTCAGTTGTAGTTTAACGAAAACATATTCCAGTAGTTTGCCTGTAACTAACTTGTATGTAAGTTGAAAAGTCGCTCGCAACCAATTCTTCAAAAGGTAGCAACAAGAATCCGAAAACGCAAATGTCACTGCGTCGTATTTTTAAAAACTAAACTGTGGCATTGAAGCCATGTTTTGAAAACTATGCTTTTTAAAATTTGTTTCTACTCTTAAACAAAAAATGCGGCGCACATCAGCGATTAATTGCATGAACTTGAGGGCAAGAAAGTCATGTGATAAAATATACTGCGTACCAAGATTCTAAAATACTGTAGACTAGTTAACTTTAAATATATAGTCCTGTGAGGCTTTGATTACAATGATCGAGCAAAGGGTAAAGCAACGAAATTTTTTAACCAAAGCATTTTACTATTCAGGTCATGTTTTCATTTTCTAAAATTTATCACATCAAACTGTGTCTACAAAAGAACAATAGCTTTTTACATCAAGCACGAAACGTGCGATAAAGCATCAATAGCAAAGATTTTTAAAATGGTTTTTGAGCCCTGCTCAGGAAACTTTGAAAACGCTATACGAGTGAACAACTCATGGGTGTAGTGGAACTCAAAATTTGATTACGTCTTCCTGGGACACGTGACATCCGTCATTTCTGGACCAGACTATTTTTGACTTCCCGACGTCCATTTTTAATCACTTTCACAATAAAGTCGTATCTGCCCAGCGAAACATATACATCATACATATTTTACACACTGCACCCCCAAAAAGGGGATTTTGCAGAAAGGAATTTTTGCCTGTGCGTAGAAAACATAATGCACATGTTAGATCCGTTTTTTCTTCAAATTAAGTCATGGTGTAGGCAGGCCCGTAACCAGCTTGGGACACTAGGGGGAGCGAAGAGTTTTCTGAGAGGGACCCAATTTTTTAAACTATGTTGAATAGTTTAAAAATATGTCCAACACATTTTTCCAGGGGGGCGAAGAATTTTGAAGGGGAATTAGCTCCCCCGCGCCCCCTAGTTACGGGCCTGGATGTAGGTTGAAAGACTCTTTACATATAAGGTTTCGGTGGTCATATTCGGCCAAACACGTTTTGTACTTAAAACCACATTGAAATGTTAAGGTAGTGTGGTGCACAAAATTTGTTACACTTCAGGTAACCCTGGGTAGTATAGTAGGCCTATACATCCTATGTATAGGCTTTCAGGGACATTTTTGTAAAATAACTCTGGCACCATTCCACTTGTCTCTGAAAATCAGTAAAAGTCATGGAAACACAGGTTTCCGATATTTTTCTAAGTATATAAAATCAACAAAAAAAAGCCCCTGGGTGATTTTCCTGAGCATGGTTGAAAGAGGCATTGCAATTTGATTTAACAAACTTGATCGAAGTAAAGTACTGCAAAATTTTCTAAACCAAGAAAAGTTAAAAAAAACTACAGGTTACTCAAAAGGTTTATATGCAAAACACAAGTTTTGAACATGCAATCTTGCAAGCTTGTAACACTCTGTATTCCAAAACCACACTTGCATCGTGCATAGCCGTAGTTTGTTGAAAAGGCCGCTGGAATTTTGGTTGTCAGAAACATGTTTCGAAACAATAACCCTATAAGTCTTCTTGAATACTAACGATAAATATAGCCTATGGTTTGTTATCGGTAATAATGCAGTATTTCTTACTATTTTCAAACCTCAACAAATCCTCTAGTCAGTTCTAAGTGGATCTGTAGTTTAACATTATCTGATTCTGAGTCATGACAAAACGAAAATGTAATGCAAGCGCCAATTAGATTAAACAAAAGTTATTTTTTTCGAAACCGGCACAAACGTACTGTAGTTCAGATAGTGAGTTGCCTAATACGGTGTTCTTAGTTCTGAAAAACGCCTAGCCTTGCTCTGAAAGTTCACAATCACTGTCCTAATTCGCCCGATTTTCACAAAGTTTTGCAGCACTAGAGATGCAGCCGCCCTCCTTGATCCCGTGTTAAATACCTGTGATAATCGCTGATGTATTCCAAAAAAGTTGTTGTCTTTTCAAAATCACATTTAAATAACTGCAAAATGAACAGTGCAAAGAAACCGCAAAACCGTAAAGACAGCTATCACTGCGTTGAAACAAAATCTTCCTCCCAAAATGTGTGGTAAAACCTGCAACACTTTGTAGGCCTTAGGAGTCCAGCGACCAGTCTAACCACGATTCTGTAAGTGTCCTTAGAGCTTAGACATTACCGGAGCAGGCGACTGCAAAGTGCAAACAAATTCTGTCGTTGGCAAATGTAGAGAGTACAAAATAAATGGCAAGGAGACTGATACAACGCATAACAACATCTTCTATCATCTTTCAGGGAAGCTTTCTGCAAGAAAAAGTTTTCATTTACCCTTTTAATATTAATAATGTGAAGTTCCTATCAATGAAATTAGGAAGTAAGCCTAAGCCTATGTATAAATGAAATGGAATTTTACGAAGATGTAAACAGCATTTTGGAGGAAACCTAGGAAGTTATTTGGCTTGTACCATGGAATTACACCCCAGTACATATCCTATGATCTCTACAAGCTTGTTTGCAAAGATGTGGTGAAATCCGTGTTGTAAAATATACCTGTCAACAAGGTGGGCCTTCTAACAAATCAACCGAAAAATGCAATCATGTATCTTTCCAGGTTCAGCTTGCTTGCTAACTTTTGCATCTTTCAGTACAGCACAGGTCAGAAAATAAATATAACTGAGCTACACTGAAAGCTATTCATCAGTATTCTCCAAACATTGCCCTGAGGAAGCCTACTTGAACAGGTGAGCGAAACGTCGGCTAAATAATAAAAAAGATCGCCAGATGAACGAACGTATCTGCTCGTCCATTTTTTTCAACAACCAAAAGTTCCTTGTTACATCACAATCGGAAATGAAACTTAAAATGTTGCTGTGATATGAAGTGAAAATGAAGTTGGCTTCGATATGTTGGAAAACCCGGTGAGTTAAAATTTGTTTTTGTACTTTTGTTTTCCGCAAAATCAAAATTTTTGTGCAAAGATGAGGACATATACTGTTTAATGTGCAAATTGGTGTAGTGAAGCAATCTCATCGTTTTGGCTTCAAGGATAAGTTTTAAACATGCCTTATAGCGCTGACTATAAGCTAGATAGCTCATCCTGTATTCGGGATATCGTGATAAATAAGTGTAGTTTTGTGAAGATGAGATAAGGAGTGGGGGAACAATCGATGCGAACTTGCGCAATAAAAAAGTGCAGGTACACACAAAAATTTTTCCAGTATCGGTGAATGCATTCATTTTCACTAGAGTGTGAAGAAAGATCTCACAAGCATCTTGTTTACCTACAAACATAGGTGGTTTTTCTAGGAACTGCACGTAAGTCAATGCAATGGTACATGGTGGGTCTTCATAAGGAAAAGTGGCGCTTTGTTCTTGTCTGCATCTGCAAATGTAGATAAATATGTTCGCAAAAATCTGTTCCACAATGCCACTGGTTCTACATGAATCTATGTCGAGAAACATAATGTGCATGGCCTTGCTAGAGTTTGACGTTAGGAACAAAACAGAGTTTAGAAAAATATCTCGTGATCACAAACTTTGCAATGGCAGTCATTCACCCCGTCCCTTGAATATTCAGGCATCAAGCTTAACAGCTTGAGCAACTCACTCACCCGCTCCATTACGGTTTACAACGCACAGAATTTTTTCAGAATTAGTTTCCTGTTTTTGGTCAAAGGAAAGTCCAGTCTCAGCTGCAAAGAAAACCAGTGTTTATGCTATGAGCAAGTCCATCTATTTTCACCCTCACCGAAAAGCAATTTCATTTGCACTTACACATTAGCTTCAATTTCTTACAAAGCTTGAGTTGAAGAGCAAAATAATGTAATTCATGTAAAAAAACTAGGAATACCTAATGTGCTTTATAATATTTAGCATAGCATTTTATTGCAATTTACGAATGTTTTTATGCAATATGTTGATGTTGCATCATTTTTCTTCGAACTCAATCGTGCATTTTTAGTTTCTTGCCCTGAGCCGATGTGTGACGTAGAGATTCAGCTTCAAACTTAAAATGTTAAAAAAGGCCATGTTATGTTACAAGTCAAGACATAAAAAACTTCGCGAGTGGCAGCTACTTGATGAAATTCAACACTGAGAGCAGAAATTTGAAAGCGTGTTTCAAAATTATTCTTTGTCTCGGATTTCTAAAGTTCACCGTACGATTTCCTGACATTGCCTGCAGGCCGTTACACCACTGATTCGTATTTTATGAAATACTGGGAAGAATATTACGCAAAACGGTGAGGTAGCAAATGAACTGCTGCAGAGCGTTGTTGTGTTCGACGCTCTTGTGCGCCAGCTTGCGTTGTTTGAAGAACGTGTCCAGACCACTCGTAGGTAGCAGAGGGGTGATGATGCGTTGAAACAGACGCGCTGTCAACGGATTCGTCTGAATCACGTAACGAAAGTGTCGCAGCAAAAGTAGACTCGACCAAGGTTAGTTGATCATCCTATTTTTTCTTTCAGGTTTCAACGGCTTTCCTTTCCACTTCGGCAGAAAAATGGCCTAGACAAGCAGTCGAGTGAAAGGAGCTTACACGTCTGCACACAAGCACATGAGGTAAATAAATGAATCCCCCATGGGACAATGGACTTGAAATTTGTCGCGTGGTTAGTAATTTCACGTCAATAACAGTGATTTTCCGATGCTGAATACCATTATTATATGACGACAGAGCATAAAAGCATTAGACGTAAAGGTTCAGTGCCATGGCCTGATGATAAGATGCCTCGGGAAACATAGGCGTAGCCAGAGGGGTGTCAGTGGACCATGGACCCCCACATTTTTAGTATATCTAGTATTTTGCGCTTTGAGAAGCGGTGTCCCAAGCAAAACTACTGTTGTTCGCCTAAAGCCAAACAATTCCCAAAAAAAATTTTGGTCTGCCTTCGCCACTGTCGGGAAATAAGGTTGTATGGTCCTTTATTGGATGACAAACAAAAAAGGGTCACCCAAGCTCCATTGGCCGCCCTTGTTGGAAGTTTAGGGAGTTTTAGCCACGGCTCTGTAGAAACTAAACATTAGACTTACACATGATATAATGTAATTCGTATTGCTGGTTACGTGGGAGTACCACTGGGTGAGATGGATTAGACAAAAGCGTCCCATGGACAAGCCTGATGATCTGAAACAGACTGAGGATGAGTGTTATCCGTATTCATAGTTACGGGAAATACTGTTCAGTGCTCTTGGCCATGAATGTGTTGTGGAACTAATTCAAAGCATGACGCTGCCCACCATAATTTTTACAGGGGCTTTTAAGTTTTATTGTTACCTCTGTTGATTTTCTGCTAACTATCGCTTTTACTGCGTATGCATCCATTGCAGAAACCAGTTTTTTCTGCGTCAAAAATGGACCGCTTCCGATCATTGCGAGGGAATGGTACAGAGTCTATGAGACGAGCCAGTTTCTCAGGCTCTGAAGCTCCTCGGGACCTTGATATGCGGCGGCGTCCGTCTCTCCCGGTGAGGGTGGAGCTAAATCATTTGTTTTTTCCTGTTTGTCCATAGTGATATACTGAGTATGACAAACAAGAATCGTTCGAGAACGTTGCATACCAAATTCTCTGGCTCTGGTTTTCGAAATATGTATTTAAAATTGTGGGCTGCGATGCCTGTGACCCTTTTAATGGCTCCAATAAGAAACGTGGTGTACTATGCTATCAATGAAAAACCAATACTGTCTGTCTGATATCATCTAGGCTGTGACCTGCTTGCATGAAATTCTTGTCGCTTGTGTTTTCAATACTTTTGAGAGACTTGCATTTGTTGCCCATGAGTTAAAAAGATCAACAAAGGTTTTTAAAGTGCTTAAATGAAGACGGCTTTTTAAAGTGAGGTAAGAAACATGCAATGCAAATTTCCAAACACGACAATTGCATTTAACTTACATAATCAAGTTTCTGGCAAAACAGTTTAAACGGGTGGCCTACCCTTTGCACAGCTGCGCAGTGAGTGGTTGCACATGAACGGCTATAAAGTATCAATATATTGTTTTGCGTTTATTAATAATTTCACATTTTGTTTTTTCACCAAATAAGAACAAACGAGAAAAGAGCGAAATTAAAACTACGAAACTTCAAACAACAGAATCCTTTATTATAAATACAATTTTTATTTTACCGAGTTCCTGAGATTTTGTGTTATGAACTTCATTCAATGGAGAATGTGTCCAACAGTTGATTGCAAGTTAAGATGAATTTTTTAGATATTGCACTATGTATGTCATTTCAACTAGGTGCAACTGGTCACAACAACAGCCATTAAGGAAATTAAAAGTTTGCCTCCAGACTGTGAAAACAGCAAACGCTTAACTTCCCTCTCGTTTCTACTCAGGACCATAACCAGGGGGCGCAGGGGGGAGAAGCCCCCCTGCAAAATTCTCGCCACTCCTGGAAAAATTTGTTGGACGTAGCTTGAAACTATTGGACATAGTTAAAAAAAATTGGGCCCTTCTCAGAAATTCTTCGCCCCGCCTGGTGTCCCAAGCTGGGTACGGGCCTATTTCTATTTCGCTCCTCCCACAGATCTTCAGCACTTATGGCTTTTCTTTGATCATCAACTAAGTTCAGAAATGACTAAATACGCTTTTCGGCACATGTGTGTAGTGTTGCCGCATCCATAAAGTTTTTGACGTTTTCCACGGATGTATTGCAATAACCATTATTCGTGATTTTCTTATTTTGTAGCTGGGGTACTGTCATATTACTTAAAGTTAGAACGGGTTAAAAACCGATTAAAATCGAATTTCAAACAACTTTTGCTGCCAATCTGTAAAGATTGCATGGTCAAACGAAGCCTGTCTGATACTCATCCTCAACTCTCAGTACAATGCTTATGAGGCCAAAGCACTACTGGAGCTATGTTTCGTGGTTTGTTTTTATCAAAACCAAAATTAATCTACTTTGAGCATGCGTTTATTGTTTTAGGATTTATTTTAAACCTAATTTAACTATAACTAAAAATTTTGAAGTTGCATTTGGAGCAGTTTGTTTGCGCATTGATTGACTGGTAGCCTTTTTGTTTCAGTTGAAAATGAAAAAAATGACGTTTGTAAAATTTGCTAAAGTGGACAAAAATAGCTAATGAGCATTCCAAGAAAAATTCATCACATTTTCTTTCAACTCCCCATCATTTCCAAAATCTGTAGTTTTCATTATAATATTGCTTTTTTCTCAAGCGCCTATCAGTTAACATCATAATTCACGTGTGCTTGTCGGCCGCCAAGAGCCTGCTTGCAAGAAAACAGCAGCAAATCTACATGTAATGCAATACACATCAATACGAATTCACCTATCTTTGATAGAAATTCTAAAGATTTTGTGCAATGATTTTTAGTAATGACTTAAAGTACTAAAAATATGCATTTTTCATCTTCGGTCAATTCATGCTTAGACTTTTCTAACAGTTTGATTTTTCATTAGTAGTATGCTAGGGCTAAATCTGCCGTCGTGCAAAAATGACCTAATTTTTTGATCAGCATTTGAAAACACTCTTGAAAATACTTTTAACAACAGGTAAGTTAAATATCCGAAAAGAAACGTATTTATCCTATTCTTGGAGTGCTACGAGGTCGTTATACAGTATCAGCGTCGGGAGGGAAAGTGCATTAACAATGCTTATTTTGTGGTTTGAGAAACACGTTACAAGAAAGTTTCAGTATTTCACTTTGCTCTTCTATTTTTGTTTTAAGAGATGAAAGAATAGTTTTAAAACATTTGCAGGTGAATCTGTTTGAGAAAAAGGATGATTCTCGGAAGCTGCATACCAGTTCAGCCTGCATTAGTTTAATAAAAGACTTTCATACAGCAAAACTGATACAAAACAATTCTACCAAGACAAAAAGAAAACAAGAATTTGACCCGTAAGAAAACTTTATTTATTTGTAAAGCGAGAAATTTTGCTTTTATTTTATCGCTATTTTCACATTTTTTAGTGATCTACTTGACTTGTACATTTTTACTCACGTTTCGCAGCTTGTTCTCAAATATGGGGTTCTCTTCAGAAGCAAAAAGAGTTGAACACCCAGCGAGGAACGCTATAAAATTCTTGATTGGTTATGTAAGCAAGCTTGCGGCATCCTTCGATATTGTTGTAAACATTTAAAAAATGTAACGAAAAAAGCTATCTTTGCATTTCAAAGATAAATTTGTAGGGTTCACGTATAACGCTAACTAATGATTGACAAATTTCATGGGGGTTAGTGGCAGTGGTGGAAGTAGAATAATTTTTTTACCGGAACGATCCAGTATTTGTCAATACCCTCCCAAAATTTCAGTCATAAATATCAATAAGCAATCAAGAGCAGGTCTACTTTTGGCCCACCCTGTATCGTACATTTTAAAAATACAAAACACGTACGGTACATTCTGAAAACCACCATCTCAAAATCAACCAAAAAGCGTTAGGCTATAGGCTACTTACGGCAACTTGCACTATCTCCGAAAGTGGTTCAG
>JGI24158J21664_10010485_pt1 | contig 12360 bp, 9 predicted proteins | sample Ectturendosymbi3_FD_21664 | JGI IMG/M metagenome (IMG submission 21664) | reverse complement strand
CGCTTAAAAGAAAGCGTTTTTCATCTAATGCTGCAAAATAATGTTGCACCAAATATTGGCCAAAATTGTCAAACAATCAGTGGCCTATAATTTTGGGCGCAGGGCTCTAAACAACCTTCCGTGGCGTGCGAGTGTTATTAGTCATCAGGTTCAATGCAACGTTCCTATCTTGAGGCCTTATTGTAAAAAATATGCACCACTTTCTTGAACGATGCAGAAATTCTAACAACGTGTGGTTTCGTGTTTTAATGCAGTCAAATTGTTTGTATTCGTCCTTATTCTTTGAACACTACAACCGCATTTTACTTTGTGAGTGAGTGCTCGGACGTTGCAGTGTTTTTTCCTTTGAGGGTGGGTGCATGCCACAATACTTCCGCACTTTACCTGGCCAGGGTTGGATTCAGTGTCCTACTCTGGATGTAGTGTTGTACCAAGTGTAACGGGTTAGTGAACACTAGTGTTAGGAAAGTGTCTGTAACCCTGTCGTTCTACCTCCAAACTCGCTATGAATTGTTCTGTTGTGTCTGTTTTTGCCAATCTGCATTGTGTAGACCATGTGTGTTTGTACTCTACGCACTTAGCAGGGTTTTTTGCTAAGGGAGATGTTAGGTACCGGGTATGGACCTGTAGGGACCTGATTTTCTCTGATTCTGGGGACCCGATTTTCAATTGTAGAGACCAAATCGGGTCCCTAAAACGCCTTAACAAAAAGCGTGGACTTGGTGTTTGTTACAAAACCTTAAAATTAAACAAGTTCACCAAGAGATACATTTGTTTTCACATCTTATTTAAAGTAAGGGGGGCGTGAGCCACAGGAAAATTACTTTAGGGGGGCGTGATGGAGAAAAGGTTAAGAACCACTGAGTTAAACCCAAAGGCATTGCTTTGATTTTATATGGTTATAACACGGTCTTAAGAAATATGCACAATTCTACTTATTGAACGAATCGGGAAAACTTATATATTCTATTCGGCTTGTGATCCTTTTGTGCATCTTTGCTGCATACAAAAGTTGCATTCCAGACAGCAATAAGCACGCATAGTTTTATAATTACAGCTACGCCACAAACCACACTTGTGCAAGCTACACTTGGTAGTAACAACTTTTATCGCCAAATGATTTGAAAACAAATAACCGGAAAATAAGTGAAAACAGACATAGCTCTTACGACAACGCAATCGCCATATAGATCGGTCATCATTTAAATGCCACAGATGAACGCACCTGATTCCGCAATCGAACAATGTGTCCACCCTGCTGATCAAATACTCTCCAGTCAGCACGTCCAGCTCGACTTCAGTGGCAGTCACACCGTATGAGTTGTAGAAGCCACTGTCCTGCGGTGGAATCCAACTGAAGAAACAATAGCGAACAATCGCACTGTTAGCAAGTAACAGCGTAAGTTGCTATGGAAACGCTGCTTAGCGGTGATCGATTTGAAATGACGCACGAGAGGATCATGAACACGAGAGCAATGTGTCGTATTTTATACGATGTACAAATTTGGACCGTGAGCCAAACACAAGAATTTATTAAACCATACACTGTATCAGCAGATTGGACGTTTTGAACTCAACAATAGATATATGTCAATGATTCTGTTAAGATCGACTCATTCGTTGTGTTTTGGTCATTTTTATCAAATTCTTTCAATTGTTGGTACCAAGCAGCTTGAAGTCAAACCTGAAAATCGCCATGCAAGTTTCTCATTGTTTCATCCAACCACGTTTCCTTAGCAGCCTTGTACCACAGAAATACAAAGTAAACGCACGGTTTCAAAAACTAAAGCAAACTGATCCTCACATGCATGAGTAGGCGAGATCCACGTTTTCATTGTAGCACTCGGCAATGACATCCTTCCATGCAGTGCCGGGACTTAGCTTTGATCGAACGGGGTCAATGCGAGATTTCAGAACTTTGCAACACTCGATTACAGTCTGTGAGGAAAAAATATGACGATGTGCCAAACACGCGCAGACTTGGAAAAGAACCAAGCTGCCAAACAAACTGATTTAAACAAAAACGAACTGACTCTTTACTGCTTTTACGAAGCAAACTGGAAACAAAACTTACTTGGCAGTTCACTTCGCTTGTGATGCTCCCTCCAGTGACCTGACTGTTGGACGACGTAATAGAGCTGGTTCGCTGAACCATGACGGTGTCAAGCGGCACGCCGAGTTCGTACGCAGCGACTTGGGCAACCTTGTGTTTACAAACAATCCTATCATAAAACTGTTTCATACAATAAAAAATCGATGTTACGGTGAACATCACTTACTGTTTTCTTTTCTACAAAGTCAGATCTTCCAAAAACTTTAATTTCAGTTATGGATTTCGACTTTTTTCCACAAATCGCAAAATGGGAAGATGTATTTGACTCTTTCTTTTTCTTTGCGCTGCATAGCACATGCACAACGTTCAAAATGAACACAAACTTCATATGGGGTTCAAAGATTGTGCCCCTCCAAGAAACAGTAACACTGTTCTTTATAGCTAGCTCCTTATATGCACGCCACCAAAAACTCAATTTACTAAACATATTTTACTCGCGATACAGAAGATTGTGATGGAAGCCAACTGGACCCAGGAGTGTTTTATCGACATGGGGTAATGCAGTTAATTTGTTTCTGCGTTTTGCAAGCACACAAACACCTGAGTTCGTTACCTGGCAGCTCAGTCTCCAGGAAATAAATCGAACAGAGCTACTTACTGCAGACTTCATTAAGAACTGACAAACTGTGCAGCAATTTTCAATGCAGATTGTAATGACCAGACACACGGACACTTATTTTTCAATGCCACTGAGCATTAAGCTCATTTCAGAACTGATACTTGTCTATTACAAACTCAAACACAGTTGGGTTTCGCTCGCGTTTTGCCACGTTTTTGTTAGTGCCGGGTTAAGGCAGCGCGGGGCCCTCAGTTAAAAATACACTTGTACACCCGTTCAATCATAAATTCTGTGGGCATCCATTTGGCTACCATTAAGCATACTTAATAATGTAAGTACGAAAAACCCTGATCCCAAACAGCAACTGGTCAAATTAGCTTTTTACCATAAACGTATCACTGTTTCTGTATTGTACTTGTGAGCCATACAATGCTGCATTCCTTCTTGGGAAGAAGATACATCATTAGTAAGCAGTGCGAGTTGCTTTATCTTTTTATTGCGAACAATATAGCCACAATTTTCGAAAACATGATTTTATTCAACGTTTCAGCTGAGTCGTAAACCATCAATAGGAATATTAATATAAGTATTAATTCTAACTAACGGCTAGATTGTTCGCAATAAAAATCTACAATTGCTTGAGTGGTCCCACACTTTTGCAAATGACTGAAAAATACTTTAATTTTCAATTCATAATAATCTAATGGAAAGCATTCAGTTGAAAACTTCGCTAAATTGCCTTTGGCAACTTCAGCAAAGTAGTGACTTTTTGGACTGAAAAAATTATGTACATATAATAAAGAACAATTTCAACACAAAGGACTGAGGAGCCCCCAACTGCTCGGGGACGTAGCAATTGCTACTATTATTAATCCGCTACTGGTGTTAGTGCCGGGTGTGCCTCTGTCAATGTCTGCAGGCACTGAAACAACGTGATGTATGGAGGGCGCAACTTGGTTCAGATATCCAACTCACCTTAGTATTGATTCCTTGCCCGCTTTCAATGCCTCCATGAGAAACAATAACAGTTCCATCTCCAGAACAGATTGATATCAACACTGTGTACTTTCCCGGGGCGTAAACGACTCTGAGGCATTGCAGAACGTGGTCAAGATTCTTTAAGCGCAGGAAATAATATTTCGCTGTTACACGAAAGCAACTGATAACTACGATCTAGCAAACGCGCGTTTCTGTGTTCCTAATACTAAAGACGAAACATCAATAATTTTCTTGAAAAATTCGTACTTTCTTGAGTCACCGTTGACAAAGCAATGTTATGTCACAGCAACTCATCCTTACTTGTATCTGTGACATTATCTGTTTATTTGGAAAGATAATATTTTTATCTCGACAGAAATATAACGTCCTTACTTACAGCCATGACGTTATCTGTTTAGATGGACAATATCCTTCTTATAAATAATGCTTGATATTTCTACACAGAGCGATGCTTGGGGGCCATCCTGCATTTGGCCGCATTTCAATGAGGCATAGCAGCCGAGCACGTGCGACGTCAGTTTCGTATCATTTGAGCCAAAGAATCAATAAACTACTTCAAAATCCCTCGACAAGTATACTACTCGTTTTAGTCCATTTTTTAAGACAATCGATCATTGAAAATTGTTAGGACGGTTGGCATTTAACAAGTGATCCATGCTAAGTTCTTCCTTCATATTTTTCATAATGACCAAAACAGTAATGGGAAATACTGAAGCTTCACACGCTCTACACCACCTGCTCAAATTAAACATTTCTGCGGCTTATGCGCACCCGCCTTACAAATGTGAATGTGACAATCTCTGAAGATAAAATTATCTCGCATACACTTCTAACGGACACCGAAAAAGGTTTTACTAAAAAACTTCATTTTTTCTTGCGCCCAGGTCGATTACGAATGGGAACGGTGCTAATGATAGAGATTGATTCCCTACTACTTCTGTTTCTCTTAGAGTCTGTCCGATTGTTATCAAATCAAAATAGCAAACCGGATTGTTCGATTATCACTTCATAAATAAAAAACATCTACAATTGTAAATTACTGTTTACTTCTTCGAAAACCTAGAAATATCACGTCCTTATAAATGTACGGCATGGGGATGCAGGGGATGTGGTCGCATCCCCAACGCTAGAAAATTGGCCATTATTCGGGCAAAAATTTTGAACATTTGGGCAAATTATACAGCTACATTCACATTTAACTGAGGCAGTGTCTATGTTGCCACAGTTCATGTTCGTGGGTAACAAAGATGTATCACTCAACATACCTTTGGGCAACAAGAAGAATTATCCCAAATACTCTGAAGTCACCCTAAGTGGGGTTCTTGCAAATAGAGTAAAAATATTTTTGGTTTTGGGTAAGTTCCATGCAATACCTCACCTGATTTGGGCAAAGGTAAGAGTTACCCTTGATTTTGGGGTATTTTTTCAAGTGAATTACCCCAATTCTTTTAAAAAATAGCTCAGTTTTACAGTGCATCAATGGAAAAAGGTTTGTAGAGCCTATTTTGCCATATTTTGCCTCTGATGGCAAAACAGATACTCCCTGATGGCAAGATAGTCACTTCCTTTAAATGAACTAGAATGATTTGGGAATTCCAACAGCCTTCATCAAATTTGGGATAATTAAAAATGTCATTCAGGTTNTGGGTAAAATTAGAAACATTTGGTTATGGTTCAACAGCTTCAATTAAATCTGGGCAAATGGGAAAACTTTTATACAAATTAGGGTNGAATTAAAAACATTTAGGCTACATAAATTAGAAGTAACTGGATAAAATCCATCAGCCAAATCAAATGTGCGATTGGTAATAGCTTCATTCAATTGTGGATAACTTTAATGAGTCATATTCAAAGTTGGGCTATATAGAAAAGCTGCATTGAAATTCGAATACATTTGTCAACATCTAAGTGAACTACAAAAGCTTTAATCAACCTTAGATAAAATTAGAATCATTTGGGTAAATTTCAACAAACTCAATCAAATTTGAGTAATTGAGACAGTTTCACTCAAACTTGGGTGCTATTGGAAGGATCTGGAGTAGAAGAGGTTCATTCGATATGCATGTGATAAACATTTGGGTAAATTGCAACAGCCCAAATCAAATTTGGGCTAGTTGAAACAACCTCATTCAAATTTGGGTAGACTTTGAAATATTTAAAAATTAGGAGCATGTAGTGGTAGCCCACCATTTTAACTAACCATAGCTTTTGTGAACATCAAATTGGTGATGCTGGTAAGCGTTTTTTAGCTGTCACAACAAAAATATAGCTGCAAAAGATGTAAATTGATACTGTGAAGTTTTCATGTTTCTGGTTTGTTTCATGCTGTGAAGTTTTCAAGACCTTAGTTTTGGCTGTTATGCTTTTATAGGCCTACTTAGTTAAAGCAGCTGTGAATTGCTTTTTTATAATAATGTAGGTTTGATTCGATACTGTGAAGTTATCATTGTTGGAAGTAGTACTTAATCAATTTGCAGCTGCAAATTGTTTTGTGGTAATAATGTGGTGTAGTTGTGATACGATACTGTAAAGTTTTCGTGTTTCAAAGTTGCTTGATGTTGTGAGATTNACAAGTGTGAATCAGTTGCTATGAAGTATTCATATAAATACAGTACAATTAACTAAANAACTGCAGCCGCAATATTTTGTGTGGTTGTATTGTAGCTGTGATTTNATACTGCTTAGGTTTTCATATTTTCCGTTTGTTTCATGTAATGAATTTCACATGTTGCATCCTGCCAAATTTTAATGTTTAAATTTGATGCTGTAAAGTGAAGTTTTTATGAACAATGGCAGCTGTACTATCTATATCACAGCATAATTCATTAATGACGTCCAGTGAACCCCTGCTATTTTTATAAAATATTCTTGTTAAGGTTATAACTTACAAGTCTTATGTCATTGGAAATTTGCTTTTGTACACANTCCTTGGTAGTTNATCATATAGACTGCAGTATTGATGTCTGAATCAGTTCCATATTGCTATTTCTTCTTGGCATGCTGTGTTTAGTGCACATTCAACTGTCTAAACTGGAGTGTTTTTTTGGTTTTCATAACATGATTTTAGAAGTTGTAAAGTCTTGATTAAAAGCTGTAGGCCCAATGACAAATAATGATTGCTAGTTGTGGCATAAGCAGTGGCGTACCTAGAGGTTTGAGTCAGGGTGGCAAAACTTAGCTGAAGGGGGCCCCGCTAGTCAACGCTCAGAAAAAAGGTTAAGAAACGATAGTGAATCCGGTGACTATACTAGCTAAAAAACACGAAAACACCTCAGAAAACGCAAAAAAATAACTTACTGAAAACCAAAAGAAGAATGATTATAAAATTGTCAGCTAAAGGGGGCCGAGTTTTTACATTTGGCTTGCCAGGGGGGGGCGACTCGCCCCCTCGTCAGTTACGCCATTGGGCATAGGGCTTTGATCCCCATAGTGACGCACTCTTTCCAGGATTGCATTTCTTTACCTCGTTATTTATATGATTTGGCAATATAGAGGTGCATAAACAGTACTAATTTCAAACTCAGGCCGAGAAATCTGTCAGTGTGCAGTTCATCAACGAGATGGAGATACCCACATCAACAAACTTGCATGGCAATACGTTGGCGCCTTGAATTTAATTCGTACATCAAAAACTGCAGGAGCANGACTCGACGCACAAATTGATTTGTNACTGATATTAGACGATTGCATGGAAATTAGACATGCAGACACCTTGATTTGCTTACAATGGTACGCTTTAGTCTTAATATTAAAACTTTTTTTGTATGTTATTTGGGAAAACAAGATCACATTTGGGCAAAAAAATTTTGCATCCCCAAAAATAGGCACTCCCGTACACCTATGTCCTTACTTGAACTTGATTGGAGAAACAGCCAGACCTTTCTTCTTCCATTTGTTGCTCTGGTTAAAAGTTGAAATCGACATTTGCCGGTCATTCACCTTTGCTGTTTCAAGCAGCTCTAACAAAATCAAGCACATACATTTACAAAATCGTTAAAGATTTGCAGGACCTTTTCATCATGCAAATCACAAAACATTTTAACCGGCCCATAAAACTTAATTTGGAATAAAATTTCAAGAAATTCCTGAAGTTAATGTTGCGAAGACCGCACTTCAAAAGATAAATCTAGTTCAGGGAAATTGTTGACCGCCACCAGCAGACTTCCGGTCTAAAACGCAACAGGGTTGTTAAAGATTCGTGTCACAAGGACAAACGTGAGCTTCTTGCACTACTTCGAGCGAACGACGCCTTTACTTTTGGAGAGTTTGGAGCTGTTTAGTGGTTCAACCAAATGTGTTTCAAAATAGCTGAACAAATGCTCTTCACCAGTAAATCTTAGGCAGTAGCAACATAGAAACCAAGGTAATTTGTTTGTGTTCTGAAACTAATTCGAAAAGGCTGCTACTGCTTTTGTTGAAATATTGCAGTACTGTTACCTGGAGAAAGCTTTTCGCATATCTCCAACAAGTTAATAAGCTAACAAACAAGAACGCGATTTCGTCAAGTTTTGCACAAACAAAGGCTTAGCGTCACAAAATACACGCGACATTTGCTTCTGCTATTATTTTACCGACAAGGATGTCGATGGTAGTCATACTAAACACACACGACACAAAAAACTCGCACATATTGCACTTGCATCGACTTATCAATACTTTTCAACGAACGACGGCAAGTTCTTCCTAAACGCTTTGGCAGCGTAAAACTAAAATTGCCTACAATTGTTTCATCACAAAAACGTCACATACGGTCGTATAAGCTTGTCAGCTGGCAGTATTGCAGTGGATCTCCACCCAAGTCGTGTTGACCGATCTTGTATAAGTTTGATCGTTTCACAACTATTGGATTAATTCCCAGGTAAGTGGCGACATGCTCCATCATCTGGTCAGNAAACGCTGTGAACTGAAGGCTAGCTGCAAATTTAAATTGTATTAATGATACCTCTTGCATACAGCCAATCGATGGCTTAGCNGAAATACACTGTTTGAAAATAAAGCACTTGTATGTATTAAAGTTGCAACGCAACAACAAAAAACAATACGGATAACTAAGAAACAGCAGCTTCGTTCTACCCTATGTTCCAAGAATTCATTGCTTTGTCACATTGAGATCAAAGCTGGGCATTTTTCAACCTATAAAGACATATCTTTGCGCTTAATAAATATCGCGTTTATCTATAACGAAACGTCCAGCTACATAAAACCAACATGCTTGTATATACGCATTGGACAACCACTGTAATTTGAACAATTTCCAAAACTTTCGTTTGTATAGAAAGACACATCGTGCTTCGAGTTTAACATAAGTAACAAGGCACTAATACAAAGCTGGCCAAACAAGAATAGTCCACTAATTCTAATTCCCACTTGAAAGTTGAATAGAATACTGTAACGCGTAGTGAAAGGAGTGAGGAAGAAGAGTACGTTTTTCAGACCTAAAACCGAAGAAGTCATTTAACGCTCCAAAGTGTCCACCAACACGTCCAGCGTACTATTTTTCTTTTAGACGTTCTGCCAAAGCTATTCCGCTACTTCTATGTTCGCTTCGTAGAAGATTGTTTCGCATATTTCTCACTCGTTGATTTGTGTCAGGAACTGATTGCAATGGCCATTCAGTGACAGGTGATATTTGATAAGACAAGTAATTACGTGATTGTTTCGTAACATTTACACTGATTTTGCATTTGGTCAACTTTGTCGAAAAAGTAGACATTTCAAATTTGTTGCGGATGAATATGCAAGTTTAGCGCCCTGATGAAAGTCCATCGCTAGACTCACTGAAATGCTGTTGAGATTTTAGCATTTGATGTCAAAAGAAGAATTTGTGCCAAATTTGAAGAATTGCTGAACGTAACTTAACAAGTGAGACCGGTGATATGTTTGAGATCAGAGCCAGCTGATGTGGATGACATAAAACTAATACCGATACCAGGTGAACTCTCCGAAGTCAAATGTATAAATACCTGTAGTGGAAGAATACGACAATGAAGGAACACGGGCTACAGTGTTTACGATTGAGGGCTGATACCCACACAAATTCGTTTATGACCAAAAACTCTCTCCGAAAAACTTGGAACAGTCAGTTTCCATGCTATCTTACGCTTAAATGAAAAACGAAAACATGCTTTTGTGATATGAAACTCTTGCTTTGCCCGACAGTTGGTGTGAGTGAAAAAGACATTTTAGAACTAGAAGTTTTCAAGATCAACAGTGAAGTCTAGTTGAAAACTGAGTACAAGACTGAGACTGAAGATAATTTTACAGCAAAAGTGTCGAAAACGAAAACGTGCGAAGCAGATGGAGATGGAAAAAGCAACGGAAGTTTCACCATTACTTGATAAATGCAGATCGAGCTTGTTATCAAAAAAAATTAACAGCGACATCGCAAAAGACATGAGAAGAAATGATAAATATTGCCTGGCTGCCTGCCGTTATTCAAGAACAAGCCCACAACGTTACTGGAAGCTGCCAAATATTATGATTAAGCAGTACAGCGACGCTGTAAGAACTTTCCTTTCACTTTTTGCGTTTATCTCTATCTTGGAAAAACAAGGTTGATAAAACCGAAAATGTGCGACCTCAATTCCTGCACCGTCATACGGAAAACAAGGAGCGAACTATTGATGACGTTTTCACAAGCTTGAGTAGTACGCTTGGAATATCGCTTTTCACTGCGCATGTATCTCAAGTCTATCACGAAGAAAAAAACGCTTGCGAAGTAATCGTCTTCCCCTGTGCCTGACTACAAATGAAATTTAAAAAAAAACTAGCAACTTACTCGGAGCCCTGCACCACGTAGACGACGGCAGATTCGTTTTGCAAATGTAACTTTCGTACTTCCGGTTGGGGCAGAAATAAGCTGAATAAAGACGATGAAAAGTTTTATTTATCTCTAAGCCTTGTGCGTCGTGAACACTTTGTACAGAAAACGAAACTGTTGATTTTATTCATGCGCTAAAAGCCAGACAACCAGAAATTCACAAACCGCTGTCAGCAAAGGTAGGGATGACGGAAGGATCGTTCAGTTCTCCATCGAAAGCCGAGCAGCCACTGTTTGAGTAAAGCGAAGCGTTGATCGCGCTCACAACACCGTCATCGTCGAAACCTGGAAACCGGGTTCAAAACAAAATGACATGACGCACGACAAACTTTTAGAAAAAACATGGCCGATCGAATCATTGCAGTGCACTGTAGTTCACTCAAAGATCTTTAAAAAGTGCAAATTCGAAGCAAAAACACAAGCCCATCGTTTCATTGACTTTTCACCGCGCCCTTTCAGTCAATTGCAAGCCGTTGCACTGGTGCAGGAATATACTTCGATGCCAGCGAGGGACGTAAAACTTCACAACAACTTTGTTACATATTTGATTTTCATCACCCCAAAAGAAGCTAACACTAACAGAGTTTACTAGCCACGAGAAAAAAAGAGGTTGTTGGTTGGATTCTGTTTGAATAAGGGTCAAGAGTCCTTCCGACATTTATTCAATCAATTACGTCGGGTAGATGTTTATGTTTCAGGAAAATCAAGATGTGCTTTCACGATGCTTCAACCTCACACTGGGATTACCAGCAATGACGACCACAAAACATACTAGTACCCAGGGTATATTTGATGGTATAAGGAGTCCTCGTGCCGTAGGTAGTCATGCAAGTCTTCAAGTCAGCGTGAAAGCAGACAGGCCGCTTCGTGCAGTAGGCAGCCAAAGCAGCAGCGCATGACGTCAACAGAGAGTTGGTAGACTTCCCCCCATAAGCTCCACCGATTCGCTTCGTGTTGACTTCGATTCTGTTCACGTTGCAAACGATACGAATGTGATGATAAACCACGAGATAAACATAAACATACTGACCTTGATGTTAGTTTAGAATTCATTCTATTAGCCACCAGTAGTCTACAATGATTGTTGTACAACTTTGAATAGGCGCCGAGTATTTTTACTTGTTCACGATTTATGAAGTTGATTAACGAAAATTCGCTTTAAACTGAAGCATGTAAAGCCACGAGCCAAATCAAGCCGCAACAATCCCCACCTGCTGTTGGGTGTACCAAGGCGTACGAGATCGCATTCTGCACCCATGTCTGAGTTTGTGTCGCACATTCCAACTTGAATCCACCTTCTTCTGTCGTTTCCGCTCTAGCGATTTGGGTTTCCATGTAAAAGTGATACTGCTGTCCAAGATGGATTTCCCCACTGACCTGCAACACACCAGTTAGTGTGCATCAGGAGCCCTCGACTTTTTTCAAACAACTTCTACCTAGTGTTACAGTGTTGCATTCTGGTAAAAACATGAGAACTCAAATTTTTTTCGCGATTGGTTGATGTTTAGGGGTGCATCGGGACTCCCAAAGTTTGATCTGGGGGTTTGGCCATAACTTAGCAACTATTGGAGTAGGAACATGATTTTGGTGCCTAACCCTACTAAAATACATCCGAGCTATCCATTGAAACTATCAGAAAGACCTACAAAGTTAAACAATTTCCATTTAATGCTGTTCTTTTTGCTACTCATGTTGTGATTTCGTAGCGTTTGCCACCAGTTTTCAAATCAAGCAGATAAATTAGATCTTCCGGCGATTTTTATTATTAGCCGACGTTTCGCCCATCTATTCAAGTGGGCTTCCTCAGGGCAATGTTTTTTAACCACATATAACATGCAACTTATTAATAACAAGAAACAATGAGCAGTA